>Ga0209382_10000631_pt1 | contig 57553 bp, 61 predicted proteins | sample SoiMetdeltSBSDD5_FD_187599 | JGI IMG/M metagenome (GOLD analysis project Ga0209382, IMG submission 187599) | Bulk soil microbial communities from a Populus tree surrounding site in Tennessee, USA - Soil MetaG P. deltoides SBSDD5 (SPAdes) (version 2) | ecosystem: Environmental > Terrestrial >...
TTGGTGGCCGCGCCCGCCGCCGGCTCGTCCACGGCGTCATCGTCGTCCGATCCGCCGGCGCACGCCGCGACCAGCATCAGCGCCACGACCGCCGCGCCCACGGCTCGCCGGCCGCGCCGCCGCTGCTCCTGCTGCACTCTTCTTGCGTCGACGCCGTCACGCACGGTCGTCCCCCTTGCGCTGACCCGCCGACCCGCGTCCGGCAGTGTCCCGTTCGGTCGACCGTAGCGAGCGGCAAGCTCGAACGCCTGCTCGAGCTTGCCGCTGCCACGGGCACCGTACGTGACGAGATAGCAGGAGCGACCCGTGCCCAGGCCGATGGTGCCATCACGCGGTCCTCGACGGTGCGGGCCACGTTTAGGCACTCACCCGTCAAGGATGAGCCTGAGGCTCCGGGCCGAGCCGTCAGGCAGCGACAGCATCTCGTGGCGGTCGGCGACTAGCACGCGGAGACTCGATCGGGCTAGGTCGAGCGCCCTGTTCGCCTCTCCGAAATCGCCGACTCGTTGAACGTTCCGCCGTGGACGATCCCGCTCCGGTCGTCGTATAGCGGCTTGGCGGCCGACACGGTGAAAGCGATCTTCCTGACGGCCTCGCAGGTGTTCGACGCTGCCGAGGTCGACCGGGTGATCGGCCGGTCGCCGTGTGTTGCGATGCGGCGCAAGCTGCCTCGGCCGAAGGTCCGGGCCGAGATGCTGTTCCTCGACGTCGACCAGGTGGAGGCGCTCGCCGCTGCCGTCGACGAGCGCTACCGGGCGCTGGTGCTGATGGCGGCTTACTCCGTCGCCCGCGCTGGCGAGCTGAAAGCGTTACGGACCGACCGGATGTCGGCACCAACGCCAGCCGGCTCCGAATCTCCGAACACGTTGAGGCGTACCCGTCGCCCGACCGGCTGGTGTTCACGTCGGCGTAGGTGACGCCGTTGCGGCACCGGAACTTCATGCGGCGCCACTTCAAGCCTGCGATGGCCCGGGCCGGGCTGCCGGAGCAGCTGCGGTTCCACGATCTGCGGCACACGGCGGCGGCTTTGGTCATCGCCGAGGGGGCCACGATGGAGCAGGTGAAGCAGATCCTGGGGCACTCGACGATCCGGGTCACGTCGGACACCTACGGGCACCTGTCGATGACCATACCGACCCGATCGTGGAGGCCCTGGCCGCACGCCGCGTGCTGGCCGCTGTGCCCAAAGCGTGCCCAAACCCGGTGGTCGATCTGGCCGAGACGCGAGTCAGCGCCGGCAGAAACCGGCGCTGACATGGGCTTCCCTGTTGAGCGGACGACGGGATTCGAACCCGCGACCCTCACCTTGGCAAGGTGATGCTCTACCAGCTGAGCCACGTCCGCGTGGGCGACTACCTTAGCAAGACGGTCCGGCCCGCCCACCTTCCCGTTGGGGTCACATCGGCGGGGGCGGCGGAGGCGGGGGCGGCGGCTGCGGGGTCGCCGCGGCCGGTGCGGGGTCGGGCGGGAGGCCGACCTGGTAGCGGATGCGCTGGGCCATCTCGATGGCCAGGCCCCGGTCGAGGATGCGCTCGACCACCTCGTGGCGGTCCTCGACGATGAACGTCAGCGCGGCCGACCGCTCGTCCTGCCAGCCCTGCACGGCGAGCGACGGATCGACCGGGAGCACGACGACGTCGGGCTTCCACTGGCGCTCGTTGACCAGCACCACCTTGTCGGGCAGGAGGGCGGCCACGCCGGCGTGGCCTCGCACCCCGCCCTGGACGACCATGGTGACCGTGTCGCCCTCGTCGAGGACGGCGCCCAGTACTGCCAGCGCGACCTTGCCGGCCCGGCGGGGACCTCCGCCGAGCCGGGTGGCGGCGGCGCCGATCCCGTGGGGGTCGTGGGACTGCGGCCCCGGCGGCGGGCCGAACCCGGGCGGCGGCGCCGGCATCGACGGATAGGCCCCGGGCGGCGGCCCGCTGGGCGCGGGCGGGTACGGCTGCGGCGCGGGCGCTCCGGGCGGCGGGGCGGCTCCCGGAGGCGCGAACGGCGGCGGCCCCGGCGGGACCGACCCTGGCGGGGTCGGCGGCGGCCCGGGCGAGGCCGACCCTGGCGGCGGGGGCGCCTGCGGCCACGGCGGCGTCGGCGTCAGCTGCCACGGCGGCTCGGCCGGCGGCTCACCCGCGGGCGCCTCGGGCGCTCCGGAGTCCGACCCGCCGCTCTCCCCGTCGCCAACGGGCGCGTCCGGCTCCGGCGTGCCGCTCGGGGTGCCATCGGTAGGTGCGCCGGGAGGCACGGGACGGGCGTCGGCCGAACCGGGGCCCGACGTTGCGGGCGGGGCCGGCGTCGTCCGCGGCGCAGCAGACGGCGCCGACGAGGCCGCGGACGCCACCGGGTCCGAGGTCGACGGGGCCGGAGCCGCAGGCGGCGACGACGTCGACGGAGCCGAAGACGCCGCCGGGTCCGAGGTCGGCGGGGCCGGAGCCGCGGGCGGCGACGACGTCGACGGGGCCGGAGCCGCGGGCGGCGACGACGTCGACGGAGCCGGAGCCGCGGGCGGCGACGACGTCGACGGAGCCGGAGCCGCGGGCGGCGACGAGGTCGACGGAGCCGGAGCCGCGGGCGGCGACGAGGTCGACGGAGCCGGAGCCGCGGGCGGCGACGACGTCGACGGGGCCGGAGACGCGGGCGGCGGCGAGGTCGACGGGGCCGGAGTCGGCGTGCTCGGGCCCGTCGCCGACGGAGGGGTGGGGGGTGCTGACGTCGCAGGCGGAGTCGGCTCCCAGGCCCCCGGGGGCGGGGGCGGCTTCGGTGGCTCGGGCGCCTCGGGCGCCTCGTCGCTGCCGCCCACGTCATTGTGGTCCTGCTCACTCACGGGTGATCGTCCTCCGGCTCACCTGCTGCACGCCTCACCGAGCGGGCCAACCTAGTTGCTGCCGGCCACCGCGCCGGACCACCCCTACCCCCGCGCCAGCGCCCGGCGGAGCAGGGCTGCGCCCTCCGGCGAGAGCGGCAGCGTGCGGGCCGCGGCCAGGCCTGCGGGGCTCATCTTGGCGGCCGTCTTGCGCAGGATCTCGATCATCTTGGCCTCGTCGCCGAGCGTGGCCGTCAGCTCGTCGAACTGCGTCTCCAAGAACACGAGGCACAGCGCGTCCTCGTGCACCTGGACCTCCGGGTCCCGGCCCAATCCTCGCTTGCGCACGATGGCCTGCACGCGCTCGACGGACGCGTCGCCGTAGCCGGCGTCGCGCATGATCGCCCCCACATCCTCCGCGTGCTGGCGCTGGAGTGCCGTGCGCCAGCGCAGGTAGCCGGCCCGGTCGCGGGTGTAGTCGTCCCGCGGGATCGCCCACCGGCGCAGGTGGTGGGCCCGGGCGGCGATCAGCTGCTCGTCGCTGCACCCCGGCGACAGCCGCCGGACCCAGCGGGTCATCATCTCGGCGTGGGTCAGCTCCTTGGGGCGGGCCGCGCCGCCGACGACGATCGTGTGGGGGTCCCCCGCGTTGGCCGCGTCGATGGCGGCCAGCGCGGTCGCCAGCCGGCCGTCACCGGATGCGGGCGCCGGAACGGGTGCAGGCGCGTCCATCGCCGCCCAGCCTCGCACACCCGACCCCGGCTGGTGGCCGCGTCAGTACGCCTCGCGGAACATCACGCTGATGCGGGGACCGGCCGCCGCGACCTTGGGCACGCTGTGCTCCCACGTGCGCTGGCAGGTACCGCCGAGCACGAGCAGGTCGCCGGCGGCCGGCGTGAGCCGCAGCGACCGGCCGCCCCCCTTGGGCCGCAGCAGGAACCGCCGCGGGCTGCCCAGCGACAGGATGGCGACCACGGTCTCGTCCCGCCGCCGGCCGACCCGGTCGCCGTGCCACGCCACGCTGTCACGCCCGTCGCGGTAGAGGTTGGCCGACACGGTCATCATGTCCTCGCCGTAGTGCTCGGACAGCGCCTGCGCCATCGCGGGAAGCGGGTCGGGCGGGTCGTCCCACAGCCGGGTCGTCAGCCGGGGCTCGGCCACGACGCGGTCGTACATCCACCGCTCGTGCCCCTCCCACGGGGCGACGTCGGCGATCAGGCTGAACAGCCGGTCGGCGCCCTGCGCCCAACCCTCGACCACGTCGTACCAGGCGCCGCCCGCCAGGTCGTGACGGACCAGGCCGCCGAGACCGCGGTCGAACCCGGGCGGCTCGTCACCGAGCAGGGAGGGCTGCCAGGCCAGCGCCACCCGGCCAGCCTACCGGCTCCCCGCCGGACGCGTCGAACGTCCGTTCGTGTCGGCCGGGCTTCTGTCAGTCGGACTTCGGCCGGAGGTCGATCCGCAGCGTGAGGACGCCGTCCTCCAGCGTCGCCTCCGCGTCGCCGATGATGGCGAAGTCCTGGAAGTCGGTCTCGGCCTGGCGGATGAAGCGCAGCCGCTCCTCGCCCGCCACCGGGGGCAGCGTCCGGCCGCGGACCGCCTGCGCCCGCTCCCGGAACCGCCGGATCATCGCGTCGGCATCGAGCGTGTCGGCCATGCCCGCACCGTACCGGACCCGTGCGTGGGCCCGGACCGGCGCCCGGCACCGCGAGGCCCGCTCAGCCCCAGCCGCCCCCGAACGGCGGCATGCCCGAGCCCTGACCGCCGCGGCCCTGGTCGGGCCGGCCGCCACCCTGCCCGGGAGGGCGCTGGCGCCGCGACCCCGAGCCACCCTGCGGCGGACCGTCGGGCCGGGGCCGCCCGCCCGCTGGCGGCGGCTCACTCCCCCGCCGCCGGCCGCCCTTGGCCGGCTCGGCGCCGCTGCGGCCGCCGCCCTGGCCCCGGCTCGGCGGCCGGTCGGCGACCGCGCCCCCCGAGCCCATCGACCCCGGTGCGGCGAACGACCGCGACGGCGTGCCCGGCGCGCTGGGGCCGGGATCGTCCCAGAACGGGTCGCCCCCGCGGGCCGTCCGGTCCCGGTCGCTGCGGCCGCGCTTGGGCCGGGCCGCGGGCGGCTTGGGAGGCCCGCGCCGACGACCCGCAGGCGCGCCGCCCGCAGGCGGGACCGGCGCCGCGCCCGTGCCGAACGTGTGGCCGCCCCCGTACCCGTCGTCGTACCCGCCGTCGCCCGACCCGGGCTCCTCGAGGTCGAGCCCCGGCCGGGTCAGCAGCCAGTAGCGCCAGGTGAGCAGTGCGACCAGCAGCGCGGCGCCGGCGGTGCCCGCGATGATCATCCAGATCATCCGGCTCTCGTCGTCGGCGTCGCGACCGCCTCCGGACTCGGGTGCGGCGGTCGTCGTGGTCGTGGCCGCAGGGTCCTGCGATCCGCTCCCGGGCACGAGCAGGTTGTTCGTGCTGGTGAACGTCATCCGCGCCTCCGGCGCGGGGGCAGCGGCGGCCTGCTCGTCGTCGGCGTCGTCGGTCGTGGCGGTCCTCTGGGTCGCGGCGTTCCGCTGGGTCGTGGCGGTCCGCCGCGTGGTGGCGGGTGCCTCCTCGGTCGGCGGCGGGGCCTCGGTCTGGGGTGGCGGCGGCTCCGTCTCCGGCGGCGGCGCGGTGGTGGTCTGCTGGCCCGGAGGCCTAGGCGGGCCTGGCGGCTCCTGCTGGGCGAAGGCACCCGCCGGCCCGAAGAACGTCATGGCGACCAGCGCGGCCGCCACTGCCCCCAGGATGGCGCGCCCCGGCGCGAACCGCCCAGCGCTTCGACGTCTACCGTGAACCATCCACTCCACCTTGTCGGCACCCCAGCCGGGACGAGCGTACCCGCCGTGCCCGCACCGACTGTAGGACCCGGGCCGACGGTGCGTGAATCGCGCGTGAATGCCGTGGAAGGCGGCCACGGTCAGCGCTGGTGGACCGGGCAGCTCAGCGTCGTGCGCCCGCCCACGGTCCGCCGCTCCAGCGGGGCGCCGTCCCGGGGGCACAGCCCGTCGAGGACCGCGGCCTGGCGGAGGTCGCCCGTGTGGCTGCCGCCGCGGTCGCCCAGGTCGGCCAGAACGTCGAGGACCGCGTCGTGCAGCGCCGCCAGCTCGTCGTCGTCGAGCCCGCCGGCGGGCCGCGCGGGATCCAGACCGGCTCGCCACAGGATCTCGTCGGCCAGCAGGTTGCCGACGCCGGCCAGCCGGGCCTGATCGAGCAGCCGGGCCTTGAGGGGCGCCGTACTGGACCCCAGCGCGGTTGCCAGCTCGTCCCGGGTGACCACCAGGGCGTCGGGCCCGAGCCTGTCCTCGTCGGGGTCGAGGGAGACACCGCCCAGCCGGCGCGGGTCCCGGATGCGCAGCTCGGTCCCATCGCCGAACCGCAGTCCGAAGCGGTCCCAGGCGGGCTCGTCCCTCCCGCTCGAGTACTCCAGGCGCTCGATCGACGCCGCTCCGTCGACCAGCAGGCGCCCGGTCATCCCGAACCGGAGTCCCAGCCTGGTCCCGTCGTCGAGGTCCAGGACCAGCAGCTTCCCGCGGCGCCGGACGGCGGCCACCCGGCGCCCGGGCAGCGCCGCCTCCAGCTCGGCGGGCTCGCCGCCCTTCACGAACCAGGCGTCGGGGGCGTCGACGGCGGAGATCGTGCGCCCGACGACGGCCTCGGCCAGGCGGCGGTAGGACTCCACCTCCAGCAGCTCCGGCACGGCGCCCGAGGGTACGCCCCCTGTGCCGCGGCCACGGACTGCGGCCGGCGGGGCCGGGGTAAGCCTGTCCGCGTCGAGCGCGGCGCCCTGGGGAGGGCGCCGACCGTGAGGAGGAACGAGGCATGTCGGAGGCCACCGGCTATCGGGTGCGGCAGACGGGCCGCAGGGCAGTGCACGGTGACTGGGTCGAACGCGCCGGGCGCATCGGGCTCGTGGCCAAGGGGGTCAGCTATGCGCTGATCGGGATCCTGGCCATCCAGATCCCGCTCGGGCAGGGCGGCCAGGCGGCCGACCGCCAGGGCGTGCTCCGCGAGCTGGCCACCGAATCGTGGGGGAAGGCCGCACTGATCGCGCTGGCGATCGGCTTCGCCTGCTACGGCGCTTGGCGGCTGATCGATGCCGTCGTCGACCGCCAGAACGAGGGCTCCGGCGCCAAGGGCCTGGCCAAGCGGGCCAAGTCGTTCGGCCTCGCCGTCCTGTACTTCGCGTCCGCCGTGATCGCCCTGATGCTGGTCGCGTCCAGTTCGGCCAGCACCGGCGGCAACGAGCAGCAGGAGACGGCTCGCGTGCTGGAGTGGCCGGGCGGGCGATGGATCGTCCTGGCGGTGGCCGCGGGGTTCCTGGGCGAGGGCCTGTGGAGCATCTACCGGGGCGCGTCCCGCAAGTTCCGCGAGCGGCTGAAGACCCAGGAGATGGGCCACGCCGTCGAGCGGTTCGCCGTCGCCTCGGGTGTTGTGGGCCACGTCGCCCGCGGCGTCGTGTTCGCCATGGTGGGCGTGTTCCTCGGCAAGGCCGCCATCGAGTACGACCCCAGCGAGGCCGTGGGCATCGACGGCGCCCTGCTCAAGCTGGTCGATGCGTCCTACGGGCCGGTGCTGCTGTTCCTGGTGGCCGCCGGCCTCATCGCCTACGCCGTGTACTGCATCGTCGAGGCTCGGTACCGGCGCATCTGAGCCGTCGGTCGGTGCGGCATGCTCGGGGGCATGAACCGCACCGACCGGCTCTACGCCCTGGTCGAGGAGCTGCGGGCGGTCGCCCCCCGACCGCGCACCGCCCGGCAACTCGCCGACCGCTTCGAGGTCAGCGTGCGAACCATCGAACGGGACCTCGGCGCCCTCCTGGAGGCCGGGGTCCCGCTCTACGCGACCCCGGGCCCCGGCGGCGGCCACGCCATCGATCCCGGCCACACCCTGCCGCCGGTCAACTTCACGTCCGACGAGGCGGCGGCCCTGGCCATCGCCCTGGCCCGGCCGGGCCGCTCCCCACTGGCCGGCGCGCTGCGCTCGGCGCTGCAGAAGGTGGTGGCGGCGATGCCGTCGGCCGAGGCCGCAGCCGCCGAGCGGCTGGCCGGGCGGGTCCACATGGAGGCGGACGAGGGCGACGACCGGCCGCCCGCGGCCCGGGTGATCGAGCACGCGCTCGTCCGCTCGCAGGTGATCGCCCTCGACTACCGCGACCGCCAGGGCGCCGACACCCGGCGTGAGGTCGAGCCCATGGCGCTGGTGGGCGGCCGGCTCGACACCTGGTACCTGGTGGCGCACTGCCGGCTGCGGGGCGGCGTGCGGGCATTCCGGGTCGACCGGGTGACGGGCGCGTCGCTGACCGGCGAGTCGGCCCCGGACCGGGAGTACGAGCCGGGCGAGCACGTCCCCCTCGACCTGCGCCGGCTGTCGCTCGCGGAGTGAGAATCACACCGGTGGAATTCCCGACGTAGGGCTGTCGCCCGTGCGGCGCACGCTGCCCCCATGACTGACAGCAACGCACCCGTCAACCCCGACAACCTGGTCGGCTGGTTCGAGATCGGCACCGACGACGGCAAGGCCGCCCGCCGGTTCTACGGCGACGTCTTCGGCTGGACCTTCGCGGACGAGGCGCCCGCCTACACCGTCATCACGACCGGCCCCGACCACCCCATCCAGGGCGGCATCCGTGACACCTCGGTGGACCGGCCCGACGGCACGCCCGCCACCTACGCCATGCCCTACGTCCTCGTCGCCGACGTGGCCGCCACCTGCGCGGCGGTCGAGGCCGCCGGCGGCAAGGTCACGGTCGGCGCCACCACCACCCCGGACGGGCTGGTGTGGGGCATGGTCGACGACCCGGCCGGCAACACCATCGGCCTGTTCACCCCGCCGTCCTGACCCGCTCCCCGCGGGTCAGGCGGTCGCGGCCGCCAGGGCCTGGTCGACGTCGGCGACGAGGTCGGCGACGTCCTCCAGGCCCACCGACACCCGCACCAGCCCGTCGCTGATGCCGAGGTCGGCACGCTCCTCCGGCGTGAAGTTGCCGGCGATGGTGGCCGGATGGGTCACCAGCGTCTCGGGCCCGCCGAGCGACAGGGCGATGCGCGCGATCCGGGTGGACTCGCAGAACCGGCGGGCGGCGTCGAACCCCCCGGCCAGCTCGACGGCCAGGGTCGTGCCGCCACCCCGCATCTGCCGCTTGGCCAGGTCGCGCTGGGGGTGCGAGTCGAGGCCGGGGTAGCTCACCGACGCGACCGCGGGGTGGGCCTCCAGGTGTTCGGCCAGGGCCTGGGCGGTGGCGCACTGCTGGCGCACCCGGACCCCGAGCGTGCGGATGCCTCGCAGGCCGTTCCAGGCGTCGAACGGCGACGCCTGCCCACCCTGGACGGACTGCCATCCCCACAGGGCGTCGATCAGGTCGCGCTCCCCCGCCACCACGCCCAGCAGGGCGTCGTTGTGGCCGGCCAGGCCCTTGGTGGCGGCGTGCAGGACCAGGTCGGCTCCCCGCTCCAGCGGGCTCTGGAGCACCGGCGTGGCGAACGTCGAGTCGACGACCGTGAACGGCCCGGGCAGAGCGGCGACCGCCTCGATGTCGGTCAGCGACAGCGCCGGGTTGGCCGGCGTCTCCACCAGCACCAGCTGGGTGCGCCCGGGGCGGATGGCGTCGGCGAACTCGGCGGTGTCGGTCCCGTCGACGAACGTCACCTCGATCCCGAACCGGGGGACGTGGGCGGACAGCAGCAGCGACGTGATCGAGAAGAGCTGGCGCTGGGCGACGATGTGGTCGCCCGTCGAGCACAGCCCGAAGATCACGCCGGTGAGCGCGGCCATGCCCGAGGCGGACGCCAGCGCCGCCTCCGCACCCTCGAGCGACGCCACGGCCTGCTCGAACTCCTGCACGCTCGGGCTGCCGAAGCGGGAGTAGTAGTGGGCGGTGCGGGGCGTGCCCGCCATGCGACGGTGGTCGTCGACGGCCTCGACCTGGTACGTCGTCGACGGGAACAGGACCGGGGCCAGCGAGTCCCGGCTCCACTCCCGGCCTGCCGTCACGGCCCGGGTGTCGAACGCCCACTCGTCGGGCGGCTCAGGCATCAGTCCCCTCCTCGCGGTCCAGGCGGGCGATGAAGTCGCCGAGCACAGCCGCCACCTGGTCCACCTCGATGAGGAAGGCGTCGTGGCCGTGCGGGCTGTCGAGCTCGGCGTAGATGGCGTCGACCCCGGCGTCGCGGGCCAGCGCCACGATCTCGCGGGACTGGTGGTTGGGGTAGAGGATGTCACTCGACACCCCCACCGACAGCAGCGGCGCGCGCAGCCGGGCGAAGGCCGACTCCATGCCGCCCCGGCCGCGGCCGAGGTCGTGGAGGTCCATCGCCTTGGTGAGCAGCAGGTAGCTGTTGGCGTCGAACCGCCGGACCAGCTTGTCGCCCTGGTACTCCAGGTAGCGCTCGACCTCGAACCGCTGCCAGAGCGTGAACCCCTCGACCGGTTCGACCACCTCGCGGCCGAAGCGGTCGGTGAAGACGTCGTCGCTGCGGAACGTCATCATCGACATCATCCGGGCGGTGGCCAGGCCCTCGTGGGGGCCGTCGCCCGGGGCGGCGTCGTAGTAGTCGCCTCCCCGCCAGCGGGGATCCATGCGGATGGCCCGGCGCCCGCTGGTCCACCAGCCGATCTGGGCGGCGCTGGCGGCCGCAGCGGTGGCGATCGGGACGAGCGCCCGGACCCGCTCGGGGTACATGACGCCCCACTCCAGCGCCTGCATGCCGCCCATCGACCCGCCGACCACCAGCGCCCACCGGGCGATGCCGAGGTGGTCGGCCACCGCCGCCTGGGTGCGGACCATGTCCCGCATCGACACGACAGGGAATCGGGATCCCCACGGGCGGCCGTCGTCGGGATGGGGCGAAGCCGGGCCCGTCGAGCCCTGGCAGCCACCGAGCACGTTGACGCAGACGACGAACCAGCGATCGGTGTCGAGTGCCTTGCCCGGGCCGACGACGCCGTCCCACCAGCCCGGCGTGGGATGCCCGGCGTCGAGCCCGCCGGCCGCGTGGCTGTCGCCCGTGAGGGCATGGCACACGAGCACGGCGTTCGACCCGTCGGGCGCCGGCTCGCCCCACGTCTCGTAGGCGACGGTGACGCCGCGCAGCAGCCCGCCGCCCTCGAGGGCGAACGGGCGGCCGGCCGGGAACGACAGGAACTGCCGGTGGCCGGCGTTGTCGCCCGGGCGCCAGGCGCCCGTCACGGGCAGGGCACTGGGGTGGGCCCGGCGGAAGCCCTCGTGGCCGGTCATCGGGCGGGGTGTCCCCGCCGCGCGCCAGGCCGCCGCACGGGTGGTTGCACGGGTCGAGTGTACGGATCGGGCCATGACCCCTCTGCGGGTCCGCACAGCCGAGGCGCCCTCCCGAAGGGGGCACGGACACTTGGTTGCTCCTGGTGGAGCCGCATCCCCGGCGAGCCGGGATGGCACCTTGGCTGTCCGAACCAGGTTGCCGGGCCGCCCCCCGGGGGGACCGGCCGCTCCTGATGTCGGGGCCACGCTAGCCCGGCGGGGCGCCACGAGGTCCAACCGGTTCCGCGTCACGCCCGCATCCGGAACGGGCGGCCGGCGCCGCAGCTGTTCGATTCGTATCGCGGAATGCACCTTGCGTCGACAGATCGACCACGCGACGCAGGATCCCTTGACCGATTGCACCGCCAGTCCTACGTTCACCCTGACGGTGGCGTCGACGAGCGCCACGAAGGACGGCGACAGCCGAGGGTGGGGAGAGGCCCCGGCCGATCCCCGCCTTCGCCGTGTCCGCGGTTCAGTGGCGGTAGACGCGCTCGAACCACCAGCCGGTCAGGCCGGCTGGCGCGCCGTACGCCCGGCCGGCGGCCTCGGCGTACACCTGGAGCGCGTCGTCGCCCGGCGCTGCCGCGAAGTCCCGCAGCGCGGCGGCCGCGTCGTCCCAGGCCCCGCTCGGGGTCGGGAGCGGCAGGGCCGCAAGGGCGGGGCCGGAGATCCGCAGGGCGTGGCGGTCGAGCCCCGTGCCCGCTGCCCGGCGGGCCATCCAGGCGGAGGCCACCGGCGAGGCGACGGCGGCCGCCAGGTGCCACAGGTCGGTGGGGTCGTGGGGCACGACCGCCACGACCGGGACGCACGGCACCCAGGCGCCGGCCGCGTCGACGGCCGCCACGATCACGCTGGTCTGGGTGGCGACGACCAGCTTCGGACGGCGGGTGCGCTCGACCCAGCGGCGGGCCGCCGTCCGGTCCGGCTCGTCGAGGACGGTCAGGTCGACGACGGGTGCCCGCCAGCGGCGCTTGGCGAAGCGCACCGGGCGCTCGCCCCATGCGCTCCGGCCCCACACCAGGGTCCCGCTGGTCACGAGCGGCGCGGTGGCGGTGCCGTCCCCGTCCCGCTCCCTGACGGCGCCGACCAGGCCGTAGTACTCGTCGCGGAAGCCGGCGGCCACCGTGGCCCGCTCCCCCAGCGACGGTCCGGGCAGCGGGGGCAGGTCGGGGAGGCCCAGCGTGCGGGCCCACACGTCGCCCCAAGGGTCGCCGCTCTCGCCGGCGGCCGCCGGGTCGGCCCGGCGCTCCAACACGGGCGCGCAGACCCGCACCGCGGCGGCGAACACACGGGCGTCGTCGGCCCACAGGTCGACCAGCCGGGCGCGCCCGTCGACTGCAGCCCGCACGGCGGCGGCGTCCCGGGCGGCGACGAGCGACTGCGGCTGCACGAGCACGACCCGCCCGCCGGGCCGGACGAGCTCGCACCCCAGCAGCAGGAACAGCCAGGCGGTGTCTGTGTAGGCCCGGACGGCATCGCCGTAGCGCTCCCGCAGGCGGCGGCGGTCGGCCGCCGACCGGGCGGTGAGGCGCCCGAGCTGGCTCTGGAACGGCGGGTTGCCGACCACGGCCCCGAACCCCCCGGCCGGCGCGCCCGGCCACAGGCCGCCCCCCTCGACGAGCGGGTCGCCGACGACGAGCCGCCCGGGCGGCGGCGCCTCCCCCGCCCACAGCGCCAGCGCCGCCTCGGCCGCCGCCAGGCAGACAGGATCGACGTCCGCACCCCACACGAGGTGCCGCACGACGTCCCGCCGGTCGACGCCCGCCCGGTGCAGCCGCTCGGCCGCCGCCACCAGGAAGGCACCCCCGCCACAGGCGGGATCACACACGGTCGTCCCGCCGGCGTCGGGCGCCAGGGCCCGTTCCGCCAGTTGGGCGGCCAGCCAGGCCGGGGTCATGTGCAGACCCTGGGCCCGGCGCTGCCCGCCGTCGGTGGCGTCCTCCAGCGCGGCGCCCAGCGCCTCCGCGATTGCCCCGGCCGCGAGCCCGTCCGCCGGACCGTCGACCGGCCGGAGGTCGGGGCCGGGGACCCCGCCCGCCAGGGCCCACAAGGACAGGCCCGGGTCCATCGGGACGCCCGCCTCCCGGGACAGCCGGGCCGCGGTGCGGGCTACGACCGCGGCCCGCGTCCCGTCGTCGCCGCCCGGCGCCCTGTCCCCGGGCGCAGGCTGCGGCGCGCGGGTGGGCGGGGTCACGGGGCGACGGTACCGTCGATCGCATGGCCGGCCCGGACACCGACGTCGTCGTCGAGCGGGTCGCCCCCGAGGTCACGCACCCCCTCCGCCACAGCGTCCTGCGGACCGGGCAGCCCGCCGACCGGGTCCGGCTGGCCGCCGACGGCCACCCCGACACCGCCGCCTTCGCCGCCCGCACGCCCGACGGCACCGTCGTCGGCACCACGATCGTGACCCCCGAGCCCTGCCCGTGGGCGCCCGAGCGGCCAGGCGCCTGGCGGCTGCGGGGCATGGCGACCGCCGAGGGCCTGCGCGGCGTCGGCATCGGCGCCCGGCTCCTGGCCGCGGCCCTCGACCACATCGCGGCGGAGGGCGGCGACCTCGTGTGGTGCAACGCTCGGACGCCCGCCCGCCGGTTCTACGAGCGGGCGGGCTTTGTCGCCCGCGGCGACGAGTGGGTCGACCCCGAGATCGGTCCCCACATCGCGATGTGGCGGGAGCTCCGCTCCTAGGCTGGTCCGGTGCGTTGGACGGTGCACGGCGAACGCGAGATCTACGACTCCGAGTGGCTCCGGCTCGTGCTGGTCGACGTCGAGGTCCCCGGCGTCGACCGCTTCGACCACCACGTCATCCGCTTCCCGCTGGCGGCGTCGGGCACGGTGGTCCACGACCCCGATCGCGGCGTGCTGTTGCTGTGGCGCCACCGCTTCATCACCGACACCTGGGGGTGGGAGATCCCGGCCGGTCGCATCGAGCCCGGCGAGACGCCCGATGAGGCCGCCGCCCGGGAGACCGAGGAGGAGACGGGCTGGCGGCCCGGCCCGCTGCGAACCCTCGGCGCCTACGCCCCCATCAACGGCAGCGCGGACCAGCGGTTCCACATGTTCAAGGCCGCCGGCGCCACCCACATCGGCGATCCGACCGACGTGGGTGAGAGCGAGCGCATCGCCTGGCACACCACGGCCGAGGTCCGGGAGCTGATCGCCCGCGGCGAGATCAACGACGGGCTGTCGCTGACCGCCCTGTTGTGGGCGCTGGCGTTCGGCGAGATCTGAGGCCGGCGAGCGGGCGGGCTACGCCGCGCCCTCGGCGGCGGGGTTCCAGTTGGCCAGGTCGGCCAGCCGCTCGTCGTTGGAGAACATCTCCACGATGGGCTCGTCGAGGCTCAGCCGGCGCTTGAGCCGGCGGACCTCGAGCTCCTCGTTCCACAGCACCAGCGTCACCGCCAGCCCTGCGGCGCCGGCCCGGGCCGTGCGTCCCGACCGGTGCAGGTAGGTCTTGGGGTCCGGTGGCGCGTCGGCCTGGATGACGATGTCGAGGTCGTCGATGTCGAGGCCCCGGGCGGCCACGTCGGTGGCGACCAGCACCGGCAGCTTGCCCTCGGAGAAGCGCTTGAGCGCCCGCTCCCGCACCTCCTGGCGCAGGTCGCCGTGGATCGCCTTGGCGTCGACGCCGACGTCGACGAGCTGGCGGGCCAGCCGGTCGACCGCCCGCTTGGTGTTGGCGAACACCAGGCACCGGGTGCCGGAGTTGCAGATGGCGGCCGCCACCCGGTGCTTGTCCATCTCGTGGACGAGCAGGAACCGGTGGGCCATCCGCTCCACCGTCTGGGTCGGCGAGCCGACTTCGTGGAACACGGGGTCGCGCTGGTAGCGGTCGACCAGGCCCTGGATGCCGCCGTCGAGCGTGGCCGAGAACAGCAGCGTCTGGTGGGCCTTGCCGATGTGGCGCAGCACCCACTCGACCTGGGGCAGGAAGCCCATGTCGGCCATCCGGTCGGCCTCGTCGATGACGACCAGGCCCACGTCCGACAGGTCGGCGACCTTGCGGTCGATCAGGTCGATGAGCCGGCCCGGGGTCGCCACCACGATCTCGGCGCCGGTCTCGAGCGCGGCGATCTGCTTGCCCATCTGGGCGCCGCCGTAGACGGCGACGAGGCGCAGCGACCGGGCCTCGACCAGCGGCCGGAGCACGTCGGTGACCTGCCCGGCCAGCTCGCGGGTGGGGACCAGCACGAGGCCGGTGGGGCGCTTCGGGGACGCTTTGGCGACGCGCTCGACGAGGGGGAGGCCGAACGCGAGGGTCTTGCCCGAGCCGGTCTTGGCCTTGCCGCACACGTCGCGGCCGGCCAGGGCGTCGGGGATGCAGAGGCGCTGGACGGGAAAAGCTGTGGTCAGGCCGGCTCGATCGAGCACGGCGACCAGATCAGGGGACACGCCCAGCGCAGAGAACGTCTCTTGTTCTTCGTTGCGCATGGTTCCGATCGAGCTTACCGGTCCGCGGGTAGGCGGCCCCATTTCGGGTCGGGGCGACGTCTGCCGCTCAACTGGCCGCCACGTGGTGGCCGCCCTCGCTCATGTCCACGACGTCCACCAGGCGGGTGAAGCCGCGGATGGCGTGGGGACCGAGCCGCCGGTGCGCCAGGCCGTCGCCCGCCGCGTCGAACAGCGACGCGGTCACCAGGAGCTGATGGGGCTCGGCCTCGTCGCATAGCCGCGCCGCCAGGTTCACCGGCCGGCCGATGTAGTCGTCCCCCTCGAACAGGATGACGCGCCCGGCGGCGACGCCGCCCCGCAGCGGCAGCGCGCAGCCCCGCAGGTCGAGCGCCTGCTCCATGCGCAGCACCGCGTCGAGCAGCGGCCGGGGCTCGGTCGCCACGAGCATCGCCCCGTCGCCCAGCCACTTGGCGACCCGGACCCCGCGCCACCCGGCCCGCTCGCGGACCACGGCCCGGAACGTCGACAGGGCGGCCACCGCCGCGCCGACGCCGTGCTCGTCGGTCAGCGACGTGAACCCGCACAGGTCGATGAACGCGAAGTTGCGCCGGACCAGCGCGTCGACGTGCGCATCCTCGTCGATGTCGAACTCGGGCTGCACGGCCCTCCATCGTAGTTCTGGCGGTCGCCGGACCCAGCAGTCGGAGGCGGCTCCGCTGGTGCAGCGTTCGCGCCGCCTAGCGTGGGCGCCCGTGCCCGCGCTCGACGCCCTCGCCGCCTGGCCGGTGGACCGGGTGGCGGGCGCCGTGGTCGACCGGGCCGGCGGCGTGCAGACGGCCGGGGACACGGGCTGGCGGACCCGGATCGCCTCGGTCACCAAGCCCCTCGTTGCTCTGGCCTGCCTGGTGGCGGTCGAGGAGACCACGCTCGACCTGGACGCTCCCGCGGGGCCGCCGGGGTCGACAGTCCGCCACCTGCTGGCCCACGCGTCGGGCCTGCCGTTCGAGGGCGCCGTGCCCGTGAGCCCGCCCGGCCGCCGCCGCATCTACAGCAACACCGGGTTCGACGTCCTGGGCGACACACTGGCCACGGCGGCCGGCATGCCCGCGGCGACCTACCTCCACGAGGCGGTGGCCGTGCCGCTCGGCATGGACCGCACCGAGCTGCGCGGCTCGCCGGCCAAGGATGCCTGGTCCACCGTCGACGACCTGGCCCGGTTCGCCGCCGAGCTGCTCGCACCCACCCTCGTCGCCGCCGAGACCCTGGCCGAGGCCACCACCGAGCAGTTTCCCGGCCTCGCCGGCGTCGTGCCCGGCCTCGGCAGCTACGACCGCAACCCGTGGGGCCTGGGCTTCGAGATCAAGGGGGCGAAATCACCCCACTGGACTGCTCCCGACGGCTCGCCGCGCACCTTCGGCCACTTCGGCGGGGCGGGCACGTTCCTGTGGGTCGACCCCGACGCCGCCGTGGCCAGCGTCGTGCTCACCAACCGCGAGTTCGGCGACTGGGCGCCGCCGCTGTGGTCGGCCTGGTCGGCGGAAGTGCTGGCCGAGCGGTCAGAACGCCGCCGCCAGTAGGTCGGCGGGCCCGGCCGTCACCGACGGGACCAGCCCTGCAGCCTGGGGCAGCATCTGCTCGGCGAAGAAGCGGGCGGTGACCACCTTCTGGCGCAGGAAGTCGGCGTCGCCGCGGCCCTCGTCCAGCGCCCGCTGGGCGCCCGCCGCGCCCCGGGCCAGCAGCCAGCCGCCGGTCACGATGCCGGACATGCGCAGGTAGGGCGTGGCGCCGGCCAGCGCGTTGGTGGGGTCGGCCAGCCCGTTGGCCAGCAGCCAGTCGGTGGCCTGGCGCAGGGCGGCGTGGCCGTCGGCCAGGTGCTTGCCGATCGTGGCCAGGTCGCCGCCGGCTGCCGACAGCTCGCCGGCGGTGGCCTCGATCGCGGCCAGGAAGTCGACCATCACCCCCCCGGCCCGCATCGGCAGCTTCCGCAGGACCAGGTCGATGGCCTGGATGCCGTTCGTGCCCTCGTAGATCGGGGCGATGCGGGCGTCCCGGTAGTGCTGGGCCACGCCGGTCTCCTCGATGTAGCCCATGCCACCGTGGATCTGCACGGCCAGCGACGTCAGCTCGACGCCGAGGTCCGTGCCCCACCCCTTGGTGATCGGGGTGAGCAGGTCGGCCAGCTCCTGGCGCCCGGTGCGGACCGCCTCGTCCGGGTGGCGGGACGCGAGGTCGAGGCTCTCGGCGTTGAGGTAGACCAGCGCCCGCAGCGCTTCGATGTGGGAGCGCATCGTCAGCAGCATCCGCCGCACGTCGGGGTGGTCGACGATCGGCGAGGAGGCCCCCGTCGCGCCCGGAGCGCGGCCCTGGCGGCGCTCGGTGGCGTACGCGACCGCCTGCTGGTACGCCCGCTCCGCCAGCGACAGCCCCTCGACGCCTACCGACAGCCGGGCGTTGTTCATCATCTTGAACATGTAGCGCATGCCCTGGTTGGGCTCGCCGATGAGGTAGCCGACGGCCCCGTCGTAGGCCATGACGCAGGTGGGGCTGGCGTTGATGCCCATCTTGTCCTCGATCGACACGCACTCGAGGCTGTTGCGCTCGCCGGGCGTGCCGTCCTCGTTCGGGAGGAACTTGGGGACGATGAAGCACGAGATCCCCTTGGTGCCGGCGGGCGCGCCGGGTACCCGGGCCAGCACGAGGTGGACGATGTTGCCGGTCAGGTCGTGCTCGCCGTAGGTGATGAAGATCTTCTGGCCGGTGATGCGCCACGTGCCATCGTCGGCCGGGAGGGCCTTGGTGGTGAGCGCCCCCACGTCCGAGCCGGCCTGCGGCTCGGTGAGGTTCATCGTGCCCGTCCACTCCCCCGTCACCATCTTCGGCAGGTACACCTCGCGCTGCTCCTCGGACCCGTAGTGCAGCAGCATGTCGATGGCGCCCTGGGTGAGCAGAGGGCACAGGGAGAACGCCATGTTGGCGGCCGTCATCATCTCCTGCATGGCGATGGCGACCAGCCACGGAAACCCGCCGCCGCCGTACTCGGCCGGGAACGGCACGCCGGCCCACCCGGCCTCCACGTAGCGGGCGTAGGCCCGGGCGAAGCCGTCCGGCGTCGTCACGGACCCGTCCTCGTTGCGCCGACTGTGCTGCGTGTCGCCGACGCGGTTGAGGGGCGCGAACTCCTGGGAGAAGAACCGCCCGGACTCCTCCAGGATCCCGAGCACCATCTCGGGGTCGGCGTGCTCGTAGCCGGGCAGGTCCGCCAGCGCGGCGACGTCGACGATGTTCTCGAGCACGAAGCGCATGTCCGCCAGGGGGGCGACGTAATCGGCCATGCCGAAAACGGTACGGCCCTGGTCGGGAACCCGAAAGGTGGCGTCGGCGTCAGGTCGCGTCGGGCGGGCGCCCCCGCACCGCCGCAGTCAGTTCGCGTGCCGCGGCCACGACCTCGCCGGCGAGCGCCACCAGCCGGGACCCCGGCGTGTCCTCGTCGGGCAGGCCCGACAGCGTCAGCACCAACTCGACGTCGCCCGTCGACGAGAACACCGGCGCGCCGAGGTCCGCGGGCCGGTAGGTCGCGGCCTCGTCGACCTCCGCAAGCAGCAGCGGCTGGCGGGCCACCGCCAGGACCAGCCGGCGGAGTTCGTCCGGGGGTAGCGCCAACCCGCCCTCCCGGGGCTCTGACAGCGCCCTCCACTCCGGCGACGTCAGCGCGACCGCGTACCCCCGCCGGCGGATGACCGGCAGGGCCTCGAGCGCCGGCCGCACGGCCTCGGCCGACGCGGCCCGGGCCAGCCAGGCCTGGATGGTGGGCTCATCGCTCCAGGCCACGAACAGCGACCCGAGCGGCGGCGCCAGCGGCAGCTGGACCGCGCCGAGCGACCGGCCGACCATGGCCCGGGGCACCCCGGCCTGGGCGACCGGGACGGTGTGATCGTCCAGCACCCGCCAGGCCCGTGCCCACAGGCCGGTGCGGTCGGCCAGCGCGGCGAGCACCGGGGCGACGAAGTCCAGGGCCGTGTAACCGCGCCTGGCCGCGTCGCCGATCGCGATGAGCCGGGGGCCGAGCGAGTAGCGCTTCTCGCCGGGGTGGCGCAGCAGGACGCCGTGGTCGCTCAGCGCACTGAGCAGCGCGTGGGCGGTCGCCTTGTTGAGGTCGCACCGGCGGGCCACCTCGGACAGCGTGAAGCGCTCGTCCGGGTGGCTGGCCAGCAGCTCGAGGACGGCCACCGAGCGGTCGGCGCCGGGTGCCGGGCGTGCCATCGCCTCACCCCCGGCCCGCGCCGGCTCCCGGCGCTCGTCGATGTTTGCGCCCGGGCAGCCTCAGCTGCCCCCTGCCCGCAGTGGTGTCCATGTCCCGCCTCGCCGACTAGCTCTCCTGTCCCGCCCGGGAGCGTACCGGTTCTGGACGCGTACGCTCTGGCCGAGTGGCGCTCGCACCCCTGGATGCCGGCCTGTATGTGTGGCTGCCGGACGGTCCGCCGCACCGCGGCCGGCCCAACGCGGGGGTCGTCGTCGACCCCGACGGCGTCACGGTGGTCGACACGCTGATGGTCCCCGACCAGTACGAGCCGTTCGCCGCGGAGGTGGAGGCGCTCGGCCTGCCGGTGCGGCGGGCAGTGCTGACCGGCAGCGGGGTCGAGCAGGCCGGCGGCACCGGACGGTTCAAGCTGGCCGCGGTCTACGGCAGCCGCCAGGCCAGCGTGCACCTCGACCAGCCTCCCAACGTCGACAGCTGGCGGGCGCTCTTCCCGGAGGACGCCGACGCGTTCGAAGACGTGGTCACGCGAACGGTCAGCCACGTGGTGGCGTCGGACGTCCAGCTCACCCCGAGCGTGACCGTGGTGACGACCGGTGGCCAGATGACCGAGAACCTGGTGGCGCTGGTGCCTGCGGCCCAGGTCATGTTCGCCGGGGCGATGTGCAGCTTCGGCGCCGCGCCCCTGTGCTGGCAGGGCGACCCGCAGCGGTGGGCGGACGAGCTGGACCGGCTCGCCGGCCTGGCGGCGATCGTGGTGCCCGGGCACGGGCAGATCGGCGGCGAGGAGGAGCTCCGGGACCTCCAGGCCTACCTGCGGGCGTGCGCGGCCGCGGACGGCGACCCGGGGCGCATCGGCCCCGGGCCGTGGGACGGGTGGGCCGATCGCGAGCACGACGCCGTCAACGTCGAGCGAGCCGCGATGCTCGCCGCCGGCGACGACGCGGTGCCGCCGTCGATGCTGCGCCTCGCCGGGCTGACCTAGCGGCTGCGGGCCGCGTAGAACCGGCTCGACTCCGGCCGGTACAGCAGGAACAGGATCACCGCCGCCAGCACCACGCTGAGGACGCTGAAGACGATGCCGACCCCGCCCGAACCCGTGACGAGGCCGCCGAGGGCGGACACGATGCTGAGACCGCCGAGCACCGTGGCGACCACGCGGGCCCAGCTCTGCCCGCGACCGTTGGTGTAGGCCATCCACAGCCACAGGCCGACCGAGATGAGGCCGATGACGACGAAGGCCACCACGAAGATCGCGACGGCCGTGTCGACCTCGTCCCCGGTCAGGGAGGGGTCGTCCTCCTCGATCTGGTCACGGATGGCGTCGACCTGCAGGAAGATGCTGAGCGCTCCCAGCACGCTCAGCACCGCACCGAGGTACATCAGACGAACGGCCGTGCGGATGCTCGGCGGCTGCTCGACGTCGGCGGGCGCCGGACCCGCAGGCCGGGCGACGTGGTCGGAGGCCCAGAGGCCGCTGGCGGACGGAGGCGGGGGCGGCGGGACCGGCGCGGCGCCCTGACCCGGATCTGGCTCGGTCGTGCTCACGGTGTCACTGTTCCACGTGGGAGGTGTCCCATCCCGTCACGATGGCGTCACGATCCGGTTGCGAAAACGCCGGAGGGGCGGGGGCGCCGGTAGCCTTGGGGAGCATGTTGTTCGGTCGTGACAAGCATCGGATGGTGGATCGCGACGGCTCGCTGCCGGGCCGGGACCACCGGGTGTTCGCGGTGCCCGACACGCATGCCGTGCTGGCCACGCGGCTCGAGCCGCCGTTCCCCGACGGGCTGGAGCGGGCGGTGTTCGGCCTCGGGTGCTTCTGGGGCGCCGAGCGGCTGTTCTGGCGGACCGAGGGCGTCTACACGACGGCGGTCGGCTACGCCGGCGGCTACACCCCCAACCCGACCTACGAAGAGGTGTGCTCGGGCCGCACCGGGCACGCCGAGGTGGTGCTCGTCGTCTACGACCCCGCCAAGGTGGGTTACGAGGAGCTGCTGCGCACGTTCTGGGAGGGCCATGACCCGACCCAGGGCATGCGCCAGGGCAACGACGTGGGCACGCAGTACCGCTCCCTGATCCAGGTGTTCGACGACGTCCAGCGCAAGGCGGCCGAGGCCAGCCGCGACGCCTACCAGGCCCGCCTCACCGCCTCCGGCTACCGGGAGATCACGACCGAGATCGAGGACGCCACCGAGTTCTGGTACGCCGAGGACTACCACCAGCAGTACCTGCACAAGAACCCGCTCGGCTACTGCGGCATCGGCGGCACCGGCGTGTCCTGCCCGGTCGGCCTGGAGACGTAGCGCAGCGACCGACTGCCGCATCAGCCTCCACACACCACCTTGCCTCGCCGGGGCCTGACAGCCCTGCCGCGTCGGCACCCAGACCGCTCGCCCCGCCACGGCGTGGGAGAACGCCAACGACCGTCGGATCAGTTGCGGTCGGTCGCGGGCAGGGCGAGGCGTCGATCGATCTCCTGGCCCATGATCTGGCACTCGGTCGCGGGGTGGTCGTAGCGGCAGAGCAGGGCACCTTCGAGGTAGCCACGTGCTTGCTGGAGGCGAGCGATCTCGGCGTCGAGGAGGGCGAGGCGTCGACGGGCGATCGCCTTCCAGTCGGCGACGTGGGGGGCATCGAGCACTCCCGCGATGTCCTCGAGCGACAGGCCGGTGTCCTGGAGCATGCCGATGAACACGAGCCGGCGCAGCGTCTCGACCCGATAGCGACGTTGCCCGGAACGACGGGCGTCCGCCGTGAGCAGGCCTTGCCGCTCGTAGAACCGCACCGTCGAGGTCGCCACGCCAGCGCGTCGCGCGACCTCCCCGATCGTCAGCTGGGCATCATCCATGCGACACACCTTGACTTGAACCTGGGTTCAACTGTCAAGGTCCATCCATGAGCGCGACTCCCCCAGGCGACGTGACCCTGCCGCCGAACCACCACGCCGACCACCCGGGTTTCTCGGGCATCGGCGGTGCCCTCGCAGCGATCTGCTTCACCATCGGACGAGGCGCCACCGCTGACCTCGCCATCGAGCTGACCGGCACCGGGCCTGGCGACGACGTCGTCGACATCGGGTGTGGACCGGGTGTCGCGGTGCGTCGCGCCGCGGCCCGCGGGGCATCGTCGGTCGTGGGCGTCGATCCCGCGGCCGTGATGCTCCGCGTCGCCCGCGCCTCGACCCGAACCAGCCGGAGCACCACACCAACGGTCCGCTACCAGGACGGCACCGCCGAAACGCTGCCTCTGCCCGACGGTTCCGCAACCGTCGCGTGGTCGCTGGCGACGGTGCACCATTGGCACGACCTCGACGCCGGCCTCGCCGAAGCCCGTCGGGTGCTGCGTCCCTCGGGCCGCTTCCTCGCCATCGAGCGTCAGGTCGAACCGGGAGCGACCGGCCTCGCCAGCCACGGCTGGACCGCCGAACAGGCCCACGTGTTCGGGCAACGATGCCGCACCGCCGGCTTCTCCGACATCTCGATCGACCACCATCGACCCGGCCGCCGGCGTGTCATCTCCGTCCTCGCCCACACCACCTAGACGTCCCCGAACGCCGAGTCGGTAGCGACAACGATCCGGGCGTACCGCCACGTGACCCGCGCGGCTCTTCCAGCGGGGCCACAGACCACGATCCCGACCCTGGTCGAATCAGGCAGCGACCTCGACCTGGCCGATCCTCGCCAGCTTGTCGAGGGCCACGTCGACGAGCCGGTCGACGTCGTCGCCGTCGTAGGTGTCCTCGTTGAGGGACTCCACGAACAGCAGCGTCATCACCCCGCCGTTGCGGGCGTAGAGGAGGCTGGCTCTGCCGTCGTCTCCCTCCGAGTCGTAGCGCCGCACGTCGTCGACGTCCCCTCGTTGGACGTCCACCTGCTGGAAGCTCTCGTCGAGGCACGCCTCGAGGGCGCCGATGCCGTCCTCGAACCGGTCGGACGCGTCCGCGGCCGGTTCACCGGTGACCCAATGGTCGATGTAGAGGTAGTCGCCGCCGTCCCCGAGGTAGGCGTAGATGTCGTCGGGGCCGAGGACCTCGACATCCGTGTGGTCCTCGCACATCGTCGGGGGCTCCTGGTAGTACTCGTCGACGCCGGGGTTATCGCTGGTCATCGGCAGGGGCCCGTAGCTGGTCGCCCCGACGTCGTCGCTCTCGACAACGAGCACGGGAACCAGCTCCTCGGGCTCCACCTCCTCGACGTCACCCTGGCCGGCATCATCGCCGGTGCTGAGCGCGTCGCCGTCTGCCGCGCAGCCGGCCACGGCGGCCAGGACAAGCGTGGCGATGACCCGGAACTGTCGGATGCGTCCGCTCACGTCACTCACCCGCCCTTCGGTGACGTGGCGACAAGTCTGCGCCCGGCTCCAGCCCTTGTCCACAGAATGCCGACCTGCCCGCACCGGGGCCGGAGTCAACTCAGGCCGAGCAGCGCGGTGACCTGATGGTCGCGGCCTGCCGTGTAGCCGCCGTCGACGGCGAGCGCCTGCCCGGTCACGAACGAGGCGTCCCGGGAGAGGAGGAACGCGGCGACGGCGGCGATCTCCGAGGGTCGGGCCGGTCGCCGTAGGGCGTGCTGGTGGATGAAGTCGTCGCGCACGTGCCGCATCTCGTCCGGCCCGAAGATCGAGTCGGCCAGCGGCGTGTCGACGTAGCCGGGGCAGATCGCATTCGCCCGGATGCCGCGGGGCCCGTAGTCGATGGCGGTGCACCGGGTGAGCAGGACCACGCCGCCCTTGGACGCGTTGTACGCGCTGCCGCCCGCCGTGCCCTCGAGGCCCTCGACGCTCGCCAGGGTGACGATGGCCCCGCGCTCGCCGTCCACGGGCTCCTGCTCGAGCATGCGGGTGGCGGCGTGCTTGATGACGTGGAACGTCCCGGTGAGGTTGACGTCGAGCACCTGGTGCCACGAGGCGGCATCGACCATGTGGGCGGGCCCGCCGCCGGCGATCCCGGCGGCGTGGACGACGCCGTCGAGGCGACCGTCCACCCCGGCGACGAGGCGCCCGACCGCGGCCTCGTCCGTGACGTCGACGCGCTCGGTGCGCCACGGGTCGGCGGCGCCGACTCGGTCACCGGCGATATCGGCGCCGATCACCGTGGCGCCCTCGCCGTGCAGCCACTCGGCCGTCGCCCGGCCGATGCCCGACGCCGCTCCCGTGACGATGACCGTCCTGCCCTCGAAGCGTCCCATCGATCCCCTCCCCGCACATCGCATCGCCGTGAACAATGTGATAGCAGTTGTACAACTGTCGAGGGGAGGGCGCGCGGGCGTGTCGGTGGAGACGGCGCAGACGAGCGAGCGGATCCTCGACGCCGCCGAGCGGTGCATGGCCCGCTACGGGCTCCGGCGCGTCTCGATGGCCGACGTGGCGGCCGAGGCGGGCGTGTCCCGGGGCTCGGTGTACCGGTACTTCGCCGATCGCGACGCGCTGGTCGACGCGGTGCTGGAGCGCACCGCCGACCGGTTCGTGGCCGCCTCCGAGCCCGATCTCGGTCGGGCGGCCGACCTCGCGGGGCAGGTGGCGGCGGCGCTGCTGTTCATCGTCCGCCAGGTCGACGGCGGCAGCTTCGGGCTCCGGCTGCCGGGCGAGACCGACTCGCTGCTCGCCACGCTGCTCACCGCCCGCCGCGAGGTCCTCTTCGCCCGCTGGGTCGCCTTCTGGGAGCCCCGCCTGGCGAACGCGGAGCGCCGGGGCGAGGTGCGGGCCGGGCTGGACCGGGCGCAGGCGGGCGAGCTCGTCGTGCGGCTCCTGCTGTCCTTCGCTGTGCTGCCGACCGTCGTGAGCTTCGATGTGGCGGACCGCGTGGCCGTCACGCAGTTCGTCCGTGACCACCTGCTGCGGGGGCTCGCCCGCTAGCGACGACCGAGGGGATGCGAGCGTGGAGTTCGCTCTGTTCTACGAGATCCCGGTGCCGGCCCCCTGGGGCCCCGACAGCGAACGGCTCGCGTACGAGCACACACTCGAGGAGGCGATCGCCGGCGACCGCCACGGCTGGCACGCCTTCTGGACGGTCGAGCACCACTTCCTCTCCGAGTTCTCGCACTGCTCCAATCCCGAGGTGCTGTACGGCGCGGTGGCGGCGCGCACCGAGCGGATCCGCCTCGGTTACGGAGTCCGCCTCATGCCCCAGCCCTACAACCACCCGGTCCGCACCGCCGAGTCGGTCGCCGTCCTCGACCTCATCTCGGGCGGGCGCGTCGACGTCGGCACCGGCCGCTCCGCGACGCGCGCCGAGCTCGAGGGCTTCGGCATCGACCCGCACCAGACCCGTGCCATGTGGCGCGAGGCCATCCAGCTCGCGGTCGGGTGCTGGACCCACGACGAGCACGAGTTCGCCGGCGAGTTCTGGCAGCTGCCGCGCCGGCGGGTCCTACCCAAGCCCCTGCAGAAGCCACACCCGCCGCTGTGGGGCGCGACCAGCAGCGACGACGGCCACCGCGAGGTCGGTTCCCTCGGTCTCGGCCTGTGCTCCTTCGCCGTCGGCGTGTCCCCGGAGGAGGTCAAGCGGCGCATCGACATCTACCGGGAGGCCGTCGACGGCTGCGAGACGCCGATCGGCGCCACGGTCAACCGCCGCGCCGCCACCTTCACGATGGCCCTGTGCGACAGCGATCGCGACCGGGCCTGGGAGAACGCCCGCGAGTCGTTCGAGTGGTACCCCGCCACGGGCGCCCGCCAGATCGCGACCCTGGCCGACATGATGGCCGAGCAGCAGCGGGAGCTGGGAAACTACGGCTACGCCGCGGACCTGCAGACGACCCGCGACGAGGGACTGCTCGACCTGCTGACGCTCGAGTACCTGGTCGACAACGGCGCCTGCCTGCTCGGCACGCCCGACGACTGCCTCGAGACCTGCCGGCGCTACCAGGCCGCCGGCGTCGACCTGCTGCTGTGCCTGGTGAACCCCTACAAGGTCCCCCACGAGGCGGTCATGCGCACGATCGAGCTGATGGGCACCGAGGTCATCCCCCAGCTCGCGTCCTGAGAGACGCCTAGCCTCGGTCCCCCAGCTGGACCAGCACGACCGTGGTGTCGTCCCGCAGCTCGTAGCTGCTGTGCTCCAGCACGGCGTTCACCAGCCGACGGACCCGCTCGGCGGGCGGCAGGACCTCGACCACGACCCGGGCCAGCAGGTCGGCCAGCCGATCGAGCCCGAACCGCTCGCCCCCGGGCGCGCCGCCCTCGGTCACGCCGTCCGTGTAGACGAGCAGGGAGTCGCCCGGCTCGAGGCCGGCCTCGTTGACGACCGCCGGCCCGCCCCCGAGCCCGATCGGCACCATCTGTGTGGTCGGCAGCTCGCCGATGACCTTGCCGTTGCGCAGCAGCAGCGGCGGCGGGTGGCCGGCCGAGACCCAGGCGAAACGGCAGGTATCGAGGTCCAGGCCCCCGAAGGCGGCGGTGGCGAAGCGCACGTCCGGGAACACCCGGGCCACAGCGGCGTCGGCGGCCGCGTAGGCCGCCGGCAGGTCGATCCCGCTGCGCCGGCTGTTGCGCAGGCTGCCCTGCACCAGGTGGGACACGAGCGACGACACGGTCTCGTGGCCGACCGAGTCGATGACGGCCACGTGCAGCATGTCCGCGTCGAGGGCGTAGTCGAAGGTGTCGCCGGCGACGGCGTAGGCCGGCAGCAGCATCCCGGCGACCGCGACCCGGGGCGTCACGAGGGCGACGGGCGGCAGGTTGGCCCGCTGCAGCTCGGCCTCGAGCGACATCGGCCGGTGCCGCCGCACCCGCTCGATGGCGTCGGTGTACTGGTTCTTGGTGACGTAGAGCTCGGCGGCCAGCGACGCCACCGCCTCCAGTGACCGCACCGCGGCGTCGTCGACGTCGGGTCCCGACATCTCGACCAGGAGGACCCCGAGGCGGGCGGTGCCGTCGATCATCGGCAGCCACACCCGGGCGCCGGCGGCGTCGGGCACGACGACGGTCCGCTCGACCGCAAAGGCCCGCCCGCCGGTCGTCCCGTCGACCGGGAACGCCTCGTCGCCGCCCTCGGGCGTGTCCGGCCGCAGGGACCGGTGGTCGTGGTCGACGAGGTAAACACAGGACGCCCGGGCTCCGAGCGCCGCCACGGCCTCGCCGACTGCGTCCGCCACGTTGGCCGGCGGCAGGACGTGCGCGACCCGCAGCAACTGCGCCACGACGCCCGCAACGTCGCTGCCCGACCGATCGGAGGCCACGACGCAACCTATCCGGGCCGCCTGCCACCATGCCGCGCCAGTGCGGATGGTGGTGGCGACCGCTACGCAGCGGACCGGCGCCGACCGGCCGGGAGATCGTCCGGACGCTTGGTCGCCGCGCCGCCATCGCGCTCGTCGCCTGGACATCCTGTCGGAGACTGCCTTCGGCCAACCCAGCGCCAGGTTCGATCCGATGATCCCGGAGCTGCGACCCGCCGCCTACGTTCCCTCGGGTAGCGGGACCAGAAGGAAGCCGGATGACTGAGGCGCAACGATGGGGTCACGAGTTCCGCGTGACCGGCCTCCATCTGGTGCCGGCCGAGCGCCAGGTAGCTCTCGAACTGGCGGTGGCTGAAAAGCTGGTCGAGGATCTGGCGACCCGTACGCCGGGGTCCTGATCTCGGTCACGTGTCGGCCATCCTCGGTGCGGCCGTTGACGACTACCTCGTCGCCCAGAACCCGTGCAGCGCGCTAACTCGCTTCGGCGACCTAATCAACCAACCCAATCCACAGACTACTGACCACACTCATGGGGTCATGTCCGCGGTTTACGCATTCCCGAGCGTCCAGGTCGACCCGTCCCAGTTATAGACCTCTGTGGCTCTTTCGAAGTCGTCGTAGACCTGGGACGTTGGGATTACCCGGATCTGGGCGTCGATGTTGTCGGGTCCGGCGATGCCGTCCGAGATGGCGAACATGGCATGCGTTGCCAATTCGGGGTCACCGCCTGTGGTGCGGAAGGGCTGTCCATCGTCATCGATAGTGACTGTCTGGCGTTCGCCACCAACGGTAACGTCCAGCAAGAGGGTCCATCGACAGTCGAGCGGTCCTGGATGAGTCGTGACGTCGATTGTGATGACCTCACCGGGCGCGAGCGAGATCGTCTTACCTTCGAAGTACGGGCGTCCGTCTTCATTGAGCGCAACCGGGGCGGACTCACCCAGATCGAACGACCATCCAACGGGCGCTGCTTCACCTTCTGGAATGATCGAGAAGTGCGCGCCCGGTGAAGGCTCTGAGCAATCGTCCTTAACTGCAGTGGCCTGGGTGATGGTGGCCGTGCGTTGGCCGGTGCCGTCCAACACGAGCCGCATTCTCGTTGGAGTGAAGGCAGCGCCAGCATCGGCCATGAAGGTGCGCCACTGGTCGAGGTAGGGGCCCGGCCAACTCCGACTTGGCGGCATCGGCCCGTCGAGCCAAGCGTCGAAAAAGTCGATTACGTCCAAGCTGGTCGACACGGTGAACGGCGCCGCGCTCGCGTCCTGGGCGGGTTCGTCCGAATTGTCGAAGAACCCCGCAAGCAGCCCGAAAAGTGCGACTGCTGCTGCGGAGGCGACGGCGGTCGCGGCACCAATCACGATCTTGGCCACTCCGCCCTGCTCTGAGAACGATCGTCTCAGTCGCGTCCACCTAGAGTCTGTCGGAGGTGAGTCCCCCTCTGGGGCCACGGTTCGTTCTCCACTGTCCGCCATGATTGCGCCGCCCGCTTACAGTCGGTTGTCACTCTCGCGGCCTACGTCGCCATGGATGCGAGCACCGACCAGCCTACGGTGCTCGCCTTGCGTACGCGTCCCAGCCGCGTTGTTGAGCCGGTGCCGGCAGTCAGCTTCCTGGTTCGCGACGCCTAGGCCGTGACCGTACAAAGCCGCACGGATCGCAGTCGCAGTCACAGATCCCAGGGCCACCGTGGAACCCGCATCACGGTCGTCAGTCGAACGTAACTGAGGCCACCTTCGTCATGTGTTGCGGATGTCTATGTCCGTCGATACAGGGCCGCTCGACGACGAGTATCCCTAGCACCGCGCCCGGCAGAAGAGGATGACCTGGCGGCCCGCGACCTCGCCGTTCGGGCCACATCGGGGCTCGAGCAGTTCGAAGGCTCGGGCCTTCATGGCGGCCAGCGAGGCGTCGTCGAACTCCCTCAGATAGCCGCGGAACCCGTGGGTCCACTGCAGCGCCCACCAGCGCTCACGGCTGGCCACGGTGGTGGCGAACCCGATGTCCTCGACCGTGACCGCTCCGAACCCGGCGTCCCGGCAGGCGTCGGCCAGGTCCGGCGGCGTGCTCGGGACCGGGCGCGCCCGGAACCGCCGCTGGGTCTCGCGCGGCAGCCGGCCGAAGAACTCCCGCAGGAGCGTCAGGTTGACGTCGGGGGCGTCGCCCTCGCGGGCACCGGCGGGGATCGACACCGCCAGGCGCCCGCCGGGCGCCAGCACCCGGCGCCACTCCCGTAGCGCGTCGATCGAGTAGCCCACGAACTGGAACACCGACGACGCCAGCGCCACGTCGAACGACGCCGCGGGGAACGGCAGGGCCATGACGTCGGCCCGCACGAGCGCCGCGCTGCAGCCCGCCGCCACCCGGCGGGCGCTCTCGGCCAGCATCGCCGGGCTGTAGTCGACCCCCACGACCGACCGGGGGCGGGCGACCTCGGCCAGCGCCACCAGGCCGAGACCGTTCCCGCACCCGAGGTCGGCCACGCGGTCGCCCGGCTCGATGCCGGCCCAGGTCGCCAACCGGTGCGGGAACTGGACGAACGGCGAGTCGCCGCCGCCGTAGCTGGCGGCCACCTCGTCCCACGACGTCACCATCGACAGGTCGGACACGCCCCCAGCCTGCCCGGTGCGCGCCCTACCTTGGGTCCGGACGGTCAGGGACAACCGCCCGCTACGTCCGGGCGTGGGCGGCCAGCGGTGGGTCGAGCTCGACGCGGCCCGCGAGGTTGTCGACCGTGCCGACCAGGCCTGCGAACGTGCACTCGGCCACGATCTGGAGCACGTCGGCACCGGTCAGGCCTGCGGCCCGCGCCCGCCGCAGGACGTCGTCGCCGACCGCACCGCGGTCGAGGACGACCGCACGGGCCAGGGCGTAGACCGCGGCGAGGCAGGTGTCGCGGGGCTCGGCCCCCTCGCGCATCGCCGTGATGTCCGCGGCGTCGACGCCCAGGGCGGACAGCACCATCGAGTGGAAGGCGGCGCCGTAGGCGTTGTCGACCGCGACGCCGACGGCGAGCCCGACGGTCTCACGGCGCACGGGGTCGAACGACTCGTCGGCGACGGCGCGGCGGAGGCCGTCGAAACCGGCGAGCAGCGTGGGGCTGGCCGCCAGGGTGGCGGCCATGTTGGGCACGAAGCCGAGGTCGGCGGCGATCCCGTCGAGCAGGGGCCGCGAGGCGGCGGGGACGGCGTCGCCGGTGAGCACGGGCAGGTCCATCGGGGTTCCTCCTGGGGTGGACGGCGTGGATGTGCCGTCACCCTCCCCCGGCCGGCGCGGCGGCACGATTCCCTCGGAGGGAAGCGCCGGGCGGCGGCGACGGCCGTAGGGTCGACGCATGTCGGTGTCCCTGCAGGCCCCGGCGGCCGCTGCCGGGGTCCCGTTCGGCGACCTCGTCCGCTACTGGCGCCGGGTGCGGGCCATGAGCCAGCTCGACCTGGCGTCGGCGGCGATGACGACGCCGCGGCACATGAGCTTCCTGGAAACGGGCCGGTCGAGCCCCAGCCGGGAGATGGTCCTGCGGCTGGCCGGCGCGCTCGACGTGCCGCTCCGGGACCGGAACGGCCTGCTGCTGGCCGCCGGCTACGCCCCCCTGTACCCGCAGCGCCCGCTGGACGACCCGGGCCTCGACCTTGTCATGGCGGCCGTCGACCGCATGCTGGAGCGCCACGACCCCCTGCCGGCGGTGGTGATGGACCGGGGCTGGGACCTGGTGCGGGCCAACGCCGGAGCCCGACGGCTCTTCGGTGGGCTGTTCGCGCCGGCGCCGATGCCGGAGGAGGCCAACGTGCTGCGGTTGGTGCTGGAGCCCGGGCCGGTGCGGGAGGCGGTCGCCAACTGGGACGACGTCGCCCCGGCGCTGCTGGAGCGGGCCCGGCGGGAGGCGGTCGGCGGCGTCCTCGACCTGGCCACGGCGGAACTGGTGCGGGAGCTGCAGTCCCGCCCCGACGTCGCCGCGCGCCTCACCGGCCCGCACGCGGTGGCGCCGCTGGTGCCGGTGGTGGACATCCACTTCCGGCTGCGGGGCGAGGTGCTGCGGTTCTTCTCGATGGTGTCGACCGTGGGCACGCCGGTGGACGTGACGGCCCAGGAGCTGCGGGTGGAGGCGTTCTTCCCGGCCGACGACGCCACGTCGGACCGGTGGCACGACCTGTCGCCCTAGCCGCCCGGGTCGCCACCGCCGCCGCCGTCACCATGGCCGTCGCCGTCGCGGGCCAGGACCTCGGTCTCGGCGGCGAGCATTCCCTCGAACTCGCTGGGATACCGGTCGGGCAGGGCGTCCGCCTGCCCGGCGATGAACACCATCCACCCGTCGTCTCGCCCCCCGGGACCCACCAGGTGGGCCACGTGGGCCACCACCCGGCCGTCCAGGTACCCGCGGAACCGCCCGAGCCGCTGATACTGCCACTCGACGCCCATGTCACGAACATATGTTCGCATTTGGTCGTTGTCCAGGGCCGACCTCGGGTCAGCCGTCGCCCGGGCGCTCGTGGCACTGCTCGTGATGGCGACACATGGGCGCACCGGGTGGCGCCGCCTGCGCCTCGGAAGCGTCACCACGGCGACCGTCCACGCCGCCGGCGTGCCGGTCCTCATGGTGCCCGCGGGCGATCCCGAGCGAGCCGTCCGACCGGCACCCGCCTCCGTGACCCGCGAGCCGGTCAGCTGCTGACCGCACCGGCCGCGGCGCGAGCCACGGCGACGCGGGCAGCCACCAGCGACGCGGACCGGTCCTGTGCCGTGTCGATCACGGTCGCCTCGGGCCAGGGGTCGGCGTCACCGCGCATGGCGGCCGCGATGGCGGGCGTGGCGTCGGACGGATCGCCGCCGGCGAGCCGCCGGTCGGTGAGGCGCCGGCCGGCCAGGGCGGGCGGTGCGTCGCAGCGGAGCTCGGACAGGGCCGCGTGGTGGGTCGACGCCAGCTGGCGGGCCCGCCGGCGCCGGCGGCCGGCGAGCCAGGACGCGTCGAGGATGACCGACTCGCCCCCGGCCAGCGCGGCCGCCGCCCGGTCGAGCAGGGCCGCGTACGTCGCCTCGGTCACGCCCGCGCGGTACAGCCCCGTGCCGTAGGGGGCGTCGGCGCGCCGGTGCGGGTCGAGGCCGGCGAGCTGCTTGCGAACCTCGTCGCTGCGCAGGATGGTCGCGCCGAGCGCGTCCCCCAGACCGGCGGCGAGGGTCGACTTGCCCGTGCCCGGCAGCCCTCCGACGAGCACGAGCCGCACCGTCGCGGCGTCGAGGTGGCGGCAGCAGAGCGCCAGCAGGCGGCGCGCCTCCGCAGCGGCGCCCGGCGCGCCCTGCCCGGACCGGATGGCCGCGACCTTGGCGCGCACCTGGGCGCGGTAGGCGACGTGGTGGTGCGCGAGCGACGCCGGCCAGGTGTCGCCGGCGTGGTCGGCGTAGGCGGCGAGGAACCGGGTGGCCAGGTCGGGGCGGCCCAGGTGCTCCAGGTCCATGGCCAGGAAGGCGACGTCGGCGAGCGTGTCGCCCAGGCGCAGGCCGTCGTCGAACTCCAGGCAGTCGAGGATCCGTGGCCCGTCCTCGAGCAGGAAGACGTCGTCGGCGAGCAGGTCGCCGTGGCCGTCGACCGCGCGGCCCGCCGAGATCCGCTGCTCGAAGAGGCGGGCGCGCCCGGCGAGGTACGCCGCCGCCAGCGCGTCGACCCGGTCGATCTCGCACGGGTCCAGCAGGTCGCGCCCGTGGCGCCGCAGCCCGTCGGTGTTGTCCCGCCAGCGCCGCCGCACGCTCGCCGGCCGGGCCGCGTCGTCGGCCGCCGCGCTGCGCTCGGCCGAGGCGTGGAACGCGGCGAGCAGGCGCGCCAGGTCGACCATCACGTCCTCCATGCCGGCGCCCGCCCGGACGAGCGTCGCCAGCCGCCGCTCCGCCGGCAGGCGGCGCATCACGACGAGATGGTCGCACAGCGCGCCGTCCGGCCCGGTCACGTCCGCCACGCCGAGGTACACGTCCGGCGAGAGCCGGCGGTTGAGCTCGACCTCCCGGGCGCAGGCACGGGCCCGCACCGCCCTCGACGTGAAGTCCACGAAGCCGAGGTTCACCGGCTTCTTCAGCTTGTAGGCGCGGTCGCCGACGAAGACGACGACCGCGGTGTTGGTCTCGGTGACGGCGGCGTCCACGGTCCGATCGTCCGGCCGGCACCGGGCCTTCGCCAGAGGCGAACGTCACGGACGGGCGACGGCGGGCCGGTTGCGCCGCCAGGCGAGCGATCACCGTCCAAGGTCACGTGCGAACGGGACCAATCGCCCTGCCGCGCGCGGCGGACGTAAGCGCACGCTGAGATCAGAGGCCCAGCCGAGAGGAGGAGCCATGCAGCAACACATCGTCGTGGCCGTCGACGGCTCGCGCGCGTCCCGGAAGGCGGCCCGGTGGGCGGTCGACCAGGCCCGGGCAACCGGGGCCGATCTCGAGGCCGTCCACGCCTGGTCCGCTCCGGACATGGGCACAGATCGGGTCGACGTTGCGCTCGCCGAGCCGGCGGACCTCGACCGGGAGGCCCGCCGCGAGCTGCGGGAGGTCCTGGCCGACCTGGACGAGCGCGGGCTCGTCGCGCCCATCGCGGCCCGTGTCGTCGAGTCCGAGACGGTGGCGGCGCTGCTCGATGCCTGCCGGACCGCCGACCTCGTCGTCGTCGGCCGGCACGGCCTGAGCGGCCGCCCCGAGGACGACCCCGCCGCGGTCAGCCCCCGACTGATCCAGGAGGCCTGCTGCCCCGTCGTCGTCGTCCCCGAGTGACGTTGATCCCGTCCCCACCTGACCCACGGCGCTGCCGGGCGGCGCCCCCGACGCGCACACTGGCGGCACGACATCCTGTGCCGCACGGCGCCGATCCTGACCGGCGTCGGCGCCCGGCCCGACGCCGTCGGGTGCCGGCTGGAGCGGCGGGGTGGCGACCTCCGCGTGCACATCGCGTGCCGACCGCCGCCGGCCCGGGGGTCGAGCAGGCGCTGGCGATCCGGGTGCTCGACGCCGTGCGGGCGGGCACCCTGACCGCGGGGACGGTCGACGTGTCGATCGACGGGCCCGGCTGACACCGGTCCGAGACGGCGACGATCAGCCGTCGTACGAGTCGGCGCCGGCGTCGCCCGCGGCGTAGGCGCCGAGCAGGTCGCGCGCCGACACGATGCCGACGGGCCGGCCCTCGTCCTCGATCAGGACGTGGCGGACGTAGCGCTCCATCATCACCTCGGCCACCTCGGCGATCGTGGCGGTGGCGTCGCACCACACGAGCGTCGTGTGCGCCACGTCCGCGGCCGTGGTGGCGGCGGGGTCGCGCCGGTCCGCGAGCGCGGTGACCAGGTCGCGCTCGGTGACGATGCCCGCCGGTCGATCGGCGCTCCCGACGACGAGCGCACCGATCCCAGCGGCGGCGAGGGCGTCCGCCACGTCCAGCAGGGTGGCGTCGCCGGCCACACCGGCGACGGGTCCGCCGCTGACGGCGGTCACCGGGAGCGCTCCGGAGGTCGAGGTGATCGTCATGGCATCAGCATCGCCGGGCCCCGCGCACGCGCGACAGGGCCGAACGTCCCAGCGGCGGCCGTCAACGGTCCGGCGGCCGGTTCCGGTCGACGGCGTCCTTGACGAGGTCGATCATCCACGACAGGGCGGAGGTCGCGCGGTCGCCGTCGAAGCCCCAGGCGGACACCAGGCGCTCGTAGGACGGCGGGTGCCACAGGACGTCGAGCACCGCGGCGGCCGTCTCCCGCTGGGGGTCGGTCCAGTGGGGGGCCGCCTCGCCCACCGCCCGCAGCAGCGCCGCCCGGCGCTGCTCGTCGACCGCCCGGAACGTCGGCTCGCCCGGCTCGACGACGGTCCGGCCGACGGCGAACGAGCGCATCGAGTCGAGGATCCGGGCCGTCAGCTGGTTCAGCGAGGCCAGGTCCACCCCGTCGTAGTCGACGCCGGCCTCCTCGTGGAGCCGGCGCATGACCGCGTCGTGGAGGTGCCGCTCCGTCGGGAAGTGGCGGTACACCGTCCTCTCCCCCACCCCGGCCCGCTCGGCGACGGCGCGGAAGGTCAGCTCGCGCCAGTTCCACGACGAGAACTCGTGGACCAGATCCGATCCGGCGGCGACGATCCGGGCCCGGGTCTCGGCGGCCCGCTGCCGCCGGACGGGGCTGTCGTACGGCCGGCTCATCCGCCCGCGGCCGGGGTCGAGCGCTCGAGCATCCCGTGGGCGACCTGGCCGCCCCAGTCGTAGCGAACGATCGCCTGCTGCAGCCGGAAGCCCTCCAGCGGCCCGACGACCATGAACGTCGACAGGACCGTCTCGCCCCGGATCCATGTCGTGCCGCGCTCGGTCTCCAGCACGACCGACACGTCCTGGCCCGACGCCCGGAGGTCGCGGAGCCACGGCGCCTCCACGACCCGCGCGGGCACCAGCGCGCCGTCGCCGTCGAACAGGTAGCCCTCGTTGAACGTCGGCTTCCGGTCCTGCCGGGGCGGGTACACGATGTAGCCGAACGCCCGCCCGTCCGGGAACACCGCCGACTGCCAGGCGTGGCCCCGGAACGCGGCCAGCCGGCGCACGCCCTGCCGGCGGATCCGCAGCCCGCCGCCGACCAGCCCGTGGCGCTCGTCGCCGACCCGCAGGTGGCCGGTCGCCCGGAACAGCTGCTCGAACCGGGGCCCGCCCATCAGCGCCCCCTCTTCCTGGGTGGCGAGGACCCGGCCGGCCTCCTCCCGCAGCGTGCCGGGCTCCCAGGGCGGGACGACCGAGCGGATGTCGAGCTCCAGCTCGACGTCGACCGGCGCGCCCTCGCCACCGGGGAACCACCCGGCGAGCTGGTCGTCCACGGTGGTCTGCGTGCCCGTCCCGTCCAAGTGGGCCCGCCAGTGCCGGAACGGCTCGACCAGCTCGAAGGCGAGCGGGCCGGCGCCGAGCACCCGGGCCCGCCCGTCGGCGCCGGTCGGGTCGTGCACCTTGCCGGGCTGGAACATCGTCACGACCCGGCCACCCGCGAGGGCGATGTTGACCTGGATGTCGTGGGTCTCCCACTCGTCGGCGACAGCCTCGATGCCGATGCGGGGCATGCCGACGGCGTCCCCGCCGTCCCACACCCACACGTTGACCGACTCGCGCATCTCGGGATCCTCGGGCTGGGCCGCGAAGACGAACTCCCGCTCGGGGTCGAGGCCTCCCGTCAGGTCGACGCTCATCACGCGCTCTCCCTCTAGGTCCAGGCCGCCATGCGGGCCGCGTAGTCGACGAAGCAGGTGCGCACTTCGTCGAGGTCCAGCCCGAACTCGGATGGGTGCGGGTGCACGTTCTCCTGGCGGGTGGCCGCGTGCGCCGCCCACCAGCGGCGCATGCCCGCCTCGAACTCGTCGGTGACCGGCTCGCCCAGCCAGTCGTACAGCTCGCGGACCTCGCCGATCGGGTCGCGCTGCACGTCCGCGAACGCCATGTCGTAGAACCGGTCGCCGGCGCCGCCGGCCCGGAACTCCAGCAAGCGCTGCATGGCCACGGTCCAGTGGTCGACGTTGAGTGCCCCCATGTAGTGGCGGTCGACGCCGGCGCTGAACTGGCCGGCGACCTCGCAGTAGAGGTCGGCCACGGACACCATCACGTCGGTCGGGTCCCGGTGGGTCATGACGTAGCGGGCGTCCGGGAACACCCGGTCCAGTGCGTCCAGCCAGAGCAGGTGCGACGGGCACTTGAGCCGCCACGGCCGCGTCGACTCGCCCCACTGGAGGAGCTTCAGTACCCGCCTCTCGTAGGCGTAGGTGGTTGTCAGGTCCGCGTCACGCAGCCAGGCCGAGTACGACGGGATGTGCGCGAACGCCTGGTAGTAGTGCGACCGGAACGACAGGGCCATGAGGTCCTGGCACTCCTCCGGGCCCGTCGGCGTCGACGGGACCAGGGCGGCCAGCCGGGGCGCCATCTCGTCCTGGGCCGCGGCCGCGGCGACGGCCTGGTCGATCCGCGGGTCGGGGCCCTCGACCGTCGACGGCGGCGGGCACGGGTCGGCCGCCTCCCATCGGCGCAGCGACCGGGCGTTCGGGTCCTCGGCCAGCAGGAACGACAGGGCGGTGGATCCGGTGCGGGGCAGGCCCAGCCCGATCAGCGGCGCCTCGACGGGCACGTCGTCGATCTCGGGATGGCGCCGGTACCAGTCCTCCACCTGCAGTCGCTGGGCCAGCTGGTTGGTGATGAGGTAGGGCAGCACGACCTGCCCCATGTCGTTGAGCGTCGCCTCGTCGCGGAGCGATCGCACGAGCCGGTCGAGGCCCTCCCGGAAGGAGCCCTCCCCGAAGTCGTCCAGGCCGGTCTGCACCCGCGCCGCGTCCATCAGCTCGTCAGGTGACTGCATGCTCCCCCGATCGCACCCGGCCGGCTGGTAAATTCGTGGCAGCACTCTGTCACGACTGTCGGACGCTGGCAACGCTGTCCGCGTGGGTGGCCGGGCCCTACCGGCCGAACGACATCCGGAGCGTCAGGACCCACGTCGCGGCGCCGAGCAGGATCACCGCCCCCACCCCGAGCAGGAACTCACCCTGGCGCCGCGAGTGCACCTTGCCCGAGATCGCCGCGAAGAACAGGGCGGAGGCGAAGAGCACGACGGCCAGCATGTAGTCATCCGCGTGCTCGTTGGCCGCACCCGCGGCCGCCGACCGCTCGCCCGCCTCGCGGTTGAGCGTCGTCGAGCGCTGCGCCTCGGCGAGCTGGTACTCCGGCATGACGAACGGCGTCAGCGGCGCATCGGGGCTCGTCAGCGGCTCGGTTGCCGTCCAGGCGTCGAAGGCCGGCCGGAACTCGTCGCGGAACCGGGACTCGTAGAACGCGGCGAGCGCGGTGTCGCCGGCCGCCGTCGCGTCGACCCACTGCGTGAACGTGGCGATGTCGACCTGGGTGAGCTGGCCCGCCCGGGTCTGCGCCTCGGACGACTCGATGTGCGCGGCGGTCGCCCGGCTCGTGTCGACGGCCTGCTCGCCCCGCCACCGCGAGCCCTGGTACGTGCTCCACGCCGTGGCGACGGCGGCGACGGCGAGCACGATCGTGGCCAGCAGCTCGACCCGGGGGGTCCTGGCGTCGTCCCGCTCGTCCATCTCGGGCTCAGCTGAACACGTTCACGGCGCGGGCGATCACGAGGCCGATCACGCTCAGGGAGATCAGCGACTGCAGGGCCATCGTGAGCTTGGCCCACGCGACCATCGGCATGACGTCGGTCGGGCTGAACGCGGTGCTGGTGGTGACGCCGAGGATGAAGTAGTCGACGTAGCGGGGGCGCCAGCCGGGCGGTGCGAGCTCGGGGCTCATCTGCTGAGAGAAGGCGAAGTCCGGGTGCGCGTGCTCCGAGCGGTGCCGGGCCAGCGGGCCGCCGCTGTCGAGCTGCCAGTAGAGCAGACCGAAGGCGAGTGCGTTGCCGATCCAGACCAGTGCGCCCGACGCCAGCAGCGAGTCCGCGGAGCTCGTGACCTCGGTGCCCTTGACCAGGGAGGTGATGAGCACGGTGGTCGAGACGAGAGCGGCGAGGACGAGGGCCAGGATGAGGGCGATCGAGAGCCGGCGGAGCAACACCGCCGTGCGGCCGCTCCGGCCCCGGGGATGGGCGACGAGGAGGACGACGAGCAACACGGCTTCGATGCTCGGGACGACCCAGTGCGCGTTGATCGACTCGCGCCGCGGCACGGTCACGCGCAGCACGACCGTGATGACGAGGAAGGTGAAAACGGCCAACGCGACGGGCCAGCGCGGCTCCATCACGGTCAGGGTCTCGTCCGAGCCGTCCTCGCCGTCGTCGGGGGCCACGCCACGACGGTAACGCCGAGGACTCGCCGCCGAAGGGATGTCAGCCGAGTCGCTCGACGGATGCCAGCCAGGCCTCGCCGAGCGCGTCGCCGTCGATGGCGGTCGTCACCCTGGCGGGCCGGCCGTCCGGCCGTTCCTCGAACCGCAGGACGCCGCCGTCGATCGTCGGGGCGAGGACGAGCTCCTCCAGGGTGGCGACGCCCATCTCGGCGGCGACCGCGCAGGCCGCGGCGTCGTACTGGAAGTTGAGGAGGTCGTCGGGCAGCCCGGGATGGGCTCGCCCGAGCGCGCCCATGTCGTGCTCGTCGCCATGCGCCGCCGCCTGGCGGGCCAGGAGCCGACCGACCGGCCCGCCGACCGCGAGCCGGTCGAGGTCCCGCCGGCGGAGGTGGGCGTCGAGGGTCGCCGGCAGCGTCACCAGCGTGACCTCGCCCGCCTCGCGGAACACCGTCGCCGCGGCGGCCGTGTCGCACTGGACGTTCCAGTCCTTGTCGGGGCCCCACTGCGGCAGCCCGGGCCGGGGCGGGGTGGTCCACCCACCCATCAGCACGACGCTGGCAGTGGCGAGGAGCCCGGGCCGGGCCGCCTCCAGGAGGCCCAGGTTGGTGTACGGGCCGATGGCGACGATCGTGGCCCCGGCCTCGACGCTGGCCGCCAGCAGCTCGACGGCGGCCCCGACGGGCCCGGGCCGCGGCGGCACGTCGGCGCTACCCCAATAGGTGGCGTGATCCGGCAGCCCACCCATCTCGCCGCCCGTCGTGAGCGACCGACCGGCCCCGGCCGCGGTCTCGACGACCCGCCCGGCGAGCCGCAGGAAGTGGTCGAGGTACCCGGCCCGCCGGCCGTCGGGATCCGCGACGGTGGTGATGCCGGTCAACTCGACGCCGCCCGCACCGAGCACGAGCGCGACGGCGCAGGCGTCGTCCGTATCACCCGCGAAGTCCGTGTCGACGTGGATCCTCACCAGCCACAGCCTTGCCGGTGCGGGGCTGTGCGAGGGCCGACGACCCCGCTGCCGACTTCCTGGCCATGCCCCTGACCGCGGTGCCGCACCTCCTGGCCGGGCACCGTGACCTGGTCCCGGTGCCCGGCGACGACGGCATGGAGGCGAGGATCCTGTGGCGCCGTCGGGGTCAGTCGCCGTTGGCGACCAGCGCCTGCCAGGTGATCGGGCCGACGATGCCGTCGACGGCGACGTGGAGGAAGCCCTGCATCGCCTTGACGCCGGCCTCGGTCTTGGGGCCGAAGACGCCGTCGACGGTGACGTCGACGCACAGGCACTGCGCGCCACGGACGGCCTCGCTGCTGTCGCCGCGACGTACCGTCACGATGAGCTTCGGCCACGTCTGGGGACCGGCCTTGCCGTCCACGACGAGGCCGCGGCTCTGCTGGAACGCCTTGACGGCGGCTTCGGTCTTGGGGCCGAAGATTCCGTCGGCCGTGATGGTGGAACCGCGGTGGCGCAGCAGGTGCTGCAACGCCTGGATCGGCGGGCCCTGCATCGGCTTGGCGATCACCGGCCACGGGGCCAGGGATGTCTGGGTCATCGTGTGCTCCTTCCGCACAACGGGGCTTCACCGATACAGAGGAGGCGGTCGGGCCCGGAATACATCCGCGGCGCTGGCGCCCGCGGCCGCCGGGGAGTGCCCCTTGCGATCGGGGCCGATGAGGAGAACTGTGGATGGCGACGCGTCTGTGGAGGTGCCGCGATGACGACGACCTTCGTCATGGACCAGCGGGAACGGGCGGGTGAGATCGGCCCGGTCCGACGCGAGATCATCTTCGAGCCGGTCCACGAGCAGCCTGTCCCCGCCGAGCCCACCCCGGTGGAGCCGGCACCGGCTCCCGAGCCGCAGCCCCGGGAGCCCGCGCCAACGCCGTCATGACCCTGATCTCCGACGCCTGCGGCGGCGGCGACGCGGGCCGGGCCCTCGTGCCGGGCTCGCTGCGCGGGTACCGCACCTGGCGGCTGCTGAGCCGCAGGGCGGCCGCGCAGCTGCCGGACGGCTCGCTGCCGTTGACGTCCGTCACCCGCCGCAACGTGTGCTGGGAGCGGACGCTGACGGCTCACTGCGAACCGCCCGGCCCGGGGACCGTCGGTCCCGTGCCGTCGACATCGGAGGGCGGTCACCATGCGCCGGAGACGCAGTGCGTCTGCGGCATCTACGGCTGGTACGACCCGACCGACACCTACATGACCAGCGCCCGAGTGTTCGGGGTCGTGGAAGCGTCGGGCCTCATCATCATGGGAGAACGGGGCTTCCGGGCCCAACGGGCGACGATCGCGGCGGTCGTCACCCGGAGCCGTCGTGCCGTGGCCGCGTGCGAGCGAGCCGGCGTCGCCGTCTACCGGCGGCGACGCGACCTGCTGCGGGACTACCCACCCGACGACCTGTCGTCGCTGCTCGGCAACCCGCCGGCACCCGAACCTCCCGTCGCGACGCCGGCGCCGCGCACGTTCGACTACTTCGTCCTGTGCACGATCTGGACCCGCACGGCCCTGATCACCGGCGCGCTCGTCGCCCTACCGACCGAGGCTGCGCTGATCACCGCTGCCGCGGCTCAGGCCGCCGCGACCGGCCTGGTGGTCGCCCGGCTCCGACGCTGACGCCGTGTGACGGTGCCGTCACCGTCGAGGGGTCAGGCGCGGTCGACCGGGGCCCGGACGCGATCGGCTCGACCAGCTCGTCGCCCCCCGACACGCCGAGGTTCTCGTCCTCGTCGGGGACGGCCAGCCTCCGCTCCCGCACCACGGTCACCGCCAGCCAGGTGCCGAGGATCACGAACACGCCGTAGAACCCGGCCGCCGGCAAGAGGTAGACGCCGCTCTCGGCGGCCGGGTAGGCGCTGGCGTCGATGAGAGCGACGAACGCGATGCGAGCCAGCACGGCCGCCAGCGTGGCGGCCACGGCGAGGGCCACCGCCCCGTGACGGCGGCCGGCCCGGGTGAGAGCTCCCGCCGCCAAGCCAGCCGTCGCCAGGGCGCCTCCGACTCGGCCGCACCATCGATACAGCCAGGCCAACGCCGTGATCGGCCACTGGTCGTCCTCGGCGCCCCGCTCCCTCGCCAGGTAGGCCGCCTGGTCGTCGTCGATGCCTCGGAGCGATCTGACCATCGTCGTCCATTGCTCCTGGCTGCCGCTGCTCGGCCACGGCCGGGCGGGTGAGGCGAACTCGAGGGCGAGGAAGTAGCCCGAGGCCCGCCAGGCGGAGGCGGCGACGTCGCGGGCGCTCACTCGCGAGAGCGGCGGCATCGGTCCGATGCCGGGCGCGTCGCACGGCAGCTCGCTGCGGCAGGCGGATGCGATGTCGTCGGCGATCTCGCCGAAGTAGCGCTGGGCTTCGCCCGCCGAGTCCATGTGGCCGCGGTCGGCGGCCGCAGCCCGCATCGCCCACACGAAGTGCGTGCCGGGCATGTCGTCGCACACGCCGTAGTCGCATCCGAAGCTGAGCCACCGTTCGCCAGGGGGGCCGTCCAGCCACGGCGCCATCTCGGCGGCCGCAGGGCTGACCGCGTAGACGGCCGAGCGCTGTCGGCGGCTGACCGGTACGAAGCGGCGGTGCTCACCGACGTCGACGCGCTGCCACTCGGTGTAGGCCCGGGCGATCTCGCCGTCGACCAGGTCGCTGATCACCGCGGCGCCGTAGTGGGTCCGGTTGCGGGCGGTGACCCGGTGCACCGAGGCAGCGAACGATCCCGCTGCCACGACCAGGGCCGCGGCGGCGGCGAGCGCCGGGCGCAACCAGTCGCGGTCGCGCAGCCGCCAGGTCGCCGCGCCCGCGCCCGCCGCCAGCGCGACGGCCGGCGCCACCCAGGCCCGCTCGTCTCGGCACATGTAGTACGCGGCGCCGGTCACGCCGAGAGCGGCCCCGGCGACGGCCATCACCGGCACCGTCCAGCGCAGCCCGCGCGCCAGCAGCCCCGGGAGGAGGCCCAGGAACAGGATCGTGCCGTACACCAGGATCAGGCTGAGCGCGCCGTAGACCGCCTCCCGGCTGACCCGGTTGCCCCACGTCCCGAGGTGGGTGGGGTCGAGGGCGATGACCGCGTAGGCGCCGGCGGCCAACCAGCTCGAACGGGTCAGGCGCCATGCCGCCAGGGCCACGACCGCCGCCGCCACGAGGTGGAGGCTCTGCTCGGCCAGCGTCAACGGGAGATGCAGCTCGTAGGCCGCGGCGATGAACATCGGGTAGGTCGGCCCCTTGGCCAGTGTCAGGCTCTGGTAGGGACCGAGCCACTGGCCATCGACCAGGTGGCCGGCCAGCCCGGCGAAGAGCGCGTCGTCGTGGCCCTGGTCGGCCAGCACCCAGGTCGGGTTCCGGGCACTGAGCGCCAGGCTGGCGACCGTGATCAGCGCGAGCACGCCGACCAGCGCGGCACGCCGGGTCGAGCTGCGGGCCAGCGCGGCTGTCGGGGGGTCGCTCCGCGCAGGGCCCATCCGGCGACGATAGTGGGGCGGGTCCCGTCGCCCGTGGTGTGCCGGCCGGAGGGGACGGGCGCCGTCGGAGCCGGCGCCGTGGGCGTCGCCGGTGGCTACGGTCGCGGTCGTGTCCGTCGTGCTGCGACCCGAGGGGCTGACCCGGGACGACGTCGTGGCCGTCGCCCGCAACGGCACCGGGGCCCGCCTGTCCGAGGAGGCCGTGGCGGCCATGGCGGCCACCCGGGCCCACGTCGAGGCCCTGGCCGCGTCCGCCGAACCGGTGTACGGCATCTCCACCGGCTTCGGGGGCCTGGCCACCCGGCAGATCCCGCCCGAGCACCGGGCCCGCCTCCAGCGCTCGCTCATCGCGTCGCACGCCGCCGGCATGGGCCACCCGGTCGAGGCCGAGGTGGTGCGGGCGATGGTGCTGCTGCGCGCCCGCACACTGGCCACCGGCATCACCGGGGCCCGGCCCGAGCTGGCGGCCGCCCTCCTGGGCCTGCTCGACGACGGCCGCCTGCCCGAGGTCCCCGAGTTCGGCTCGCTGGGCTGCAGCGGCGACCTGGCGCCGCTGGCCCACGTCGCCACCGCGCTCGACCTGACGCTGGAGGCCAAGGAGGGGCTGGCCCTCGTCAACGGCACCGACGGCATGCTGGGCATGCTCGTGCTCGCCTGCGCCGACCTGGCCGCGCTGCTGCGGGCGGCCGACGTCGCCGCGGCCATGAGCGTGGAAGGCCTCCTCGGCACCGACCGGGCCTTCGCGGCCGACCTCGTCGCCCTGCGCCGCCACCCCGGGCAGCAGGCGTCGGCGGCCAACATCGCCACCCTCCTGGCCGGCTCGGCCATCGTCGCCTCGCACCGCACCGGCGACCCCCGGGTCCAGGACGCCTACTCGCTGCGCTGCGCCCCCCAGGTCCACGGCGCCGCCCGCGACGCCCTCACCTTCGCCGAAGCGTGCGTCGACAACGAGCTGGCGTCCGCCATCGACAATCCGGTCGTGCTCGCCGACGGGCGGGTCGAGTCGGTGGGCAACTTCCACGGGGCACCACTGGCGCACGCCGGCGACCTGCTGGCCATCGTCGTCGCCGACGTCGCCGCCATGAGCGAGCGGCGCACCGACCGGTTCCTCGACGCCGCCCGCAGCCACGGCCTGCCGCCGTTCCTGGCCCACGAGCCCGGCGTCGACAGCGGCCTGATGATCGCCCAGTACACGGCCGCCGCCCTCGTCTCCGAGTGCCGCCGGCTGGCCGTCCCGGCCAGCGCCGACACCATCCCGACGTCCGCGATGCAGGAGGACCACGTGTCGATGGGCTGGTCGGCCGCCCGCAAGCTGCGCACGGCCCTCACCCACCTGGCGCGCGTGCTGGCCGTCGAGCTGGTGACCGCGGCCCGCGGCATCGACCTGCGGTCCCCGCTCACCCCGGCACCGGCGACCGGTGCGGTGCGCGACGCCCTGCGGGCCGGCGGGGTCGGGCCGCCGGGCCCCGATCGCCTGCTGGCGCCGGAGCTGGCGGCCGCGGCCGGGCTGGTGGGCGACGGGACCGTCGTGCGGGCGGCCGAGCGGGAGGTGGGAGCCCTTGCCTGAGGGCCCGCGCATCGTGCGGGCGCCGCGAGGACCCGAGCGCACCTGCAAGGGCTGGGCCCAGGAGGGCGCCCTGCGGATGCTCATGAACAACCTCGACCCCGAGGTCGCCGAGCGCCCCCAGGACCTCGTCGTCTACGGCGGCACCGGGAGGGCGGCCCGCAGCTGGGAGGCGTTCGACGCCATCGTCGCCGGCCTGCGCCGGCTGGAGGACGACGAGACCCTGCTCGTTCAGTCGGGCAAGCCGGTGGCCGTCTTCCGCACCCACGAGTGGGCGCCGCGGGTGCTGATCGCCAACGCCAACCTGGTGCCCGACTGGGCGACGTGGGACGAGTTCCGCCGCCTCGAGGCGCTGGGCCTGACCATGTACGGCCAGATGACCGCCGGATCGTGGATCTACATCGGCACCCAGGGCATCCTCCAGGGGACCTACGAGTGCTTCTCCGCCATCGCCGAGCGCCGGTTCGGGGGCAGCCTGGCCGGCACGATCACGGTCACGGCCGGGCTGGGAGGCATGGGGGGTGCCCAGCCGCTGGCGGTGACCATGAACGGCGGCGTGGCCATCGTCGTCGAGGTCGACCCCGACCGGATGCGGCGCCGCCTGGAGACGCGGTACCTCGACGCAGCCACCGACGACCTCGACGATGCGCTGGCGCGCGCCGAGGCCGCCCGGGAGGACCGGCACGCGCTGTCGATCGGGTTGCTGGGCAACGCGGCCGAGGTGCTGCCCGAACTGGTGGCGCGGGACGTCGCCGTCGACGTGGTCACCGACCAGACACCCGCCCACGACCCGCTCAGCTACGTGCCGGCCGGCCTGACGCCGGCCGAGGCCGACGAGCTGCGGAGGCGCGACCCCGACGAGTACACGGCTCGGGCCCGGGCCTCGATGGCCCGGCACTGCGCGGCGATGGTCGCCTTCGCCGACCGGGGCGTCGAGGTGTTCGACTACGGCAACAGCCTGCGGCGGGAGGCGGAGCTCGGGGGGTTCGAGCGGGCCTTCGCCTACCCCGGCTTCCTGCCCGCCTACATCCGGCCGCTGTTCTGCGAGGGCAAGGGGCCGTTCCGGTGGGCGGCGCTGTCGGGCGACCCGGCCGACATCGGCGCCACCGACAAGGCCGTGCTGGACGAGTTCCCCGACAACGAACCGCTGGCCCGCTGGATCCGCCTGGCCTCCGACCGCGTCGCGTTCCAGGGACTGCCCGCCCGCATCTGCTGGCTCGGCTACGGTGAGCGCGACCGCATGGGCCTGCGCTTCAACGAGCTGGTGGCGGCCGGAAAGGTCCAGGCGCCGATCGTCATCGGGCGCGACCACCTCGACTCCGGATCCGTGGCGTCCCCCTACCGGGAGACCGAGGCGATGCGCGACGGCTCCGACGCCATCGCCGACTGGCCGCTGCTCAACGCCCTGCTCAGCACGGCCAGCGGCGCGAGCTGGGTGTCGTTGCACCACGGCGGCGGCGTGGGGATCGGCCGGTCGATCCACGCCGGGATGGTGGTCGTCGCCGACGGCAGCGATCTGGCCGCGCAGAAGCTCGAGCGCGTGCTCACGAACGACCCGGGCAGCGGCGTGGCCCGGCACGCCGACGCGGGCTACCCGGAGGCGCTGCGGGTGGCGCGGGCGTCCGGGATGCAGCTGCCCATGCAGCCGTGACCACGTTCTGGGCCGCCCGCGCCCTCCTGCCCGAGGGAGTGGCCGCGGATGTCGTGCTGGAGAGCGGCGACGACGGGCGGCTGGCGTCCGTTCGGCCCGGCGTCGTCCAGCCGCCGCCGGGCGCCACCGCGCTGGCCGGGCTCGTGCTGCCCGGCCTCGTCGACGCCCACTCCCACGCCTTCCACCGGGCCCTGCGGGGCAACGCCGCCGGCGGCGACTTCTGGGCCTGGCGGTCGGGGATGTACGCCCTGGTCGACCGGCTCGACCCCGACACGCTCGTGGCGCTGGCCGCCGCCGCGTTCGGTGAGTTGGTGCTGGCCGGCGTCACCACGGTGCACGAGTTCCACTACCTCCACCAGCCGGCGGGCATGGACGACGCCGTGTGCGAGGCCGCCCGGCGGGCCGGCATCCGGCTGGTGCTGCTCGACACCTGCTACCTGCGGGCCGGCTTCGGCGGCGAGGCGCTCGATCCCGTGCAGCGGCGGTTCAGCGACGGCGACGTCGAGCGCTGGCGGGCCCGGGCCGAGAAGGTGGCCGCCGCCCATCCCGACGTGACCGTGGGGGCGGCGATCCACAGCGTCCGGGCGGTGGACCCGGCGTCGCTCGGCGATGTCGCCGCCTGGTCCGGCGGGCGAGGTGTGCCGCTGCACCTGCACCTGTCGGAGCAGCCGGCCGAGAACGAGGCCTGCCTGGCCGCCACCGGGCGGACGCCGGCCCAGCTCGCCCACGACCACGGCGTGCTCAGGCCCGCCACCACCGCAGTGCACTGCACCCACGTGACCGCCGGGGACATCGCCCTGCTGGGGATCAGCGGCACAGCCGCCTGCCTGTGCCCCACCACCGAGCGGGACCTGGCCGACGGCGTCGGCCCCGCCGCCGCCCTTGCCGCCGCCGGCTGCCCGCTCCGCGTCGGCAGCGACTCGCACGCGGTCGCCGACCTGTTCGAGGAGGCCAGGGCGGTCGAGATGGACGAGCGGCTCGCCACGGGCCGCCGGGGCCTGCACGCGCCGGGCGCACTGCTGTCCGCCGCCACGGCCGGGGCGACGTTGCGGGCCGGGGAGCCGGCGGACCTGTGCGCCGTCGGCCTCGACGGCGTGCGTCTGGCCGGGGCCGACCCCGACGACCCCGTGCCGATGCTGGTGGCGGCGGCGACGGCCGCCGACGTCACCGACGTGGTGGTGGCGGGCCGCCACCTGGTGCGGGGTGGCGCGCACGTGGGCATGGACGTGGCGACCGAGCTGCGGGCGGCCATCGCGGCGGTGCGCTGATGTGGGACCTCCTCGTCACCGACACCGCCGGCGGCGGGGCCGTCGCCGTGGAGGGCGAGCGCATCGTCTGGACCGGCCCGGTCGCGGCGCTGCCGAGCAGCGCGTCCGCCGCGGTCACCTGGTCGGCCGGCGGGCGGGTTGTGACGCCGGGGCTCGTCGACTGCCACACCCACCTCCTGTTCGGGGGCGACCGCTCGGGCGAGTGGGAGCAGCGCCTGGCCGGCGCCGGCTACGAGGCCATCGCCGCCGGCGGCGGAGGGATCGGGGCCACGGTGCGGGCCACGCGCGCCGCCTCGGACGGCGAGCTCCTCGACGGGGCCGCCACCCGGGCCGCCGCGCTGGCCGCCGGCGGGGTCACGACCGTCGAGGTCAAGTCCGGCTACGGGCTCGACCTCGACACGGAGCTGCGGATGCTGCGCCTCGCCCGCCGCGTCCCCGAGCGCGTCCCCGTCGACGTCGTGACCACGTTCCTCGGCGCCCACACCGTCCCGCCCGAGTTCGGCGGCGACGCCGACGCGTACGTCGCGTTCGTGTGCGACGAAGTGCTGCCCGCGGTGGCGGCCGAGGGGCTGGCCGACGCCGTCGACGGATTCTGCGAGCGGATCGCCTTCAGCGCGGCCCAGCTCGACCGGATCCTCACCGCCGCCACCGGCCTGGGTCTGCCGGTGAAGCTGCACGCCGACCAGCTGAGCGACGGGGGCGGCGCCGCGCTCGCCGCGCGCCATCGCGCCCTGTCCGCCGACCACCTCGAGCACACGTCACCCGACGGCGTGGCAGCCATGGCCGCGGCCGGAACGGTCGCGGTGCTGCTCCCCGGGGCGGCCTACGTGCTGCGCGACGACGCGGTGCCCCCGGTCGACGCCCTGCGCCGGGCAGGGGTCCCGATGGCGGTGGCCACCGACTGCAACCCCGGGACCTCGCCGCTCGTCTCGCTGCCGCTCGCCATGCACCTGGCCTGCACGCGTTTCGGGCTGACCGTCGCCGAGGCCATCGCCGGCGCCACGGAGCACGCGGCCCGGGCACTGGGCCTGGCCGGCGAGGCCGGCGTGATCGCGCCGGGCGCACGGGCCGACCTCGTCGCGTGGGACGCCGACCACGCGGCCCAGCTCGTCTACTGGGTGGGGCTGGATCCCGTGGCGGCCGTGGTCAAGCGGGGCCGCTTCGTGGTGGGAGGGCCCTCGTGACGGTGCGCGACATCCTCCACATCGGCCACCCGGTGCTGCGCCAGCAGGCGCGGCCTCTGGCGCCCACCGAGGTCCGCGCGGCCGGGACGCAACGCCTGATCGACGACCTCGTCGACACGATGCGGGCCGCGGACGGCGCCGGGCTGGCCGCCACCCAGATCGGCGAGGCGGTGCAGGTGTGCGTTGCCGAGGTGCGGCCCGGCAACCCCCGCTACCCCTACAAGCCGGCGATCCCGCTCACCGTGCTGGTGAACCCGGTGGTCGAGGCGCGCACGGACGAGACCTTCCCGGTCTACGAGGGCTGCCTGTCAGTGCCGGGCCTGCGGGGCGTGGTCGAGCGGGCCGTCGAGGTCCGCGTGCGAGCCGTCGATCGCCTCGGCGATCCGCTGGTCTTCGTGGTGCGGGGGCTGTCGGCCGGGACGTTCCAGCACGAGGCCGACCACCTCCAGGGGCGGCTGTTCGTCGACCGGGTCGCCGACACCCGCACGCTGTGCACGTGGGACGAGTTCCGTAGGCGCCACGAGGCGGCCTTCGCCGAGCGAGCCGCGGCCCTGGTCGCCCGGTTCGGGAGCTGATATCGGCTCCTGGAGCTCGACCGGCATCCCTGCTCGCAGGGTCCCGGCGATCCTCGCCGAGCCCGACGGGTGGGACGAGCTTCGGGCGCCTCCTGGCTCGGCGAGCGCTGATCGCCGAGCGTGTCGGGCCCCGCCGGGTCCGATCAGGGCCGGCGGAAGACGAACAGGTGGTTGAGCCCCAGCTGGAAGCGGGCGCGCTTCTCGAGCACGAGCGCGTCGCTGCCGAAGATCTCGGGGACCGTGCGGGGGTCGAAGCCGTAGTGCTCGTGCGCCTCCATGCCGTCGAGAATGCGCAGCTTGATCAGCACGTGGAGGATCTCGTCGACCTTCGGGGACGGCGTCGTCATGATCAGCCGGCCGCCGGGCGTGAGCAGGTCGGGGATGGCCTTCGCCCAGATCTCGAGCCCCTCCCGGGGCACGTGCTCGACCACGGCCAGGGCCACGATGGCGTCGAACGTCTCGCCCGGCTGGAGCACGTCGGGGAACTCGCCCACTCGCAGCTCGAAGGGGCCGTCGACCCACGAATCGGGCTTCTGGAGGTCGATGCCGACGCCGGTCGCCACCCGGTCGCCGGCGGCGGCGAAGAAGGCGCCGTGGCTGCACCCGATGTCGAGAACCGACGACCCGGTCGGGATGAACGGGAGCGCCTTGGCGATGCGCTGCCGCTGGAGCTCGCGGTCGAGTGCCTTCATGGGACTCCTTGGGGAACGACGTCGGGACGCCGCGCCGCGCTCGGGCCGGCGCCCCAGAACGTACGCACGCTAGTCGGCCTCGCCGCCAGCGGTGAACGCGCCGGTCCCCCCGGAGGGCGGCGGGGCGCGCGGCCCGGTGCCGAGTGCCGGACGCGGCCCCCTCGACGGCTGTCGGTACCGGCGGCTCACGTTCCGTGGTGGTGGCTGGTGTTCTTGGGCGACCTCGCCACGGACTACCGTGGCGACGATGCGGGGTGCAGCTATCGGCCGCGGACAGACGATCTCGCCTCGCGTTTCCTGACGATGACCACGAACGGCGTAACCGTGCTCGCCACCCTCCGACGTCGTATCGCCGACCTCCCCGAGGTCGCGCGGTCTGCCGCGCCCACGATGTCGGTCCGGCAGCGACGCCTGGCGACCGCGCTCGTCGTGGTCCTCGCGACGGCGATCAGCGTGTGGCTGCGCCTCCGCGGGCGCGCCTGGCTCATCGCCGACATGGTCTACGACGACGCCTTGTTCACGCGATCGGCCGGGCAGCTCGTCCAGGGCAACTGGCTCGGCCCGTACGACATGCTGACGCTCAGCAAGGGGCCGACCTATCCGCTGTTCATCGCCGGCGCGTACGAGCTCCACGTCCCGCTCAAGCTGGCCGAGCACGGGCTCCACCTGTTCGCCGCCGGCATGCTGGCGTGGGCTGTGTGGCGCGTCACGCGGGTGCGGGTGGTGACCGTCGCCGCGTACGTCGTCGTGGCGCTCAACCCCGCCTACCTCGGCTCCGCGGCCTCGCGGGTGACGCGCGAGGTCATCTACGGCGCCCTGAGCCTCATCCTGGTGTCGGCGCTGATCGTCTTCCTCAGCTACGTGCCCGGGCTGGTCACACGGGGGTGGCGCTGGTCCGTGCCCGCCGGCATGGTCTGGGGTCTCGCCATCGGCGTGACGGCCGCCGCCTATTACCTGTGCCGCGAGGAGCGCTCGTGGCTGGCACCCGCCGTCGTGGTTGCGGTGCTCGCCGGCACCGCGGGCTGGGGGCGGATCGGGCGCGCCTGGCTGCCGAAGGCCGGGCTCGCCGGCGGGGCCATGGTGCTGGCGGTGCTGGTCGTCGCATCCACCCTGCAGTGGGTCGCAGCCCAGAACGAGAAGCACTACGGCGCGGCCGTCGTCACCGACCTCGTCGAGGGCGAGATCGCCAACGCCTATGCGCAGTGGCAGCGGGTCGACGTCGGCGAGGCGCGCCGGTTCGTCGTGGTGACCAGGGACCAGCGCCGAGCCGTCTACGGGGTCAGCGCGGCGGCCACCGAGATGCGGCGGGCGCTCGAGCGGCACCCAGGGCCCACCATGTGGAGCGCCGGCTGCATCCTGGCCGACGTGTGCGACGACTACACCGGCGCCCAGTTCATCTGGGCCCTCCGCCTGGCCGCGGCGAGGACGGGCCACATGGAGTCGGCCGACGAGACGTACGCGTACTTCTCCCGGATCGCCGACGACATCGAGGCCGCCTGCGGCGTCGAGTTCGAGTGCCACGCGCAGGGCTTCGCCTCGATGCCGCCCCTCGATCGCATCGCCGTCACCGCCATCCCGGCCTCGCTGATCGACTCCGCCTGGTACATGGCGCGCTTCGACGTGGCCGACCCCAACCGCGTGCTCACCGGCCTCGGCCCGTCGCCGTACACACCGAGCGGCGGCAGCGTCGGGCAGTGGGCCACGATGAGCGGGCCGCTGCGTGGCATCTCCGACAGCCAGGTGGTCTACCGGGCCGAGGAGCGCGCGGCGATGAAGAACCAGGAGTTCGTGCGGGTGCTGTGGTTCTTCTACCGATGGGGCGCGCTCGCCGCCGCCCTCCTCGCACTCGGCGGGCTCGCGGCCAGCATCGTCACCCACGCATGGCGCCGCCACCTCGCCCTCGTGCTCACGACTGCGACGCTGCTCGCCGGCCTGCTCGGGCGCCTTGCGGTGGTCGCGCTCGTCGACGCCACCGCCTATCCGGCCGCGGGGAACGGCACCTACCAGCTCCCCGGCGTCGACTTCTACGTGGCGTTCGGGGCCGTCGGGACCTGGTTGCTCGTCACGGTCGTGCGCGAGGTGCGCGAGCGCGCCAGGTCCGACAAGGGTGGGCCCGCCGACGAGATTCCGGTGACCCCTGCGGTCGAGGACGCGTTGCCGGCGCCGCGACGAACTGCGTTGGTGCCGTAGCGTTCGCGCTGCGACAAGGAGGATCCTGCCCGAATGACCGAGCTCTCCGTCGTGATGCCGTGCCTCAACGAGGCCGAGACGCTCGCGACGTGCATCACCAAGGCCCGGGGCTCGATGGAGGCGCTGGGCGTCGACGGCGAGATCGTGGTGGCGGACAACGGGAGCACCGACGGCTCCCAGGACATCGCCACGTCGCTGGGCGCCCGGGTCGTTCCCGTGCCCGAACGTGGCTACGGCGCCGCGCTGCGCACCGGCATCGCCGCCGCCGAGGGCCGTTACGTGATCATGGCCGACGCCGACGACAGCTACGCCCTGCACGACCTCGGCCCGTTCCTCGATGCGCTCCGCAGTGGCGCGGACCTGGTCATGGGCAACCGGTTCGCGGGGGGCATCGAGCCCGGCGCGATGCCGGCCCTGCACCGCTACCTCGGCAACCCCGTGCTCTCGTGGGTGGGGCGGCTGTTCTTCAAGGCGCCGATCAACGACTTCCACTGCGGCATGCGCGGCTTCTCACGCGACCGCATCCTCGGCCTGGGTCTCACGACCACGGGCATGGAGTTCGCGAGCGAGATGGTGGTGCGGGCCTCCGTCTCCGGCCTGACGATCACCGAAGTGCCCACCACGCTCAGGCCCGACGGGCGCAGCCGCGAGCCGCACCTGCGCACCTGGCGGGACGGCTGGCGTCACCTCCGCTTCCTCCTCGCCTTCAGCCCCCGGTGGCTGTTCCTCTATCCCGCGGTGTTCCTGGTCGCCCTCGGCACCCTCATCTTCGCCCGCCTCGCCTTCGGCCCGGTCACCGTCGGGTCGGTGACCTTCGACATCCAGACCATGATCGCCGCCGCGACCATGATCATCGTCGGCATCCAGGCCGGCGCCCTCGCCATGGTCTCCCGCGCCTATGCGGCCTCCCTCGGCCTGCTCCCAACCAGCGCCCGGGTCGAACGCATCCTCGACCGCTTCACGCTCGAGTGGGGGCTCATCGTCGGCTTCGGCATGGCGGCGCTCGGCGTCATCAGCTTCCTCGTGGCTGTCGTGAACTGGGGTGAGACCGACTTCGGGCGGCTCACGACCACCGACATGCGCTGGCCGCTCGTGGGCATGCTGCTGATCGTGGCCGGCTCGCAGGTCTCGCTCGTGTCGTTCCTCCTCAGCCTGACCCGCATCGGCGAGAACAAGTCGTCGGGGCCGCCGGCGTCGACCCCGTCGGCCACCGACGTCCCCTACGCCCGGACCTGACCGGGCGAGCTCACCCGGCGCAGCGCCGATCGAAGACCTGACATCGCCGACCGGGAGCGCGTTAGCGTGAGGTCATAGGGTGGCTGGCCGACCGATGGGGGATAGCGGCCGTCCGGTCTCTCCAACTCAAGGAGGAACCGTGAAAGCACGCGTCAAGTTCGTCGCGGCCGTCGCGATCGTGGCGGTCATCGGCATGGGCACCGTCGCGGTGGCCGACAACGTGAGGGAACGTGAGACCCTCACAGGCTACGAGGAGGTGCCCGCACTTTCCACGCCCGGCGTGGGTGAGTTCAAGATCGACCTCGCCCGGACCGGCGATGCGCTCAGCTACGAGCTGACGTTCAGCGGCCTCGAGACGGCCGCGACGCAGGCGCACATCCACTTCGAGAACGCCACGAACAACGGTGCGATCGTCGTGTTCCTGTGCACCAACCTCGGCAACGGCCCCGCCGGCACGCAGGCGTGCCCGGGCGCGGGCGGGACCATCACCGGCACCATCCAGGCGGCCGACGTCGGTGCGGGGGCCGCGGCCCAGGGCATCGCCGCAGGCGAGTTCGAGGAGTTCGTGCGCGCCCTGCGCTCCGGGGCGACGTACGTGAACGTCCACTCGGTCGGCCGCCCCGGCGGCGAGATCCGGGCCCAGATCGAGGACGACGACCGCGGTCGCGGCTGACCCGTTGGTCCCGTAGCCGGTTCATCGTCCGAGAGGGCGTCGGCTCCTGCGTTCGTGTCGGGGCCAACAGGAACGCAGGATGCCGGCGCCCCGCCGGGGCCAGCGGGGTCGTACCAGCGACCGTCCGTCGGCGGGCCGATGCTCAGGCCGACCCGACGGTCGCAACAAGCACGGTGCGTGCCGCGGTGACGGCGAGGTCGTTGCGCCGGCCGACGTGCGCCGGGTCCTCGGGGTCGAGCAGGCGCGCGATGGTGTCCCGGTCCCCCGCATCGAGGCGGTGCCCGAGCTCGTTCAGCGCCGAAGCGAGGTGTTGCTCGACGATCGCTCGCCCGACGCCGTCAAATGGGGGCGTCATCTCGGCGAGGAACGAGCGCACCTGCACCCCGTCCAGGCCGGCCCGGGCGAGCGCCTCGGGCCAGCCGTAGGGCATCGGGTGTCCCGGCAGCTCCGCCCGCATGTCGACGAACCAGCGGGCGCGGGCTTCGTCGAGCCGCGCCTCCAGCCCGGGCCGGCCCAGGCCGATCTCGTGCGGGAGGCACCGGAGGGGGAGCCCGCCCTCCACCAGTGCGACCCGGCCGCCGGGCCGGCACAGTGCGGCCAGCTCGGCCACCGCCGCCTGCTGGTCGGCAACGTGGTGGACGACGCCCGAAGCCCAGACCATCTCGACGGATCGGTCCGGCACGGGCAGCGCCCCGACCTGGCCTGCCGACCAGCGGATGCGGTCGCCGAGGCCCTGCGCCGAGGCCCTGCGCCGGGCCATCGCGAGCAGGCGGGGGTCGCGGTCGACGGCGAACACGCGGGACCCGGGAGGCAGCCGGGCCGCGAACGCGCACGCAGCGCCGCCGGCGCCGCAACCGACGTCGATCACGCGGCCGGGTGCCGCCGACGACAGCAGCCACTCGACCGCAGCCTCGACCCAGCCGCGGTCGAAGGCAGCGTTGACATCGAGGGTGCTGAGCCAGCTCTCGGCCATCCGGGTGCCGATGTGCCCCGCGTGCTCGTCGGATGCCGTCACCCCAAGATCATGGCCGGAAACCGGCGTGGGCCGGACCAGCGGCGGGCCAGGCTCATGGTCGTGGACAAGGGGGTAGGCGCTCTGGAAGGCGCTCGTCACGATCGTTCCGCGAGCGCCGAGGAGGCGAGGACGCCCTGGCCCGCGGCCCGGCGGTTCGGATGGCGGCGCACGCCCCGTGCGGTCGTGGACGTCGTTCTGGCCGACCATCGCCGTCGACGTGACCGGCGCGGTCGTCACGACCCAGCTGACCGCTATGGCAGCGCCGCGATCCGCGACGCCCAGTCCGTCGGAGCCTGACCGGCGACGACCTGGTCTTGGAGCTGCGTCACCGCGTCGGTCCCGCCGTCGGTCCGCAGCCCCCAGCCGTACGGGAACAGGGGGTCGTAGTCCTCGTCGCCGACGTTGATCGGCACCTGCGCTTCACTGCGCGGCCAGGTCACCGAGAGCCGGCCGCTGAAGCCCTGCTGCCCGAACAGCACGTCGGCGACACCGGCCCCCTCGCTGCCCGGCAGCCAGGAGGCGACCAGCGCGTCCATCTGGTCGATCTGGTCGGTGACCACCTGCGGGCGTCCCGACACGATCAGCACGACGCACGTGTCGATCGTGCCGCACACCCTGTCGACGACCGCCTTGTCGCCGGGCTGCAGCGAGAGCGACTTCTCCTCCAGCTGGATCGGGGTGCAGAACCCGCACGCGGGCCCGCCGATGTCGCCGAAGCCCTCGGAGTACGGGGTCTCCCCCACCACCACGATGCCGACGTCGGCGCCGTCCATCGGCGCCGAGGCGTCCTCGCTGAAGGTCACGTTCGCGTCCGGCGCCACCTCGCGGATGCCTTCGAGGATCGTCGTGCCGGGGATGATGTCGCCCGACACACCCTGCCACTGGATGGTCCAGCCGCCGGCCTGGTTGCCGATGTTGTCTGCGTTGCGACCGGCCACGTAGACGTTGCCGGACGGCGCGAGCGGCAGCACGCTGTCGCTGTTCTTCAACAGCACCTGCGACCTGGCCGCCGCCTCGCGGGCCAGTGCCCGATGCTCCGGGCTGCCGACCTGGTCGATGTCGTCGAGCGTCGCGAAGGGGTCCTCGAACAGGCCGAGCTCGAACTTCTTGCGCAGGATCCGGCTGACGGCGTCGTCGATGCGGCTCATCGACACGCGCCCTGCCTGGACCTCGGCAAGGAGCAGGTCCTCGAACTGCTTGGCGCTGTTGGGCTCCATGAACATGTCGGTGCCGGCATTGACGCCGACCCGCACCTTGTAGGGCGTGAGGCCACCGTTGGTCGGATCCGAGGGATCGGGGATCTGGTGGATGCCCTCCCAGTCGGAGATGACGAAGCCGTCGAACCGGGTGCTCTGCTTCAGGAGGCCGGTGATCAGCTCCTGGTTGGCGTG
>Ga0209382_10000632_pt1 | contig 57495 bp, 54 predicted proteins | sample SoiMetdeltSBSDD5_FD_187599 | JGI IMG/M metagenome (GOLD analysis project Ga0209382, IMG submission 187599) | Bulk soil microbial communities from a Populus tree surrounding site in Tennessee, USA - Soil MetaG P. deltoides SBSDD5 (SPAdes) (version 2) | ecosystem: Environmental > Terrestrial >...
AGCGCCGCCGCGACTGAGCTCGCGTCCGCGGCCAAGTCGAGCTCCACGCCGCAACGACCGGCGAAGGCCATCTCCACCACCGTCGCAAACAATCCGCCATCCGAGCGATCGTGATAGGCGAGAGCAAGGCCGGCAGCGCGCAGCTCGCCGATTGCCGCGAAGAAAGCAGCGAGGCGCGCCGGATCGTCGCAGTCCGGTGCTTCGCGGCCGAGACTGCCGTACACCTGCGCAAGGCACGAGCCGCCAAGCCGATTGCGTCCAGCGCCCAGATCGATCAGCAACAGCGAAGTCTCACCGCGGTCGGTGCGCAACTGCGGTGTCAGCGTGTTTCGCACGTCGCGCACTGGCGCGAACGCCGAGACGATCAGCGACAGCGGTGCAACCATCTTTCGCGCGCGGCCGCCCTGCATCCAGCTGGTCTTCATCGACAGCGAATCCTTGCCGACCGGAATCGTGATGCCGAGCGCCGGACAGAACTCCTCGCCCACGGCCTGCACGGTTGCGTACAGATCCGCGTCCTCGCCCGGCTCGCCACACGCGGCCATCCAGTTCGCCGACAGACGTACGTCCGAAATCGCAGCAATGTCGGCCGCCGCGATGTTGGTCAGGGCTTCGGCGACGGCCATCCGGCCGGACGCCGGCGCATCGAGCAATGCGAGCGGCGTGCGCTCGCCCATCGCCATCGCTTCGCCGGTGTGCGAGGTGTAGTTGCTCAACGTGACCGCGACGTCGCTGACCGGCACTTGCCACGGCCCGACCATCGGATCGCGGCTGATCATGCCGCCGACCGTGCGATCGCCGATCGTGACGAGGAACGTCTTGTCGGCGATCGCCGGAAAGCGCAGCAGCCGGTACGCGGCCTCGACGACGTCGACGCGCGCAGCATCGAACGCGTCGGCAAGCGACGGCACGCGACGCACGTCCCGCAGCATCTTCGGCGGCTTGCCGAGGATGACGTCCAGCGGCACATCGACCGGCGCATTCTTGAACTGCGGATCGGCGACCTTGAGCCAACCGTCGTCCGTCGTCTCGCCGACGACTGCATACGGACAGCGCTCGCGCGCGCACAGAGCAGCAAAGCGATCGAGCTGATCCGGCGCGATGACCAACACGTAGCGCTCCTGCGCTTCGTTGCACCAGATCTCGACCGGTGACATGCCGGACTCGACCGACGGCACCGCGCGCAGATCGATCCGGCCGCCGCGATGACTGTGCGCGATCGACTCGGGAATGGCGTTCGACAAGCCGCCGGCGCCGACGTCGTGAATCAGCAGGATCGGATTGGCCGCGCCGAGCGCCCAGCATTGATCGATCACTTCTTGCGCGCGACGCTGGATCTCGGGGTTGCCGCGCTGGACCGACGCGAAGTCGAGATCTTCCGCGCTCGCACCGCTCCCGACCGAAGACGCCGCGCCGCCGCCGAGCCCGATGAGCATCGCCGGACCGCCGAGCACCACGACTTTCGCGGCCGGCGGCACGTCGGATTTCTCCACGTGCATGCGCCGCACGTTGCCCAGCCCGCCCGCGATCATGATCGGCTTGTGATAACCGCGCAGCCCGGCGCGTACGCCGGATTCGAGCTCGGTCTCGAACGTGCGGAAATAACCGAGGATGTTCGGCCGGCCGAATTCGTTGTTGAACGCGGCTGCGCCGATCGGACCTTCGGTCATGATGTCGAGCGCCGAGGCAATACGCCCCGGCCGGCCGTAGTCGCGCTCCCACGGTTGCTCGAAACCGGGAATACGCAGATGCGACACGGAGAAGCCCGCGAGACCGGCCTTCGGCTTGCCGCCACGTCCGGTCGCGCCTTCGTCGCGGATCTCGCCGCCGGCTCCGGTGGCCGCGCCGGGGAACGGCGAGATTGCGGTCGGATGATTGTGCGTCTCGACCTTCATGAGGATGTCGATCGGTTCGACGCTGCGCGCATAGACGTGACTGTCCACGTCGGCGAACCAGCGCTCGCCTTGCGCACCTTCCATCACCGCTGCGTTATCGCGATACGCCGACAGCACTCCGCGCGAATTGTGCGCATACGTGTTCTTGATCATCGCGAACAGCGACTTCGGCTGGCGCTCGCCGTCGATGATCCAGTCGGCATTGAAGATCTTGTGGCGACAATGCTCCGAGTTCGCTTGCGCGAACATCATGAGCTCGACGTCCGTAGGGTCGCGCTCCAACCGCGCGAAGCTCGCCGCGAGGTAGTCGATCTCGTCATCGGAGAGCGCGAGGCCGAGACTCTGGTTCGCCTCGACGAGAGCGGCACGGCCGCGCGGGATCGTTCGCAGCGGCCGCGGCTGTTCATGCACGAAGAGCCGAGCCGCAGCGTCGAGCGAGAAGATCGCAGCCTCGGTCATCCGGTCGTACAGGGCCGGTGCGATCGCACCGAGTTGCTCTTGCGTCAGCTTGTCGCCAGCGCGCAGCTCGTACGCAATTCCGCGCTCGATGCGCTCGATCGCATCGAGTCCGCAGACGTGCGCGATGTCAGTGGCCTTGCTGGACCAGGGCGAGATCGTGCCCGGACGAGGAATGACGACGATCAGACCCGCGGAGGAAAGCGCCGCGGCAGTGCCGGAGTCCGGGGACCGGGGGCCGTAGGTGAGCAGCGCGGCCAGGATGCGCCGCTCCTCGGCGCCGAGGTCGCGACGCGACTGCACAAAATGGACAAAGCGTGCGCTTAAGTGTTCGACCGCGTGGCCGCGGGCTGTCACCGCGGCGAGAAGTCTCGTTGTTCGGAAGTCGGAGAGTGCAGGCGCGCCGGGCAGTATCAGCATCTTGGAGCCAGCATTGAGCGGGGGCGAATGATACCGAAAAGACCCCCCTATTTCTTGTCTCCGGGCGTATACAGCGGCACCGGAAACGGCGTGACGTTCGAGCCTTCGAAGGTGCTCACCTTGGCCTGGCCCTGCTGTCGCACTTCGTCGACGCGCAGCACCGAGTGCAGCGGTAAATACGTGCGTTTTACCCCTTCGAATTCAGCTTTCACCTTCTCCTCGGAGGGGTCGACGACGACCGCGGAGCGCTCGCCGAACACCAGCTCCTCGACCTCGATGAAGCCGAACAGAGAACCGTGGCTGACCTTGCGAGCATAGATCTCGTAGACCTTGCCCTGGTTAACGAAAACGACCTTGAAAATGTGACTGGCTGCCATCTGGGTTCCGGGAGGGGTTGGTACGCTGCGCCCCATATTATCCATAATCTGTGTGGGACCCGAGCGCGCGTTCTTCGATCCATGGCACTGAAACTTCGAGTCATCAGCGATCACTACAAGGCGCTCGGCAAGCGCAGCTCGCGCCTGTTCGGCGTCACCGGGGGCAAGATCGGCCGGGCGCAGGACAACGACTGGATCCTGCCGGACCCCGACCGCTACGTCTCCAGCCACCACTGCAAGGTCGAGTTCCGCGCCGGCCGGTGGCTCCTCGAAGACACGAGCACCAACGGCGTCTTCATCAACGGCTCGGACACCCCGGCCTCGGTCGAGGGTGCCTATACGCTGCAGGATGGCGACCGGCTGCGCCTCGGCGACTACGAGGTGCTCGTCAGCATCGACGAGCGCAACGATTTCTCGGCCGATGCGAGCGGCCAGATGCCCGCGCCGCCGCGCGTGCGCAACAAGTCGAGCGTGAAGACTCACCCCCGGGCGACGGACAACGACCTCGGCGAAGAGCTCGACCTCACCGACCTGATCAGCGATTCCGCCATTGCGCCGGCTCCGGCGATGCCGCCGCCGCTGCGCGCACCCACGTCATCGAGTCCGCTCGATCTCGAGAGCGCGTTGGCGTTGGACTCCGACGACCTGAAAGCGATGGGCCCGGTCCCGGCTGCGCCCGCGCCCGCCAAGGCACCGAAGACCGCATTCGCTTCGCTGCTGGGTGACAGCGGCGAGCACAAGACAGTAGCGCGTCCGCGCAAGGCGGAAGCTCCTCCCAAGCTGGAAGAGCCGCACAAGGCGGACGACTGGCACATGCAGACGCGGCCCTACGATCGCAAGGCGCTGCAAGCGCTCACGTCGGCCGCCGCAGTGGCAAAAGCTGAGAAGGCGCCGGAGCCGGAGCGTCCGGCAAGGCGCTCCGAGAACGGCAGTGCCGAAGCACCCGTAGGATTGGAAGCGTTCTGTCGCGGAGCAGGCATCGACCCTGCGAGCCTGCCAGTCGATCAGCAGAACGCGCTGCTGACGCTCGCCGGCCAGATGCTGCGCGAGACCGTGCTCGGCTTGATGGAGTCTCTCAAGGCCCGCTCCGACGTGAAGAGCCGGATGCGCCTCAACCAGACGACGATCCAGCCCGGCGAGAACAATCCGCTGAAGTTTTCCCCGAGCGTCGACGAAGCGGTCTTGAAGCTGCTCGACCCGCATACCAGCCGCTATCTCGGACCGATCGACGCGATCCGCGAGTCGTTCGCCGACATCCGCACGCACCAGACCGCGCTGGTCGGCGCGATCCAGGCGGCCATCGACGAAGTGATGAGCCGCATCGAGCCCGGCGAGTTGCAGGAGCGGTTCGACCGCGGTCTCAAGCGCGGGCCGCTGCTGGGCGCGACGAACAAGATGAAGTACTGGGATCTCTACACCGAGTTCTACCAGGTGCTGAATCAGCGCGGCGAGCAAGGATTGCCCACGCTGTTCGCGGAAGAATTTGCGCGCACGTACGCTGAGAAAGTGGCGCCGAAGAAGAAGTAAGAGTCGGGCTGAAGCCTGCTGCGCAGGGATGCGCGAATGCCGCGGGCGCAGGATGCGCTGGAGCGGCCGACCTACAGCGCTCGTTCCATCGCGGCTTGCAGGGCCTTGGTGCCCTGCTCCATCAACGGTGTGATTGCCGCAGCTGCGCCGTGCGGTAAAACGTCCGCGACCCAGATGAAATCACATTCATCGTTGCCACGCGCAATGACTTGCATAGTCGCGCTGTGATGAGAGAACTGGCTCTCGATCACCGAATACGCGATCCGCATGCGTTGCGGCTCGACGCTGATGATTCGCTCCTTGACCACCATGCCGTTCGCGAACGTTGCGATTCGCAGGTCTTCGCTCTCCATCCGGCAGTCCTTGAGGACGCCCGCGAATGCCCGGTGCGCATCGCCCGTCGCGGCCAGCGCCTGCCAAACCTGCTGTGCGGGCGCACGAATGCGCGTTTCAACGTGGACTGCAGCCATTACACGCTCCACTTCCGGTCAGGTTCGAAGATGCTAGCGCGGATGTGCGCCGAGGGACTTGGAGAATCCTGCTATTGGCCCGCGTCGGCCGTGATCTCCGGCGACGACGCAGGTGGCGGACGCGAGTCGGTCGCAACCCAGTCGAGGATGTCGATGTAGCCGCGGATATTCTCCACGAAACGCACCGGCTCCCAGCCGCGCGCATAGCCGCGCTTCACGCGCGTGTACCACTTCGCCTGCGTCAGCAGCGGCAAGTGCTCGCGCACATCGCTCCACACGTCGGGGTTCTTGCCGTGCAACTGCGTCAGGATGCGCGCGTCTTCCAGATGCCCGACGCCGACGTTGTACGCAGCGAGCGTGAACCAGGTGCGATCCGGCTCCAGGATGCGCTTGGGAATCTGGTTGCGCAGCCAGACGAAATAGCGCGCGCCGCCGAAGATGCTGCCGCGCGGATCCAGCCGGTCCGCGACGTTGAGCGCGCGCGCAGTTTCTTCGGTGAGCATCATCAGCCCGCGCACACCGGTATGTGAGGTCGCGCTCGGATCCCAGTGCGACTCCTGGTAGCCCACCGCCGCGAGCAAACGCCAGTCGACACCCACTTCCGACGCAGCCTCGCGGAACCAGTGGCGATAGCGCGGCAGCCGCGTCTCGATGTGCTCCATGAACACGCGCGACTGGATGTAGTCGAACCGGTCACTGTCGCCGTAATAGGTATCCAGGATCGCAGCGAGCCGCCCTTCGGCGCTCAGCGACGAGTAGAACGCCGTGACACGCTTCAACAGGCTCGCGTCGCGCGTATCGACCACCCACGCCAGCGACTTGCCCTGCGTGAGATCGAAGGCGATGCGAATCTCCGGATGAAAGGCGCGCCCGATCGCGAACTCGTTCGAATCGGCCACGGTGTAGTCGAACTCGCGCCGCGACAGGCGGTACAGAAGCTCTTCGGTTTCCGCGAACGGATTCTCGACCCACGTCAGGTTCGGATTCAGCGCGCGCCATTGCTCCAGCGTCGCCGCGTGTGCGCTGCCGCCGACGACTTCGATGTGACCCTCGTTCGCCTGCTTGATCGTGCGCGGCCGCGTCTCGCCTTGGCGAAAGATCAGGTGCTCGCGGACTTGCTGGTAGGGCGGACCGAAGCTGGCGTTGTCCGGCAAGCGGATGCCGCGGGTCAGGCCGGCGGCCGCGATGTGCGCGCGATGCGATTCGAGCTCGCGCATCGCATCGGCAACATTCGGCACGGAGTACACGAACAGGCGCACGCCCAGCTCGGCCGCGAAGCGGCTCGCGAGATCGAATTCCGGCCCTTGCGGCCCCGACGCGCCCAGGTAATAGGCGCTCGGCAAATTGCGCGTCACGACGCGCAGCTCGCCGGCACGCATGATCTGTTCCAGCACGGTCGGCGGCTGCGAGCAGGTGCCGAGCAGGAGCGTGGCGATGATGGCCAGGGCGGCTTTCAAGGTACTGAGCGTCGTAGGTTTCTTGCCGAGCTGGGAGAGTACCAGCCCGGCGTGGTTCGTGTAGAATCCGGCCCCCGCGCCCGGAGAGGTACCGAAGCGGTCACAACGGCACCGATTCGAAATCGGTTGAGGGCATTACGTCCCTACGAGGGTTCGAATCCCTCCCTCTCCGCCACCTTCCCGCTCAGTAGACGTCCAGGTCCCGCCCGACCACCACGCGTCCGGGATATTTCGACATCTCGTTGAGCAGCACAGCTTGCGGCGAGCGTTCCGGATCCAGTGCCGGACGCCACGACAGCGACGCGTGATAGAGAATCAGCAATCCCGGCTTCGCTTGCTTCGCCAGCTCCGTCAGCTGCGAGGTCGTCGTGTGATGAACGGCGGCGTAGGCGTGGAAGTCAGGCCGCCTCGACAGCCAGTCGTGCGTCAGCACCTCGTGGATCAGTACGTCGCAGCCGCGACACGCATCGATCGTCGCCTGCGTCGGATTGGTGTCGCCCGAGATCACGATGCTGCGATCCCGCGTGTCGAAGCGATAGCCGTAGCTTTCCATCGCGTGCTTGGTCGCGAATGCTGTAACGGTGACGTTCTCGTCCTTGTAGACGACGCCCGGCTTGATCTCATGCGCGTTGACTGCATGGCCTTCGGCGAACGCGCCGACCGTGTACAGGTTCCGATCCTTGGTGCGCGTCGCGAAGTCCTCGCGGTACGCCTCCATCACGTGTTCGGTCATGTGCGCGATCCCGCGCGGTCCATACACTTCGAGCGGCACACGGCGACCGAGCACCCAGGGCGTCAGGATCAGGTCCGGATAACCGACGGTGTGATCGGAATGCAGGTGCGTCAGGAACACGACGCGCAGCTTGACTGGATCGAGCGCCGCAATCCCGCGCTCGACGACCGCTGATTTAGCGCGGCGCACGACGCCCGCACCGAAATCGACCAGGTAAGGCGTGCCATTCACGACGATGGCAGTTGCAGCACCGGAGCGGTCCGGATCCGCGGGTGGCGTGCCGGTGCCAAGCAGCACGACCTGCGTAGATTCGGCGTGGGCCAGGGTAGTGAGCAGGGTAGTGAGAAGGAGCGCGACGAGGACGCCGCCGCGCAGAAAGGCAGCTATGAGCATGGAAGTTCTCCCCTATCCCCGCGCGGAAGCTTAGAGGTTTTGCGGACAGCTCTGAACCTGAACAAAAGTGTCATCGAACCGCCGACCGCCGCACCGGTCCAACGCCTTTACACCGCTAGCCAGCCGCACCACACTGCCCCCGTGAAAGCTATAGCCATCCTGCTCTTGAGCACCGGCCTCACCTTGGGCGCCGCGTCGCGCAGTCTCGCGGCGGACCCCGACCCCGATGACCTGCCGGACATCGGCAGCCCGGCGCAAGCCATGCTCAGCACGCAAGAGGAATACCAGATCGGCCGCATGATCGTGCGCGGCCTGCGCGACCAGGATCAGATCCTCGAAGATCCGGAGGTCTCCGAATACATCCGCTCGCTGGGCACGCGCCTGTCGAGCCAGGCCAACGACGGCTCGCAGCGCTTCAACTTCTTCGTAGTGAAGGACAACTCGATCAATGCCTTCGCGTTGCCCGGCGGCTTCATCGGCGTCAACAGCGGGCTGCTGCTCGATACCAAGAACGAGAGCGAGCTGGCGGGCGTGATCGCACACGAGGTCGCGCACGTCACGCAGCGACACATCGCGCGCAGCATCGCGGAGCAGAGCAAATCGAGCTTGGTGTCGACTGCGGCGATGCTCGCGGCGATTCTGGTCGGCGTAGCCGGCGGCGGCGACGCAGCGATGGCCGGCGTAGCGGCGGCACAGAGCCTCGCGATCCAGCAAAAGATCAGCTTCACGCGCGCCAACGAAACCGAAGCGGATCGCGTCGGCATCGGCATTCTCGCGCGTTCCGGTTTCGACCCGCAGGGCATGCCGGCGTTCTTCGAAACCATGAGCCGGCACGCGGGCAGCAGCGAGATCAACATCCCGGAGATGTTGCGCACTCACCCGGTGACGAGCACGCGTATCGCGGAGACCAAGGAACGCGCGGCGCAGATGAACGTGAAGCCGGAGCCGGAAAGCATGAGCTATGCGCTCACTCGCGAGCGTCTGCGAGTGCTCGCGACGCCCGCGGGCGAAGATCCGCGCGAGTACTACGCGGCGATCATCGGTAACGAGCCCGATGCGACGCCGGCACAGGTTTACGGTCGCGGTTTGGCGCTGATGATGGCGGGTCAAGCTGCGAAGGCCGTGCCCATCTTCCAGCGCTTGCGCGATGCGGATCCGACCGTCGTGCAATATCACACGGCGCTTGGCCAGGCACAGCTGCTCGCCGGCAAGGGTGAAAACTCGCTCACCACCTTGCAGCGTGCGGGCGAGCTGTTCCCACGCAATATCGCCGTGACGGTGCGTTACGCGGAAGCGCTGATGCAGCTCGGCAATTCGAAGCGCGCGCACGAAATCCTGCTGGACCTGTTCAACGTCGTGCCGCCGACGCCGGAGCAGGCGAAGCTGACGGCGCAGGCCGCGAATGCCGCCGGCGACGTTGCCGACTCGTACTTCTACATGTCGGAGTATCACCTGATGAGCGGCGACCTGCTGCTTGCCATCAATCAGCTGCAGCTCGCGCTGGCCGTACCGAAGATCTCGGACGTGCAACGCGCGCGCTTCGAGGCCCGCCTCGAAGAAGTGCAGCAAGCAATGCCCAAGCGGGCACAGCGCAGGCAGGTGCAGGGCGACAGCGGCAACCGCCGTCGTGCGAGTTGATACAATGCCCGCCGCGGCCTGATACCGTCGTACATTTCCCGCCGCACTCATCGTTCGGAGATTCTCGACGCATGCTCAGCCCACTGCGCGCCGCCGCTGCGGTATTGATTGCGATGCTCGCCGCAGGTTGCGCGGCCACGCCCGGCCGCACTCTTCCTGACGATCGCTGGGAAGGACTCAACCGCAAGGTGTACAAGTTCAACGACACCGTCGACCGCGCGGCGCTCAAGCCCGTAGCCAAGGGATATCAGAAGATCACGCCGCGCTGGATGCGCGTGGGCATCGGCAACTTCCTCGGCAACCTCGAATACCCGGCGACGGTCGTCAACCAGTTCCTGCAGGGCAAGGCGAAGCTGGGATTGCGCGACACCGGACGCTTCCTGCTCAACAGCACGCTCGGGGTCGCGGGCTTGTTCGATGTAGCGACTTCGGTCGGCCTGGAAGCCAACGACGAGGATCTCGGACAGACGCTCGCCGTCTGGGGCGTCAGCTCGGGGCCGTTCGTGAACCTGCCGTTCTTCGGCCCCTCGACGCTGCGCGACGCACCGACGCGCGTGGTCGATTTCTTCTTCGATCCGATCACCTACATCGATGCGCCGTGGGAAGCAGTGTGGGGCGAGCGGGTGCTCGACGTCGTGCATTCGCGCGCCGAGTTGCTGCCGCTCGACGGGACATTGCAGCGGACGTACGACCCGTACGCCTTCATCCGCGATTCCTGGCTGCAGCAGCGTGAGTTCGCGATCTTCGACGGCAACCCGCCGCCCGAGACCCTCGAAGAGTTCGACGACTCCGAACCGCCGCCCGAGGAAGCACCCCCCGAGGAACAACCCAAACCTCAGTAGCGCGCTGTAGGTCGGCCGCTCCAGCGCATCCTGCGCCCGCGGCATTCGCGCATCCCTGCGCAGCAGGCTTCAGCCCGACTTCTTCTCTTTCTTCTCGTCCTTCTTCTCCACCTTCTTCTCACTCCCCCCGATCAGATCCTCCACCTCGCTGATCCGTGCCAGCGCCTCGATCTGCGCCGGCACGTTCGCGAAAACGATCGCCTTGTTCCCCTGCCGGGCCAAGCGCAGCCATTCGATCATCAGCGCCAGTCCGGCGCTGTCGCTCTCGCCGACGCCGCCGAGATCGATGTCGAGCTTGTCGAACTGCGCAAAGCGCGCCTCGCTCTGCTCGAGCACCTCGCGCGCCGTCGACGCGTCCAGCACGCCGCTGACGCGAAAGCGCCCGGCACCGAGCGACTCGAGCCGGGCGCGGCTGCTGCCGTCTTCCCTCACGACTTCTTGTCCGATCCGGCCGGTGCCGCGGTCGGCTTCTGCACGGTGCCGCTCGCAACCTGCTGCTCCAGGCGCTGGATCACCGGCTCGAGCCCTTTCTGCTGGATTTCCGAGCCGAAATCGGTGCGGAAAGATTTCACGTACGACACGCCTTCGATCTGCACGTCGTAGGCCTTCCAGCCGTCCGCAGTCCTGCGCAGCGAGTAGTTGACCGGCACACGCTGACCGTTGTCGCGGCGGACTTCGCTGCGCACGGTCGCAACCGTATCGTCCGCCTTGCCCTGGAACGGCAGGATCTTCAAGCGGTCCGGCGTGAACTCGAGCAGCGCGTCGCCGTAGTTCTGCAGCAGCGACTGATAGAACGCCTCGACGAAGCGCTTGCGCTGCTCCGCCGTGGCAGTGCGCCAGTACTTGGCGAGCACGAGTTGCGCCGAGTACGCAGTGTCGAAGTGGGGCAGCATGTTCTTGTCGACCAGCTCGCGCACGCGCTTCGGGTTTTGCTTGTACTCGCCGCGGTGGGCGTCGAGATCGCGCAACGTGTCCTGTGCGACTTTCGTCACCAGCTCCTGCGGCCCGAGCTGCGCCGCTTCGTCTGCGGCGCGCGCCGTCAGTGCCAGCAGCGGCAACGAGGCCGCGAAAACGAACAGGATTCCCCGGGTCAACGCTTTGACTGACTTCATCGCTTCGGCTCCTCCGCCGGTGCCTTGTCCTGAGTGCCGTCCTGGTTGCCGCCTTCGGCGGAGCCCTGGTCACGGCGCAGGAATGTCGACGCCAGCTGATTGATCAGATTCTCCAGCACGAACGCATCCTGCACGAACTCGATGCGATCGCCCTGCTTCAGATATTCCTCGGCGCCGCCCGGCGTGATGCCGATGTACTGCCCGCCGAGCAGCCCGGACGTCATGATGCTCGCGTCGCTGTCCTTGGGGATGCGGTCGAACTGCGAGTTGATGCGCATGCGCACGACGGCCTTGTACTGCTGCTGGTCGTAGCTGATGGTCTCGACGCGGCCGACAGTGACGCCGGCCATCGAAACGGCTGCGCCGGGCTTCAGGCTGCCGATGTTCTCGAACATGGCCACGACCCCATAACTCTTGCCGTTGGCGGCAAGTTCGCGGTTGGTGATCTGCGTCACCAGAAAGAACAGCGCCGCGAAGCCGAGCAGCACGAACAGGCCGGTCGAAAATTCTACAGTGCGGGTCGGTCGCATATACGAGCCTCAGAGCATGATCGCGGTCAGGATGTAGTCCAGAAACAGCGTCAACACGGCCGAGATGACCACGGTGCGTGTCGTCGCGCGCCCGACACCTTCGGCGGTCGGCGTGGCGTTATAGCCTTCGTACACGGCAATCAGGCTGCAGGCGACGCCGAATACGCAGCCCTTGATGACGCCTTCCATGATGTCGTCCAGGCCGACGCTCGATCGCATCTGCGACCAGAACGCCGCCGCGTCGACCTTGAACATCTGCACGCCGATCAGCTGGACGCCGAAGATGCCGATCGAAATGAAGATCATGGTCAGCAGCGGCATGGCGATGATGCCGCCGGCGAACCGAGGCGCGATCACGCGACGCATCGGATCGACCGCCATCATCTCCATGGCAGTCAGCTGATCCGTGGCGCGCATCAGGCCGATCTCAGAAGCGAGGGCGGTGCCGGCGCGGCCCGCGAACAGCAACGATGTAATGACCGGACCCAGCTCCTTGACGACCGCGAGCGCCCCAGCGGTACCGAGCGCTTCCTCGGAGCCGAATCGCTGCAGCAGATCGTAGCCCGTCAGGCCGAGCACCATACCGACGAACAGTCCGCACGTCATGATGATGACCAGCGACAGCGCGCCTGCATTGTGCACCTGCTCGATGACCAGGCTTGGCCGCAGCAGCGCGCGCGGCAGCTGCACCAGGAGACGACCGAAGAACAGCGCCACCGCGCCGACGGTCGTGACGAACTCCCGCACGTTGTCCCACAGCTCACGGAGGAAGTGCATGCTTGCCTCAGCCCGCGAGCAGCTGTTCGTAGTAGTCGGGAGCGGGATAGTGGAAGGCCACCGGTCCGTCGGCGAGGCCGTTGATGAACTGGTGCACGATCTCCGAATCGTGATCCTTGAGCTCGACGAAGCTGCCGGACGCGGCCACCTTGCCGCCGGCGATGATGTAGCTCGCATCCGCGAGAATCGCCAGCTCCTCGACATCGTGCGACACGACGATGCTGGTGATGCCGAGCGCGAAGTTCATCTGCCGCACCAGCCGCACGATCATGCCCATGGAGATCGGATCGAGGCCGGTGAACGGCTCGTCGTAGATCAGCACTTCGGGATCGGTCGCTATCGAGCGCGCGAGCGCTACTCGCCGCGCCATGCCGCCCGACAACTCCGAGGGCATCAGCCGCGCAGCGCCGCGCAGACCCACTGCCTGGAGCTTCGTGAGCACGATGTTGCGGATCAGTGCTTCGGGCAGGTCGGTGTGCTCGCGCAACGGGAACGCGACGTTCTCGAATACGTCCTCGTCCGTCAGCAGCGCGCCGTTCTGGAACAGCATGCCCATGCGCATGCGCAGCGTGTACAGGTCACGCGTGCTCAGGTTGGATACGTCGATGCCGTCGAACAGCACCTGGCCGCTGTCGGGCTTGATCTGCCCCGTCATCAGCCGCAGCAGCGTCGTCTTGCCGGTGCCGCTCGGCCCCATGATCGCCGTGATGCGGCCGCGCTGGATCTGCAGATTCAGACCGGAAAAGATCGCGCGGCCGCCGATCGAATAATGAACGTCGCGAACTTCGACGATCGAATCCTGCGCGGCTTGGGGCTCAGGTTTTCTACTCGCTGCATTCGACGACATTCAGTGATCCGATCGCCCTGTGAGAGCGCCGCGGCGTCAGGCCGCTTCCTGTTCGTGCTTCGCGCTGTAGCTGCCGGTGCGCGCCAGCCCGTTGAACTTCGCGCGGCGGGTGAAGGCCTTCTGGCCCGCGGCGAACGTCTCCGGCTTGCCGCCCCATGCCTTCAGCGCTTCGTCCTGCAACGCACGGCCATACGAGAAGCTCAGCTCCCACGGCAGCGGGCCGAGCTTGTTCATCAGACTGAGGTGTTCGGTCGCTTCCGCCGAGCTCTGCCCGCCCGAGAGGAACGCGATGCCCGGCACCGCGGACGGTACATAACGCTTGAGTGTGCGCACGGTCGCCTCTGCCACCTGCTGCGGATTGGCCCGCGAGGCGGCCTTCTTGCCGGAGATGACCATATTCGGCTTGAGGATCATGCCTTCGAGATGAATGCGGTGTGAATGCAACTGCTGGAACACGCTCGACAGCGTGTTGCTGGTGACTTCCTCGCAGCGCTCGAGCGAGTGATCGCCATCCATCAGCACTTCGGGCTCGACGATCGGCACGATGTTCGCTTCCTGGCACAACGCTGCGTAACGCGCGAGTGCGTGCGCATTCGAATCGATCGCGAACTGCGTCGGATAGCCCGGGCCGATGTCGATGACCGCGCGCCACTTGGCGAAACGCGCGCCGAGCTTGTAGTACTCGGCGAGGCGCTCGCGCAGCCCGTCGAGACCTTCGGTGATCGTCTCGTGCGGGAAGCCGGCCAGCGGCTTCGCACCGGTGTCGACTTTGATGCCCGGCACGACGCCGAGCTTCTGCAGATACTGCGAAAACGGCGTGCCGTCCTTGGTCTTCTGCCGGATGGTCTCGTCGTACATGATCACGCCGCTGATGTAGTCGGCGGTGCCGGCCGCAGTGAACAGCATCTCGCGATAAGTCCGGCGCGCCTCTTCGGTCGACTCCAGCTTGATGGAGTCGAAGCGCTTCTTGATCGTGCCGCTGGATTCGTCCGCCGCCAGGATACCCTTGCCCTTCGCAACCATTGCCCGTGCGATCGATTCCAGGTCACTGCGATTCATACTGCTGCCTCCGGCTCATTGGGAACGGGCTCGCGGCGTGCGCGGTGCGCACGAGCACTAGCGAGCCTCACGATTGGGGGCGCGTAGGATAACAAAATCGCCTCTCGACCGGTCCTCATTGTTGTTACGGAACGACACGGGGCCTTGACGACATGGACCGGCATAAGACCCCGCGAGCCGGAATTTCGTTCGATGGGTGGGTGCGGTTTCGGTTGTATTGGGACTAAAATGGTCCCATATGAGGAAGCACCTATGCTCCGCATCAGCAAGCTGACCGATTACGGCACGGTGATCCTGGCCTGCCTCGCATCGCCGGCCGACCGGCTGTGGACTGCCGCCGAGGTGGCCGAACGCACGCGCGTCGGCCTGCCGACCGTGAGCAAGCTCCTGAAGAAACTTCAACGCAGCGGCCTGGTGGTCTCCACCCGCGGCAGCCACGGGGGCTATCAGCTCGCGTGCCCGCCGAACGAGATCAGCGCGGCACGCATTCTCGACGCGCTCGAAGGGCCGTTCGCCATCACCGAATGCAGCGGTCAGCACAGCAACTGCGGCATCGAATCAAACTGCCGCGTCGGGCACGTCTGGCAGCGCGTGAACGGCGCGATCCGGCGCGCACTCACCGACATCACGCTCGCGCACCTCGCGGGTCTGGAGCGCGGCACTTCCACCACCGTGCCGCTCAGCCGACTGGTGCGCGCGTCGCACGAGTAGTCACGAAGCATCATGTCCAGCAACCCCCGCGACGAGTCCCTCGAAGCCCTGGTCGGTCAGAAATACCGACACGGGTTCGTCACGGACATCGAAGCCGACACTGTCCCGCCCGGCTTGAACGAAGACGTCATTCAACTGATCTCGCACAAGAAGGGCGAGCCGCAGTTCATGCTCGATTGGCGCCTCAAGGCGTATCGCCACTGGCTGACGATGCGCGAGCCGCACTGGGCGCACCTGCGCATCGCGCCGATCGATTACCAGGCGATCTCCTACTACTCCGCGCCGAAAGCGCGTGAGGACGCGCCCAAGAGCCTCGACGAAGTCGATCCGAAGCTGCTCGAAACGTACGACAAGCTCGGCATCCCGCTGCACGAGCGCGCCAGGTTGGCCGGTGTCGCCGTCGACGCCGTATTCGACAGTGTGTCGGTTGCAACGACGTTCAAGGAGCGTCTCGCCAAGGCCGGCGTGATCTTCTGCTCGTTCTCGGAAGCGGTGCAGAAGCATCCCGAGCTCGTCGAGAAGTATCTCGGCACGGTCGTGCCGTACACGGACAACTACTTCGCGACGCTCAACTCCGCTGTGTTCACCGACGGCTCGTTCGTGTTCGTGCCGAAGGGCGTGCGCTGCCCGATGGAGCTGTCGACGTACTTCCGCATCAATGCAGCCAACACCGGCCAGTTCGAGCGCACGCTGATCATTGCGGAGGAAGGCGCGTACGTCAGCTACCTCGAAGGCTGCACGGCGCCGATGCGCGATGAAAATCAGCTGCACGCCGCAGTCGTCGAGCTGATCACGCTCGAAAACGCCCAGATCAAGTACTCGACGGTGCAAAACTGGTACCCGGGCGACGAGCACGGCAAAGGCGGCATCTACAACTTCGTGACCAAGCGCGGCGAGTGCCGCGGCGCCAACTCGCGCATCAGCTGGACGCAGGTCGAGACCGGCTCGGCGATCACCTGGAAGTACCCGAGCTGCATCCTCACCGGCGAAAACTCGGTCGGCGAGTTCTACTCGGTCGCGGTCGCGAACAACTATCAGCAGGCGGATACCGGCACGAAGATGATCCACATCGGCCGCAACACCCGCAGCACGATCGTCTCGAAGGGCATTTCGGCCGGTCACGGCCAGAACAGTTACCGCGGCCTGGTGAAGGTGCTGCCGAGCGCGATCAACGCGCGCAACTTCACCCAGTGCGATTCGCTGCTGATGGGCGACAAGTGCGGCGCGCATACCTTCCCGTACATGGAAGTGCGCACGCCGACGGCGAGCGTCGAACACGAGGCCACGACCTCGAAGATCGGCGACGACCAGTTGTTCTACTGCTTGAGTCGCGGCATCTCGGAAGAGGACGCCGTGAACATGATCGTCAACGGCTTCTGCAAAGTCGTGTTCAAAGAGCTGCCGATGGAATTCGCGGTGGAAGCGCAGAACCTCCTGGCGGTGAGTCTCGAAGGGTCCGTGGGATGAGCATGCTGAAGATAGATAACCTGCACGTGCGCGCCGGCGACAAGCAGGTGCTGACTGGCTTGAGCCTCGAAGTCGCGGCCGGCGAAGTGCACGCCATCATGGGGCCGAACGGCTCCGGCAAGAGCACGCTGGTCCAGGTGCTCGCGGGACGCGAAGGCTACGAGGTCACGGCCGGCTCGGTCAGCTACCAGGGTCGCGACCTGCTGGCGCTGCCGCCGGAAGAGCGGGCGCGCGAAGGCGTGTTCCTCGCGTTCCAGTATCCGGTCGAGATTCCCGGCGTGAACAACGTGTATCTGCTGAAGGCCGGGCTGAACGCCATGCGCAAGCACCGCGGACTGCCGGAGCTCGATGCGTTCGAGTTCCTGGCCCTGGTGCGCGACAAGATGAAGTTGATGCACATGGACGAGAGCTTCCTGAACCGCGGCGTCAACGAAGGCTTCTCCGGCGGCGAGAAGAAGCGCAACGAGATCCTGCAGATGTCCGTGCTCGAACCGACACTGGCGCTGCTCGACGAAACCGACTCCGGGCTCGACATCGACGCGCTGCGCGTGGTCGCCAACGGCGTCAACAGCCTGCGGCGCGCCGATCGTGCAATCGTCATGGTCACGCATTACCAGCGGTTGCTCGACTACATCGAACCCGACAGCGTGCACGTCCTGTCGGGCGGTCGCATTCTCAAGAGCGGCGACAAGTCGCTCGCATTGGAGCTGGAGAAGCGCGGCTACGATTGGGTCCGACAGGAGGCTGCGGTCGCATGAGCGTCGTCACGCTGCAAGAGTCGCGTTCATCGGGCGAGCGCTATCGCGCCGCATTCGATGCGCGCTGGCCCGCGACCGACGCGTTGATCGAGCTGCGTCGCGCTGCGCTCGAGCGCTTCGTGGCGGCCGGATTCCCGACGCAGCGGCAGGAAGACTGGAAGTACACGAACCTGCGTCGACTCGAAGCCCGCACTTTTGCACCGGCGACGAGTGCAGCGGTTGCAGTCGGCGGTTGGATCGCAAACGCCGGCACGCGCATCGTGCTGGTCAATGGGCATTGGATGCCGGCGCTGTCGTCGATCGAGGCACAGCTCCCTGGCATGACGCTGCTCACGCTCAAACAATGGTTCGAGAAAGATCCAGCCGCGGTGGCCACGTTCATTGCGCAGACTTCGCGCGCGCGGCCGAGCGCCCTGGAAGATCTGAACCTCGCCTTCTTCGAGGACGGCGTGGTGCTCGACCTGGCCGCCGGCGCGACGCCGGATCAGCCGATCTACATCGTGCATCAATGGAGCGACGGCTCCGCACAGGTGATGAGCAACCCTCGCGTCGTGGTGCGCGCCGGTGCCAATAGTCGCTGCGTCGTGATCGAGCATTTCGTCGGCGCAAATGCCGGCGAGTGCTTCACGAACGCAGTCTGCGAGATCGACGTCGCTGCGGGTGCGAGCGTCGAGCACTATCGAATTCAGCAGGAATCGCTGCGCAGCTTCCACATCGGTCACGTCAATGTCCGCCTGCAGCAGAACGGCCGCTACGCGTCGCACGACATCGCATTGGGCGCCAGCCTCGCGCGAGTGAATCTCTCGACTACCCTGCAGGGCCCCGGTGCGCACGTCGCACTGAACGGACTGATTGCACCGCTCGGGACCCAGCATCTCGATGCGCACACCTCGATCGATCACGCGGCTCCGCACACGACCAGCGACGAGAACTATCGCGGCATCGCCGGCGAACGTGGGCGCGGCGTCTTCAACGGCAAAGTCATCGTTCGGCCGGACGCGCAGAAGACCGACGCACGTCAGTCGAGCCGCAATCTGCTGCTCACCCCGGGCGCCGAGATCGATACCAAGCCGGAGCTGGAGATTTACGCGAACGACGTGAAGTGCAGCCACGGCGCGACGACCGGTCGGCTCGATGCAGCCGCCCTCTTCTACCTGCGTTCGCGCGGCCTGGACGAAGCCGACGCACGCGCGCTGCTGATTCGTGCGTTCGCCGAGTCGATCGTGACTTCGATCGGTCCGGCGGCCGTGCGCGGTTATCTCGAGCAGCTGCTCGACGAACGCTACAAGGTGATCTCATGAGCGCTGCCAGCGTTCCTCTCCCGCGCACTGCGAACTTCGACGTCGCGCGCATCCGCCGCGACTTTCCGATCCTCGACCAGCAGGTGAACGGCAAGCCGCTCGTGTACCTCGACAACGCCGCTTCGAGCCAGCGGCCGCGCGCAGTAATCGAAGCCATTGACTACTACTACGAGCACGACCACGCCAATGTTCATCGCGGCGTGCACACGTTGAGCCAACGCGCGACCGATGCCTATGAAGGCGCGCGCGAGACGATTCGCGGCTTCATCAACGCACGCTCGACGCGCGAAGTCATCTACGTGCGCGGCACGACCGAAGCGATCAACCTGGTCGCGCAGAGTTACGCGCGTCCGCTGCTGCGGCCCGGCGACGAGATCCTGATTTCGGCGCTGGAGCATCACGCCAACATCGTGCCCTGGCAGCTCGTGTGCCAGCAGACCGGCGCGCAGCTCAAGGTGATTCCGATCTCGCAGACCGGCGAAGTCGACTTCGCTGCGTTCGAGCGCCTCATCGGTCCACGCACCCGGCTGCTCGCCTTGGCGCACATCTCCAACGCGCTCGGCACGATCGTGCCGGTAGAGCGTTTCATCGCGCGCGCGAAAGAACACAATGTTCCCGTGTTGCTCGACGGTGCGCAGGCCGTGCCGCACAGCGTCGTCGACGTGCAAGCGCTCGATTGCGATTTCTACTGCTTCTCCGCGCACAAGATGATCGGACCGACGGGCATCGGCGTGCTGTACGGCCGGGAGTCGCTGCTCGAAGCGATGCCACCGTGGCAGGGCGGCGGCGACATGATCCTGTCGGTGACGTTCGAGAAGACGACCTACAACCAGCTGCCGTGGAAATTCGAGGCGGGCACGCCGCACATCGCGGGCGCCATCGGCTTGGGTGCGGCGATTCAGTATCTGCAGGGCATCGGAATGGAGCGCATCGCGGCGTATGAGCACGAGCTGCTCCAATACGCGACGGCGCGCCTCGCGTGCATTCCCGGACTGCGCATCATCGGCACCTCGCCGCAGAAGGCATCGGTCGTGTCCTTCACGATGGCCGGCATCCATCCGCACGACATCGGCACCATCCTCGACACCGAGGGCGTGGCCGTGCGCACGGGACATCACTGCGCGATGCCGGTGATGGACTTCTTCGAAGTGCCCGCGACCGCGCGCGCTTCGCTGTCCTTCTACAACACGTTCGAGGAGATCGATCGGCTGGTCGCGGCACTGGAGCACGCGCGCCAGCTTCTTGGGTGAACCCGTTGCTCGGTTGAAGCGCATGGACCTGAAAGATCTCTATCGCGACGTCATCGTCGACCACAACCGCCACCCGCGGAACTTCGGCCGGCTCGATCCCGCCGATGCGCACGCGGACGGTTACAACCCGCTGTGCGGCGATCGCTTGACGATCTACGTCAATCTGGACGGCGACCGCGTCAGCGAGGCGAAATTCGAGGGCAGCGGCTGCGCGATCTCGGTCGCGTCGGCGTCGTTGCTCACCGAAGCCGTGAAGGGCAAGTCGCGCGCGCAGGTGCAGGAGCTGTTCGACGACGTTCACACAGTCCTCACCCAGCACGACGCGAACGTCGATGCGTCCCGCCTCGGCAAGCTCGCTGCGCTCTGCGGTGTGCGTGAGTTCCCGGCGCGCGTGAAGTGCGCGAGCCTCTGCTGGCACACGCTCAACGCCGCGCTCGACCGCGCCACGGCGCCCGTCTCCACCGAATAGACGACGAAGACCTACCGTGTACAGACACGAACACGAACCTGTCACCCTGCATCGCGACGTCGAAGCCATCATGGTTCCGGCTGGGATCCCGGTCACGCTGCGCGAAGGTAAAACCGGCTTCATCACGCAGGCGCTCGGCGGCAGCTTCACCGTCTACGTCGAGGGCAACCTGTTTCGCGTCGCCGGCAAAGATGCGGACGCGCTCGGCAAGGAGGCGCTCATCGGGCCGGAGCTGCCGCCCGAGGCGACCGACGACGACGTCAAGCAACTGGTGTGGGACCAGATGCGCGCCTGCTACGACCCGGAGATTCCGATCAACATCGTCGATCTCGGCCTGGTGTACTCGTGCGAGGTCAAGCGCGACGAGGACGGCGAGCGCCTCGTGGAGATCAAGATGACGCTGACCGCGCCCGGCTGCGGCATGGGCGAGGTGCTGGTACAGGACGTGAAGGACAAGGTCGAAGTCATCCCGACGATCAAGCGCGCCGACGTCGAGCTGGTGTTCGATCCGCCGTGGAACCAGAGCATGATGTCGGACGCTGCACGTCTGCAGACCGGCATGATGTAGGTCCTCGATGTCCTGGCAACGCGTCGCGGCCGCGGCCGCCATTCCTACCGGTGATTACGCACAACTCGAAGTCGATGGCGTGCTGGTCGCAGTGTTCAACGTCGGCGGCGAGTTCTACGCGATCGACGACCTGTGCACGCACGACGGCGGCGAGCTGGCTGGCGGCGCGGTCGAAGGCGACATCGTGATCTGCCCGCGCCATGGCGCCCGGTTTTGCCTGCGCACCGGCGCCGCGTTGACGCCGCCGGCGTACGAGCCGGTTCGCACGTACCCGACGCGGGTCGTCGACGGCACGGTAGAAATCGAAGTTCCGGACTGAACCAAGCCCCGAGTGACCTAGATGCCTGCACGCTCACACTTGCGCCTCACGCTGGTGCGTCACGCGAAGACCGAGCCCGGCCGGCCCGGCCAGGAAGATTGGGATCGCGTGCTGGAGCCGCGCGGTCAGCGCGATGCGCCGGAGATGGCCCGGCGCCTGAAACAGATCAGCCCGAAGGTCGAGCGCATCCTGTCGAGCCCGGCAGTGCGTGCAATCACGACGGCGACGATCATGGCGCGCGAGCTCGGGGTATCGGCGCAGAAGGTGCACCAGGACGAGCGCCTGTACCTGGCTTCACCCAAGGACATGCTCGCTGTCATTCGCGAGCTGGGCGAGCGCGCGCGTCACCTGATGGTCGTGGGTCACAACCCGGGCATCACCGAGTTCGCCGACCGCATCTCCAGCGAGCGCGAAGTCGACAACCTGCCGACCTGCGCCGTCTACACGCTGCAGTTCGAGATCGCAGCGTGGAGCGAGCTGGAATGGGAAAGCGGCACCGACGCCGACTTCGACTACCCCAAGCGCAGCGGCTAGCTCTCCATCGTCAATAAACTGGCATTGCCGCCAACTGCGGCCGTATTGATCGTCACCGTCTGCTCCGTAGCGAAGCGATGCAGATAATGCGGACCGCCAGCCTTCGGGCCCGTTCCAGACAAACCTCGGCCGCCGAACGGCTGCACACCAACCACCGCGCCGATCATGTTGCGATTGACGTAGACGTTGCCCGCACGCACGCGCGAACCGATGTAGCGCGCTGTCGCGTCGACGCGTGTGTGCACGCCTAGCGTCAGACCGTAGCCGGTCGCATTCACCGCCTCGATCACCGCATCGAGCTTGTGCGCGGAGTAGCGCACGATGTGCACCGCAGGTCCGAAGACTTCGCGGGTCAGCTGCGAGAGCGATTCGATTTCCACTGCGACCGGCGCAAAGAACAGTCCGCGCTCGTGCTCCGGTCCGAGCTTGCACGCGTGATGCCAGCGCGACGATTTGACGATCCGCGCAGCATGCGCGCGCAGCATGTCGCGCGACGCCTCGTCGATGACCGGCCCGACGTCCGTCGCGAGTTGCAGCGGGTCGCCGATGACCAACTCGTCCATGTAGCCTGCCAGCAGCCCGCAGATGCGAGGCGCGATGTCCTCCTGCACGAACAACACCCGCAGTGCCGAACAGCGCTGGCCCGCGCTGTTGAAGCCCGATTGCACGGCGTCGAGCACGACCTGCTCCGGCAGCGCCGAGCTGTCGACGATCATCGCGTTCTGTCCGCCGGTCTCGGCGATCAGCACCGGGATCGGTCCTTCGCGATTCGCGAGCGAGCGATTGATTGCCTTCGCGGTTTCGGTCGAGCCCGTGAACGCCACACCTGCGACGCGCGGATCCGCGACGATGCGCGCACCGACGCTTGCGCCGTCGCCGGGCAGCAGGTGCAGCACATCCGGCGGCACGCCTGCCTCCAGCAGATACTGAATAGCGCGCGTCGCGATGAGCGGAGTCTGCTCTGCCGGCTTCGCCAGCACCGCGTTACCAGCAGCGAGCGCGGCGGCGATCTGTCCCGTGAAGATCGCGAGCGGGAAGTTCCACGGGCTGATGCACACGAACACACCGCGGCCACGCAACCGCAGCTCGTTGCTCTCACCGGTCGGGCCCGGCAGGCGTACGCCCGGGCCGAACTCGGTGCGTGCCCGGTCGGCGTAGTAACGAAGGAAGTCGACTGCCTCGCGCACTTCGGAAATACCGTCCGGAATCGTTCGACCTCCTTCGCGCGCACAGAATGCGACCAACTCGGGCATGCGCGACTCGAACAGATCCGCGGCCGCCTCGAGCACTTCCGCTCGCTCGGTCGCAGGCGTCATGTCCCAATCCGGCTGCGCACGCACTGCGGCGGCGAAGGCCGCCTCGATCGCGGCCTCGTCGGCGTCCGTCACGCTGCCGATGACCTCGTTGCGATTTGCAGGATTGCGAACCTCGGTCGCACGGCCCTGCCGCAACTTGCCTGAAACGATTGCACCGCCGGTCCAGCGCTCGCGCGCCGCACGCGCGACGCTTGCCGCGAACGGGTCGTACTCGAACGGATCGGGCAGATTCACCCCGCGCGAATTCAGTCGCGACGAGCCGTACAGCAGCCGCGGCTGCGGAATGCGCGGATGTGCCTTCTGGGGCAGCGCATCCACTTCGGCGACTGGATCGCGAACGATGTCGCCGATCGCGGTCTGCTCATCGACGATGCGGTTGACGAAAGACGTGTTGGCGCCGTTCTCGAGCAGCCGTCGCACCAGGTACGGCAGTAGATCTTCGTGCGAGCCGACGGGTGCATAGACACGGCACGGAAGATTGAGCTTTTCCGCGCCGACGATCTGCGCATACAGCTCCTCGCCCATGCCATGCAGCCGCTGGAATTCGAACGAGCGTTTGGCCTGCGCGGCTAGCTCCGCGATGGTGGCAACTGTCTGCGCGTTGTGAGTCGCGAACTGCGGATAGATGTTCGGGCCCGCGCCGATCAGCTCACGCGCGCAAGCGATGTACGACACGTCCGTGTTGACCTTGCGCGTGAACACCGGATAGCCGGCGAGGCCACGCTCCTGGGCGCGTTTGATCTCGCTGTCCCAGTACGCGCCCTTCACGAGCCGCACGTTCAACCGCGCGTTGGTCGAGACGGCGAGGTCGCGCAGCCAGCGGATGACTTCGCGGGTGCGTTTCTGATACGCCTGCACGGCCAGGCCGAAACCGTTCCAGGCCTTGAGCTGCGGCGAACGCATGACGTGCTCGATCAGCTCCAGCGACAACTCCAACCGCTCTGCTTCTTCTGCATCGACGGTGAGCGCAATGCCGCCGTCGCGCGCGGCAAGTGCAAGCTCGTGCAAGCGAGGTGCGAGCTCGGCCAGCACACGCCGGCGTTGCGTGAATTCATATCGTGCAAACAGCGCGGACAACTTGACCGAGATGCTCGGTGCGGCCTCGATCGCTGTGCCCGACTTGATCGAGCGCGCCACTGCCTTGATCGCGTCGTGATACGCGACGAGATAGCGCTTGGCGTCCGCGGCCGTCAGCGCAGCCTCGCCGAGCATGTCGAACGAATAGCGATAGGCGCGGTTCTCGCCCGAAACGGATCGCTCCAGCGCTTCCTCGATCGTGCGTCCCATCACGAACTGGTGACCCATGATGCGCATGGCTTGCCGGAACGCCGTACGCAGCACCGGCTCGCCGATGCGGCCCGCGATGCGCGCGATGACGCCGCGCGGATCGTGCATGTCCGAGTCGCTCGGGCGCACGATCTGGCCGGTCAGCATCAAGCCCCAGGTCGACGCATTGACGAACAAGGACTCGGCATCGCCGAGATGCGAAGCCCAGTCGCCGGCTGAAATCTTGTCCGCGATCAGCTTGTCGGCCGTGGCATCGTCGGGGATGCGCAGCAGCGCTTCGGCCAGGCACATCAGAATGACGCCTTCCTGCGATGACAGGTCGTACTGACGCAGGAACGCGTCGAGCCCCGTGCGCTTCACGCGCGTGGTGCGTACGCCTTCGACCAGCTGCGCGGCGCGCGCCGCGATGCTCTCGCGTGCTGCTTCCGGCAGCCGAGCGGCATCGGCCAACTCCCGCACGATCTGCTCTTCTTCCCCGAGATAGTTGCGATTGATCGCAGTGGCGACGGGTCGCTCGGGCACGGCAACGGCGGCAGCGGGCTGATTCATGGCTGAGGTGCGCTGGTAAGGTAAGTTGATGGACGAATCGCTGGACGGGGTGGGCGCGGAAGCCTACACAGGTCGCGGCGCCGATTCTACGCCGCAGACCGCAGGCTTGATTTCTCTGTCGAAGTCGCCATCGTTGGGCTTCCTGATCCGTCCCCTTGACCGTCCTTAGAAGCTAGACCGGAGGTCCTCGTGACTGAAGCCGCCGCGGCACTGACGGTGACTGCCGCCAACTTCATGGCCGACGTCGTCGACGCGTCGGGCCAGACGCCCGTGCTCGTGGACTTCTGGGCACCCTGGTGCGCCCCGTGCCGGCAGCTCATGCCGATTCTCGACCGCCTGGTCGAGCAGTACGGCGGGCGGTTCAAGCTCGCCAAGGTGAACACCGACGAGCAGCAGGAGCTGTCGCAGCAGATCGGCGTTCGCAGCCTGCCGACTGTGGTGCTGTTCAAGGACCGCACGGTCGTCGACCACTTCATCGGCGTCGTGCCCGAGACGCAGATCCGGGACATGCTCGACAAGCACCTGCCGAAGACGGTCGACAGCCCCATGCAGCACGCGCAGCAACTGAAGGCGGCCGGCGATTTCGCCGGGGCGCGCAAGATCCTCGAGAACGAGCTGGCGCGCGATCGCGAGAACATCGACCTGCAGACTGGCCTCGCGGAGCTGCAGGCGCTCGACGGCGATGTCGACGGCGCGCGCAAAGAGCTCGAACGTCTGCAGGGCTCGAATCCAGCGCATCCCGCGGTGAAGCGCCTCGCGGCGCTGCTTGCGTTCAGCGACGTCGTCGGTGCCTATCCGGATGTGCGTTCGTTGCGTGAGCGGGCGGCAGCGAACCCCACGGATCTCGAGCTCAAGCACGCGCTCGCCGTGCATCAGCTGCTCGGCGGTGACGTCGAGCCCGCGCTACTGACCTGGCTGGAGATACTGCGCGATAACCGCACTTACAAGGACGACCTCGCGCGTCGCAGCCTCGTCATGGCCTTCGAGCTGATCGGCGAAGCGGATCCGATCGTGAGTCAGACACGCCGCGCAATGGCCCGCATGTTGTTCTAGACCTGCCGCGCCGATTCCTCGAGCGCGAGCGCGGTCGGCGCACCGAGATACGCGCGGATCAGGCGACGCATGAGGTAGATCAGCGGGATGAGCAGGAAGGCCATCAGCAGCTTGTAGCCGTAGTTGACCGTGCCGACGGCCAGGAACAGCCCGATCGGCCAGTGCTGCGGACCGATCACGAACGCGATGTAGAGCACGACGAAGCTATCGATCAGCTGCGACACGGCGGTCGAGCCGGTGGCGCGCAACCACACCCAGCGCTCCCCCGTGAGCACGCGAATGCGGTGGAACACTGCGACGTCGATCAGCTGCCCGATCAGGAACGCGGTGATCGAGCCGCCGATCGTCCACATCCCTTGCCCGAAGATGCTCGCGAACGCAGCCTGCATGTCCGGCACGCCGTGCTGCTGGTTGACTGCAACCCAGAACTGCGCCGGCGTCAGCGAGATCGCGAGGTACGCGGCGAGAAATCCGTAGCTGATCAGCACCACGGTCAGCCACGAAATGAAGCGCACGCCGCGGCGGCCGAAATATTCGTTGATGACGTCGGTCATCAGGAAGACGAACGGCCACAGCAGCACGCCGCTGGTGAACGACAGCGAGCCGCGCTGCCCGAACAGATTCCAGTCGAACGTCGCCAGCCCGAGCGTCGGCTCGAGCGCGAAGATCTTCACGCCGACGAACTCGGCGATCATCGCGTTCACGGCCAGGAACGACGCGAGCACGACGAACAGGCGCGCAGGACGCGAATCGAGCGGACCAGCGTGAGTCATTTGTTCTTTTGCGACTGGTGACCAGGCAGCAGAGACGGCAGACTAGCACCTCTCATGATCCGCATCACCGCCCTCAACGTCTATCCCATCAAAGGCTGCCGCGGCATCGGTCTGGAAAGCGCGCGCGTCACCGCGGCGGGATTCGAGCACGATCGCGAGTGGTTGATCACCCGACCGGACGGCCGCTTCATGACTCAACGCGAAGAGCCGCGGCTCGCGCTGATCGAGCCGAGCTTCGTGCACGGCGAGGACACGCTGCGGCTGCGCATTCCGGGCGGCGCCGAGCTGAACGTGTCGCCAGCGGAGCCGGCGCGCGAGGTCGAAGTCACTTGTTGGAAAGACCGCTGCGCGGCGTTCGACGCAGGCGATGCCGCAGCGGAGTTCCTGAGCGGTTATCTCGGCTCGCCGGTGCGGCTCGTGCGCTTCGACGCGCGCCGCAAGCGCCCGAGCAACGCGCAGTGGACGCCCGGTGTCGAAGCTCTGAATCAGTTCTCGGACGGCTTTCCGTGGCTGCTGGCCTCGGAAGCTTCGTTGGAGGACCTGAACAGCCGCCTGCAACGCAAGCTGCCGATGAACCGGTTTCGACCGAACATCGTCGTCAGCGGCCTGGCGCCGTTCGGCGAGGATCTCCTGCACGAGGTCACGGCAGGACCTGTCCGACTACGCCGCGCGAAGCCTTGCACCCGCTGCATCGTCACGACGACCGATCAGGAAACGGGCACGCGCGACGGCACCGAGCCGCTGCAAACGCTGCGACAGTTTCGGTTCGACCGCGAATTGAAAGGAGTGGTGTTCGGTCAGAACATGATTCTGATCGACGGCGCCGGCGCGCAGCTGCGCGTCGGGCAGGAACTGACGCCCGTCCCTGCCTAGGCTAGACCTGATCGCTTCTGTTCTGCACCACGCGCGACAGGCGACGCAACGCTTCGCTCTCCCAGCCGAAGGCATCTTCGTCGTCGGCAGCGGCGACTTCGTCCTGCACGGCCGCGACGTGCGGCGCTACGCGGCGAATCGCGGTGCTTTCCCAATCCTCGCGCACCAGGGTCCTCTCGGGATCGAAATCCTGCTCGACGTCTTCGATCTCCGCGACGGGCTGCGGAAGCTTGGGCCGCTCGATCTCGACCGTCGGCTCGGTGTCCGGATCGCGCTCTGTTGTCATAAGTCCATGACCTCTTCGCATTGCGCGCCCAAGCTACTCGCGGCCGGGCGCTGCCGGTGAGGACGTGGGTCACGCTTCGGGGCTGAACGTCCTGACGTGTGACGAAGTTCCGCCGACGTGGCAGCGCTACAACTCGTCGTCGTTCGCGCAGCCTGGAATCTGCAATTGACTTTTCGGCTGCTGTGTCGCTCGCGCGGCGACCAGTTTTGGAATCAGCACGCGGATCGCAGCAGTGGCTTCGCGACAGCGCCGCGCGTCGCGCCCGGCGGCGTCGCGCTCTTCGGCGAACGAGCGCGCATCCGCGCGCAGAATTTCCTCGAGCATCTCGAGCTGCTTGACGGTCATGTCGATCAGGTCGGCGCCGGTGAGGTACATCTTCGATCCCTGGCCTCATGCCCAGGCTTGTATTTATATACAGTCTCGGGTCGACGGCAAGCCCAAGCGAGGAATTTGCAGGAAATTCAGTAACCCGCGAGCTGGGCGAAGCGGTCGGCGTGGTAGTAGTAGTCGCCGAAAGTCTCGCCGGCGGCGCGGGCGCGCTTCATGAAGAAGCCGATGTCGAATTCGTCGGTCATGCCGATGCCGCCATGCATCTGCACCGCCTCGTTCGTCGCAATCCGCGCGACGTCGGTCGCTTTGCCCTTCGCCAGGCACACGAGGTTCGAGGCCGTGGGCTCCTGCGCATCCAGCGCTTGCAACGTGCGCAGCACGACTGAGCGCACCAGCTCGATCTCGCAGAACAGATGGGCAGCGCGGTGCTGCAGCGCCTGGAACGTACCGATCTTCGCGCCGAACTGCTCACGGTCGCGCAGATACGCGAGCGTGCGTTCAAAGGATTCTTCTGCGACGCCGAGCAGCTCCGCTGCGAGCACGGCACGGCCTGCATCGAGGACCGCATCGAGCACGACCGCGCCCTTGTCGAAAGTGCCGATGACGTCGCTGTCGCTCACCGTCACGTCGCGTAGCTCGACCGCAGCAGCATTGTGAGTATCGACCGTCGGCGTGCGCGTGATGCTGACGCCGCTCGCCTTCGCATCGACCAGGAACAGCGTGATGCCGTCACGGCTCTCGACGTCGCCGGACGTACGCGCCGTGACGATCAGCCGATCGGCGACATGACCATCGAGCACGTACACCTTGCGGCCATTCAGCTTGAACTTGCCGCTGCCACCGGCAGCACGCGTCGCGATGCTGTGCGGCGCGTGGCGATTCTTCTCGTCCGAAGCCAACGCAGCGATGAGATCGCCGCTGGCAATCGCGGGCAGCAACGCTTCCTTCTGTGCCGCCGATCCACCGCGCAATAGCGCCGTCACGGCGAGCACCGCCGTCGACAGCACCGGCGTGGCGCTGAGGTTGCGGCCGATCTCCTCGGCGATCAGCCCAGCACCGACGTAACCGAACCCTGCCCCGCCATGCTCTTCGGGCACGAGCACGCCCGCCCAGCCCATCTGCGCCATTTCCTTCCACACTTCGCGGTCGAAGCCGACGCCGTCATTCTGGTCGCGGAGCTTGCGCAACTGCGCGACCGGCGCGCGCTCCGCGGCGAAGCGCTTCGCCGCGTCGCGAAACATCAGTTGGTCTTCGGTCAATACGAGCGACATGGTCAGGCTCCCGGCAAGCGCAGCACGTTCTTGGCGATGATGTTCAGCTGCACTTCCGAAGTGCCGCCTTCGATGGAGTTCGCCTTGGTCCGCAACCACACCGGCGCGAGATCCGCCTGCGCCTGGCCGTCGAACTTCAAACCGTCGGTGCCGGCGATCGACATCGCCAGCTCGGCGCGGCGCTTGTTCAGCTCGGTGCCGTAGTACTTCAGCATCGAAGAGACCGCGCCGGTCTCGTTGCCCGCCTTGGCCTCGTCCATGACGCGGCCCATCGTCAGCGCGAATGCCAGCGCGTCCATCTCGAAGCGCGCAATGTCGGCACGCAGCGTGCCCTCGGCGAGCTTGCCGGACGCGAGCCCGATGCTCTTGATCGCGAGCTGGCTGAGCGGCGTCTGCCGTTGCGTGCCGATGCCGCCGATCATGTTGCGCTCGTGCGTGAGCAGGTACTTCGCGATCGTCCAGCCCTTGTTCAATTCGCCGACCAGGTTCTCCTTCGGCACTTGCACGTTGTCGAAGAAGGTCTGCGTGAACGGCGAATAGCCCGAGATCAGGCGGATCGGCCGCGTCGAGATGCCGGGCGATTGCATGTCGAACAACAGGAAGCTGATGCCTTCCTGCTTCTTCGCCGTGAAGTCGGTGCGCACCAGGCAGAAGATCCAGTCGGCCTTGTCGCCGTAGCTGGTCCAGATCTTCGAGCCGTTGATAACGTAGTGCGCGCCCTGGTCGTCGGCACGCGTTTTCAGCGACGCGAGGTCCGAGCCCGCGCCCGGCTCGGAGTAGCCCTGGCACCAGCGGATCTCGCCGCGCACGATCTTCGGCAGATGCTCGCGCTTCTGCTGCTCGTTGCCGTACTTCAGCAACGCCGGGCCGAGCATCGAGATGCCGAACGAAGTCAGCGGCAAGCGGCACGCGAGGCGACCCATCTCTTCGCGCAGCACGCGCGCTTCTTCTTTCGTCAGACCGCCGCCGCCGTATTCCTTCGGCCACTCCGGCACGGTCCAGCCGCGCTCCGCCATGCGCTGCAGCCACACACGCTGCGCGTCGTTCTTGAACTTCCAGCGTCGACCGCCCCAGCACACGTCGCCTTCTTCGGTGATGGGCTGGCGCATCTCCGCAGGACAGTTGGCTTCGAGCCAGGCGCGCGTTTCGCGACGGAAGGCCTCGAGTTGATCGACCGATTTCAATTGAGCGGACATGTTGTTGCTGCCCCTGTAGGTCGGGCTTTAGCCCGACACATTTAATTGCGCCCGGCCAGCCTCAAGCCGGTCGCGGCGAATTGTTTCGCGATGCCGCCGTACGTGAGCGCGCGCGGATCGGCTGCGTTGCCCTGCAAGCCGCGTGCGTACACGCCTTGCGTGATCGCCGCCATGCGGAAACAGGAGAACGCGAGGAAGAAAGGCCAGTTGTCGATGCGCGCGCGGCCGGCATGACGGCAATAGGTCGCAATGAATTCGTTTTCGGCGGGAATGCCGAGCTCGCGCAGGTCCACATCCGCGAGCCCGCCGCGGCCTTCGCCCGCCGGCAAGTGGTAGTACATGCAGGCGTACGCGAGATCGCTGAGCGGATGGCCGAGCGTCGCCAGCTCCCAGTCGAGCACCGCGATGATGCGCGGCTCGGTCGGATGAATGATCGTGTTGCCGATGCGGTAATCGCCGTGCACGATCGCAGTCTCGTCCGGGCCGGGCAGATTCGCCGCGAGCCACGCGATCAGCCGCTCCATGTCGGCGTTCTCTTCGGTCTTCGACGCCAGGTACTGCTTGGTCCAGCGATCCAGCTGGCGTGCGATGTAGCCTTCCGGCTTGCCGAAATCGCTCAACCCCACCTTACGAAAATCGACGGCGTGCAGCGCGGCGCCGATGCGTGCGTAATCGTCGTAGACCCGTGCGCGCTCCGGCGGGGTCAGCTGCGGCAGCGTGACGCCGGTGATGACGCGACCTTCGACGTGATCCATCACATAGAACGAAGTACCGATGATCGCGGGGTCCTCGCACAGCAAGCGCGCGGCCGGCACCGGAACGTCGGTGCCCGGCAGGGCTCGCAGGATGCGGTACTCACGCTCGACCAGGTGCGCCGACGGCAGCAGCTTGCCCGGCGGCTTCTTGCGCAGAACGAACTTCTTCGTCGACGTTTCGATCAGGTACGTGGGATTGGACTGGCCGCCCTGGAACTGCCGCAACTGCGCCGGCACGGAGAAGTCGTCCAGCTGCGCTTGCAGGTAGCGCCACAGCGCCTGCTCGTCGAAACGATGCTGAGGCAGGACGTCGACGATTGCGACATCCGAGCGTTGCACCTGCGCTGCTGACATTTTCGGCTCGTCCCCCCGCGATACCGGGGATTCTAATGCGTCGGTGAGCGCCCGGTCAGTTAGTTATCGTCAGCTTGCCGAAGGCGATGCCGAGGTCCCAGCCGCGGCCGGTGCCGCTGAGCGCGAGCGACACTTCGCCTTTGGTCATAACCTGCGCCTGTGCCGACTTCACCGCGCCGGCGTGCGCTTCTCCGGAGGCGTACGAGCCGAGCAACTCGCTCATGCTGGTCACCGCCGAGAACTTGCCCTTGCCGTCCTCGATCGTCGATTTGCCTACGGTCAGCCCGCCGCCCTTGGCGCTGAGCTTGACGTTCATTGACTGACCGTTGTTGCACTTGATGACACCGGTGCCGCTCGCAGTCTTGTAGAAGGCGGACCAACCCTTCATCGTGAACGTGAGCTCGCAATCGACGTTGGCGCTGGCCGCGAGCGACGCGGTCGTACCCAGCGCGGACAACGACAGGATGGCGAGGAAACTTGCAAGAACTCTGTGCATGTCTGATCTCCGTCAGGCGCGCTCGCCGGAAAACTGGAAATTGCCGAATTGCGTGCGGCATGTGCCGCCGATCTTGTCGCCGGTGACGGCGCCTTCGAACGTCACGTCGACCTGGCCGAGCGGTGTGCTCACCTGCGCATTGCAGCCGACATTGCTGCCGGACACCTGCACGTTTTTCAGCTCCGAGCTGCCGTTCGGCGCGCTCATGGTGCCCTGCCACCCCGCCCCCGCCGGCTGCAGGTCCCAGCTGAACTTTTGTGTGCCGATCGGGGTATCCATCGAAATCTGCCACTTGCCTGCTACGCTCATGTTCGAACTCCCGCGCCGTGAGGTTGGAAGGATACCGTAGGCCATGAATCACAGTGGCGTTTCGCTGGGCGATTTCTTTCGTGCCGGCCGCGACCGCGGCGAACCGCTCGTGCTCGCGACGATCGCCCGCACGCTCGGCTCGACGTACCGCAAAGCGGGCGCACAAATGCTGATCGCCGGCGACGGCCGCGCGGCCGGGCTGCTGAGCGGCGGTTGCCTGGAAGCGGACCTGATGGAGCGCGCACGCTCGGTGCTCGCGGGCACGCCTGTCATTGCCGACTACGACACCCGCAGCTCGGACGATCTGATCTGGGGCATCGGCCTCGGCTGCGAAGGCGCGATGACGATCCTGATGACGCGACTCGACCGCGCGAACGACTATCAACCGTTCGCCTTCGTCGAGGACTGTCGCCGCCGCGGCATCGCCGGCAATTTCGCGCTGGTCACGCGATCGACCAACCCTGTGTATCCGCTCGGCGCCGCGTTCCGCTCGAACGCCGCCGCGGTTCTTCCCGCAGGTGTCGCCGAAGTGCTGCACGCGACCGCGCCGCTGCATGCCGCAACAACGGTGGAGACCGATGGCGCGACGTTCCTGATCGCGCCGGTCGAACTACCGCCGCGTCTGCTCGTGTTGGGTGCGGGTCCGGACGCGATGCCGTTGGTGGAGATCGCGGGATTGATGAACTGGCACGTCACCGTGCTCGATCATCGGCCGGCGTATGCCGTTGCCGAGCGCTTTCCGCGCGCACAGCGGGTTGCGCTGAATCCCGCCGCTGAGCTGCCGCGGGAATTGCGTGCTGCAAGCTACGATGCTGCGATTGTAATGAGCCATCACCTGCTGTCGGATCAGGCGTATCTCGCCGCGCTCGCAGAGCATCAGGCAATCCCGTACGTCGGATTGCTCGGTCCGGCGCCGCGGCGCGCGCGGCTGATGCAGGAGCTTGCTGAAGCATCCCGCGGTTTGGACGGGCGCTTGCATGGCCCCATCGGGCTCGATATCGGCGCGAAAACGCCGGAGACGATCGCGCTTGCGATCGTCGGCGAAATTCAAGCGGTCCTCGCCGGGCGGCCGGGCGGCTCGTTCGGCAAGTAGCCGCACCTACACGCGAACGGGTAGCGAGCGGACCCGCTTGCCCGTCAGAGCGAACACGGCATTGGCGATTGCGGGCGCGACCGGCGGCACGCCGGGCTCGCCCAAACCGCCGAGCGCCGCGCCCGAGCGGATGAACTCGACGGTGACGCTCGGCGCGTCCGCCAGCTTCGGCATCGGCAGGTCGTGGAAATTGCTTTGCGCGACCCGTCCTGCGTCGATCGTCACTTCGTTGAAGACTGCGGCCGACAGGCCGAAGACGACGCCGCCTTCGACTTGCGCGGTGGCAGTGTCCGGATTGATGACGTCGCCGCAATCGACCGCTGCGCAGATGCGATGCACTTTGACGCGGCCGTCGACGATCTCGACTTCGGCGACTTCGGCCACGATCGAGCCGAAGCTTTCCACCAGCGCAATCCCGCGACCACGCCCCGCAGCCGGCGGCGTGCTCCAGCCCGCCATCTCCGCTGCCTTGTCGAGCACAGCAAGATGTCGAGGCGCGTGTGTCAGCAAGTCACGCCGATACTGCAGCGGATCTTTGCCAGCCGCATGGGCGAGCTCGTCGACGAACGACTCGGTGAAGAAGCCGTGCTGAGTGTGAGCGACGGAACGCCACGCGCCGATGCGGACGTGGGTGGGCGCCGCGACAGCCCGAATGTCCTGGTGCTCGATCGCATACGGCAATAGCGCCGCGGCATCCTTGATGTTGAACTTCGAGACCCACGCCGACGGCGCGCCGCCGTCCGCGAGTGCTGCTTTGTAGCGACCGACGACGGCGGGCCGATAGAAGTCGTGCTGAATGTCTTCCTCGCGACTCCAGATCAGCTTCACCGGTGCGGGCGAAGTTTCCTTCGCGATGCGCACAGCCTGGTCGACGAAATCCATCACGCCGGGGAGCCGACGGCCGAAGCCGCCACCCAACTGCTGGTTGTGGATCGTCACTTGTTCGGGTGCGAGGCCGGATGCTTTGGCCGCGGCCGCGCGCGCGGCGAGCGGATCCTGTACGCCGGTCCACACTTCGCAGCGTCCGTCCGCGATGCGCGCCGTGGCGTTCATCGGCTCCATCGTCGCGTGCGCGAGGAACGGAACGCGATACTCTGCTTCGACGACTTTCGCCGCCCCCTGCAGCGCGTCGGCACCTTTGCCCGACGTGTGCACCTTCTCGCTCTTCTCTCCGTCGAGCGCAGTGCCGATGGCGGCGTAGATCGTATCGCTCGTGTCACCGCTCTTGCCGGTGTCTTCGAACTTCGGAGCCAGTGCGCGCACGCCTTTCAGCGCGCGCCAATAACCGTCGGCCACGACGGCGACAGCGTTGTCGAGCTTCACTACTTTCTTCACGCCCGGCAGCGCTTCTGCTGGGGCGGTATCGACAGAAACGAGTTTGGCACCGAACACGGGCGACGCGGCGATCGTTGCGTACAGCATTTGCGGCAGCGTGACATCGACGCCATACCTCGCCGAGCCATTGACCTTCGACGGAATGTCGATGCGCGGCGTCGCCTTGCCGACGATCGTGTAGTCATCGCGCGACTTGAGCTGCGGATGCACCGGCGGCTTGAGCAGCGCGGCCGCGGGCGCGAGTTCGCCGTACGTCGCCGTACGACCGGAGCCGGCATGGGTGACTTTCGAAAGTTTCGCGCTGCATTCGGCAACTGGCACGTTCCACTGCTGCGCCGCTGCTTCCAGCAGCATGGCCTTCGCGCCCGCGCCAGCGAGCCGCATGCCGAGATGACCGGTGCCGCGTACGGCACTGCTGCCGCCGGTCACCTGCAGATCCATCATCTCCGTGAGCTTGAACGTCCAAAAGTCGATGCCGCGCTCCATGTACTTCGGCACGGAGACCACGGCGGGTACGAAGACGCGCACCAGATAGCCGTTCGCGTAGTCGTCAGTGCCTGGCGCTTCCTCGATGCGCACCTGGCTCCAATCGGCTTCCAACTCTTCGGCGCACATCATCGCCAGTGCGGTGTGCACGCCCGTTCCCATTTCGCAGTGAGGGATGACCACGGAAACGGTGTTGTCCGGACCGATCTTCACCCAGGTCGTGAGCTGCGGCATGCCGTCGCGGTTGTCGGGAACGACGCGCAGGCGGTTCGGCGCAAACGCGATCCCGGCTACGCCGAGTGCCAGACCGCCGCCGATCAGGCCGCCGGTCGCAATGAGGGTGCGGCGCGTCCACTTGTTCATGGTGCACCTCCTTCGGTCGGACCCTGCGCAGCGGCATGAATCGCGCGACGCACGCGCTCGTAGGTCCCGCAGCGGCAGATGTTGGTGACTTCAGCGGAGATTTCCGCGTCGCTCGGGTGCGGATTGCGAGCGAGCAGCGCCGCAGCCGCCATGATCATTCCCGACTGGCAGTACCCGCATTGCGGGACTTGGTGCGCGATCCACGCGGTTTGCAGCGCGTGCGGCTGCTCTTTCGGCGCAAGGCCCTCGATCGTGGTGATCTTCAGGCCTTGCATCGACGATGCAGGCACTGAGCACGACCGGACGGCGCTGCCGTTCACGTGCACGGTGCAGGCACCGCAGGCAGCGATGCCGCAGCCGAATTTGGTCCCGGTGAGGCCGAGCGTTTCGCGCAGGGCCCAGAGCAGGGGCGTGTCTTCGTCCACGTCGGCGGTGCGTGACTCGCCGTTGACGTCGAGGGTGATTTGCATGTGGGGATCCCCTGGTCGTTCTAGTCGTGAGGCGGGATTGTGCGCCTTTGGGCAGTCGGGCTGAAGCCCGACCTACAGGGTCCTAACCTCGTCGCAGATCGCGCAGCATCCTACGCGCGTGCTTGTCCGGACGGCCGTCCGGCGCTGGCGGAGCGAGGCGCGCCCGTTCGCGCCGCTGCTCGCGCGCCTCGATGCTCGCTTCGGTCTCGACGTAATGCGTGCGCGCCTCCGGTGCAGGCCCGCGGCGCACGGGCAAGCCGAGGATCGTGACCTCGAACCGCAATTCGTCGCGCGTGATCTCGATGCGATCGTCGACGTGCACGGCGCGCGAAGGCTTGACGCGCTCGCCGTTGACGTGCACGAGACCGCCGGCCACAGCGGCGGTCGCTTGCGATCGGCTCTTATAGAAACGCGCGCACCACAGCCATTTGTCGATGCGCAGCCCCGCCGTTTCCGGCGCCTGCTGTTCCATGGCACGAGTCTACGCCTGTATCATTCTCGCGCCCGGTTCATCGCACCATTTCAAGGGGTTGGCGTGGCGGCCAGTGACTGCGTCGATCTTCTCATCGTGGGCGGCGGCATCAACGGCGCTGGCATTGCGCGCGACGCTGCCGGACGTGGCCTCAAGGTTGCGCTGGTCGAGCAAGCCGATCTCGCCGCTGCCACTTCGTCGTCGAGCACCAAGCTGATCCATGGCGGCTTGCGCTATCTCGAATTCTTCGAGTTCCGCCTGGTGCGCGAGTCGCTGATCGAGCGCGAGCGGTTGCTGCGCATCGCGCCACACCTCGTTCGGCCGATGCAGTTCATCCTGCCGCACGTGCCAGGGCTGCGGCCGCGCTGGCAGATTCGGTTCGGACTGTTCTTCTACGACTACTTCAGCGGGCGGCGGACGCTGCAGCCCTCGCGCAGCGTGCGAGTCGGCTCGGGCGCGTACGGCGCGCTGCGTCCCGGCCTCGATCACGCCTTCGCGTATTCCGATTGCTGGGTCGATGACAGCCGGTTAGTGGTGCTCAATGCGCTGGATGCCGCACAGCGCGGCGCGGCGATCCACACGCGCACGCGTTTCGTCTCGGCTGCGGTCGACAACGGCGTGTGGCGGGCGCGCTGTGTGCGACAAGGCAGCGGCGAATCTCTCGAGATCCGTGCCCGCGCGATCGTCAACGCCGCGGGTCCGTGGGTCGAGCAGGTTGTGAAGTCTTTCCCGACCGTGCAGGTCGCCGGCAGCGTGCGGCTCGTGAAGGGCAGCCACATCGTCGTGCCGCGGCTGTTCGCGGGCAAGCACGCGTTCATGCTGCAAAACCCCGACGGCCGGATCGTGTTCGCGATTCCGTACGAGCAGAAGTGGACGCTCGTCGGCACGACGGACGTACCGTTTTCCGGCGACCCGGCACACGTGCGGATCTCCGACGAGGAGGTTCGCTACCTGTGCGAGACGATCAACCGCTACTTCCAGCGCTCGATCTCGCCGAGCGATGTGCGTTGGACTTACGCCGGCGTGCGACCGCTGTTCGACGACGCGTCGCAGAGCGCCTCGCGCGTCACTCGCGATTATCGGCTCGAGCTCGCGCAGTCGCCGGACCATCCTCCGTTGCTGTCGATCTTCGGCGGCAAGCTCACGACCTATCGGCGGCTGGCCGAGACGGCGTTGGAGAAACTGCCGGACTCGCTCGGTATCAATCCGCACTGCTGGACGCATCGCTCGCCGCTGCCGGGCGGTGACTTGCCGGCGCGCAATTTCCGACGCTTCGTCATCGACGTTCGCCGCCGCTGGCGCTTCCTGCCCATCACGGTGGCACGACGTCTGGCGCGCTCTTATGGCACTCGCGTCGAGCAGATCATCGGCGGCGCCAAGTCGTTCGCGGATCTCGGCGAGCACTACGGCGCTGGCCTCACCGCCGCGGAAGTCGACTATCTCGCGCGCAACGAATGGGCGCTGACCGACGAAGACATCCTGTGGCGACGAAGCAAGCTCGGCCTGCATTTGTCGGACGGGGAGCGGCAACGGTTCGCGGCAGCCCTGGTCAAAATCGTGGGCGCGGGGTCGAGCGCTTGCGCCTGAGCGGCATCAGCTACCGCGTCGGATCCGAGCTGTGGCTGCGGGACATCGATCTTGCGCTCGCGGCGGGCGGCATCAACGTGTTGCTCGGCGCGACGCTCGCCGGCAAGACGACACTGCTGCGAATCATGGCCGGTCTGGACCGCCCGACTGAGGGGCGGCTGCTCGATGGCGATCGCGACCTCACCGGCGTACCGGTACGCAAGCGCAACGTCGCGATGGTCTACCAGCAGTTCATCAACTATCCGTCGCTCACGGTCTACGAAAACATAGCGTCGCCGCTGCGCGTCGCGCGCAAGAGCGAGAGCGAAATCAGGACTCGCGTCACGCAACTCGCGGAAACCTTGCGACTCACGCAATTCTTGTCGCGCTATCCGGCCGAACTGTCGGGCGGCCAGCAGCAGCGAACGGCGCTGGCCCGTGCGCTCGCGAAGGATGCCGAGCTGCTGCTGCTCGACGAGCCGCTCATCAATCTCGACTACAAGCTTCGGGAAGAGCTGCGGACTGAGCTCACGCAGCTGTTTGCCGGAGGGCGAACGACCGTCGTGTACGCGACCACCGAGCCGCTGGAAGCTTTGCAGCTGGGCGGCCACACGACGTTGCTCGCTGCAGGTCGCGTTCTGCAATCGGGGCCGACGTTGGAAGTCTTCCGGCGTCCGTCGAGTCTCGAGGCCGCGCGGGCATTCAGTGATCCGCCGCTGAACATCATTCCGGCACACGTACTCGACAGTGTGCGATTGCCGACGACGCAGACGCCCGCAAGCGAGATCGTGCTCGGCATTCGCGCACACGAATTCTCGCTCGCCGCAGCGCCTGGACAAGCCGCGCTCAGCGGCCGAGTCGAGCTCGCCGAGATCAGCGGCTCCGAGACTTTCATCCATCTCGCGCGCGACGACGTACGCCTCGTGGCTCAGATTCCCGGCGTGCACGATCTGCCGCTCAACGAACCGTGCACGCTCTATGTCCGACCTGCGAGCCTGTACGGCTTCGATCGCAGCGGACGATTGCTGTTCGCACCGGAGAGCTGAGCGTGGCGCTCATCGACTTGGAGGACGTCGGTCATCGTTACGCGGGCGCAGCCGACGCGTGGGCGCTGCGACCGATGACGATGACGTGGAACGACGGCGGCGCGTACGCGCTGCTCGGTCCTTCGGGCTGCGGCAAGACGACCCTGCTCAACATCATCTCCGGTTTGATCGCGCCGACGCGCGGCAAAGTGCTGTTCGACGGCCGCGACGTCACCACGCTGCCGCCGGAAGCGCGCAACATCGCGCAGGTGTTCCAGTTCCCTGTCGTCTACGACACGATGACAGTGTTCGACAACCTTGCCTTTCCGCTGCGCAATCGCGGCTGGGACACGGCGCGGCTGCGCCTGCGCGTGGAAGAAGTCGCGGACATTCTCGAGCTGCGGGCGGATCTTGGCCGGCGCGCGCGGGCACTGTCGGCAGATCAGAAGCAGAAGATCTCGCTGGGCCGCGGTCTGGTACGACCCGACGTCGCAGCGGTGCTGTTCGACGAACCGCTCACGGTCATCGATCCGCATCTGAAGTGGCTGCTGCGTCGCAAGCTCAAGCAGATTCACGAGCAGCTCAAGCTCTCGCTGCTCTACGTCACCCACGATCAGACCGAGGCGCTGACGTTCGCCGATCAGGTCGTGGTGATGAGCCAGGGCGAGATGGTGCAGATCGGCACGCCGGAGCAGCTGTTCGAAACGCCGGCCCATCGCTTCGTCGGGCACTTCATCGGCTCGCCGGGCATGAACTTCCTGCCGTGCGAATGGCGCTCCGGTGCCGCGACGCTCGCCGGTGTGCGCGTAGAGACCAGCAGCAAACAAGCGCCGCCGTCCGGCGCGACACTATCTATAGGAGTGCGGCCCGAGTACCTCGAGCTCGCCGCAACGCCGGGTCCGAATGCCGTTCCCGTGCGCATCGCCGCGATTCGCGATCAGGGCATCCAGACGATGGTGCAACTCGAAGTCGGTGCGTCGCTCGCGTGGGCGAAGCTGCGCAACGCCGGCGTTGCCCTCCCCTCCACCGCCGCGTTCGCTCGCTTGCCGCCCGCGCGCTGTGCCCTCTATGCGGACGAACGGAGAGTGCCGTGAGCTCCGCGCGACCGGTCAACCAGCGTGCCTGGTGGTTCGTGCTGCCGGTGCTGATCAGCGTCGCGTTCTCCGCGCTCGTGCCGCTGATGACGATCGTCAACTATTCCGTGCAGGACATCCTCGGCCCGGATCAGGCCGTGTTCGTCGGCATGGAGTGGTACCAGGAGATCCTGCGGGATCCGGATCTGCACGGCGCGCTCTATCGGCAGCTGATCTTCACCGCTGCGGTGCTCGCGATCGAAATCCCTCTCGGCATCGCACTCGCGCTCGCGCTCCCCGAGCGCGGTTGGCGCGCTTCGCTCGCCCTCGTTCTGCTCGCGATGCCCTTGCTGATTCCCTGGAATGTCGTCGGCACGATCTGGCAGATCTTCGCGCGCGGCGACATCGGCCTGCTCGGCTACGTGCTGACGCAACTCGGCATCGACTACAACTACAGCCAGCATCCGACGGACGCATGGGTCACCGTGCTGGTGATGGACGTGTGGCACTGGACACCGCTGGTCGCATTGTTGTCATACGCGGCGCTGCGGGCGATTCCGGAGCCGTTCTATCAGGCCGCTCGCATTGACGGCGCTTCGCGTTGGGCAGTATTCCGCCACATCGAGCTGCCGAAGATGCGCGGTGTGCTGACGATTGCGCTGCTACTGCGACTGATGGACAGCTTCATGATCTACACCGAGCCATTCGTGCTGACCGGCGGCGGACCCGGCACCGCGACGACGTTCCTCTCGCAATACCTCACGCAGAAAGCAGTCGGGCAGTTCGACCTCGGCCCGGCTGCCGCGTTCTCGCTCGTGTACTTCCTGATCATCCTGCTGCTGTGCTTCGTGCTGTACAACTTCATGAAAGAGCAGCGATGAAAGCCGCGCGCAAACGCAGCTGGCTGCTGCTCGCCTGCTATCTCGTGTTCACGCTCGCACCGATCTACTGGATGGTGCACATGAGCCTGCGCAACAACCTCGCGATCACGAGCACCTTCGCCTGGTTCCCGGAGTCGCTGTCGTTCGCGAACTACCTGACGATCTTCACCGACCCGGCGTGGTATGGCGGTTACGTGAACTCGATCATCTACGTCGCGCTCAACACGATCCTTTCCGTCACGGTCGCATTGCCCGCCGCGTATGCCTTCTCGCGCTATTCGTTCCTCGGCGACAAGCACCTGTTCTTCTGGTTGCTGACGAACCGCATGACGCCGCCCGCGGTGTTCCTGCTGCCGTTCTTCCAGCTCTACACGGCGATCGGGCTGATGGATACGCACCTGGCGGTCGCACTCGCGCACATGGTGTTCAACGTACCGCTCGCCGTGTGGATCCTGGAAGGGTTCATGTCGGCGGTGCCGCGCGAAATCGACGAGACGGCGTACATCGACGGCTATTCGTTCCCGCGGTTCTTCGTGAAGCTGTTTCTGCCATTGATCAAGGCCGGCATCGGCGTCACGGCTTTCTTCTGCTTCATGTTCTCGTGGGTCGAGCTGCTGCTCGCGCGCACGCTGACATCGGTCGACGCCAAGCCGATCGCGGCGACGATGACACGCACGGTGTCCGCAGCCGGCATGGATTGGGGGACGCTGGCCGCGGCCGGCGTGCTGACGATCGTGCCGGGCGCGCTCGTGATCTACTTCGTGCGCCACTACATCGCCAAGGGCTTCGCGATGGGGAGGGTGTGATGTCGTTGCTGTCCTGGATGGCGTGGACGCCGCCGGTCGCGATCTTCTTCGTGTGCATCGGCGTGCTGCTGGTTGGGATGACGGTGTGGGAGTTGCGCTCGCCGACGGTAGCGCGCAAAGGAATGCTGCCGCTGGTCACTACGCGCGGCGATCGCTTGTTCATCGGCCTGCTCGCCGCGGCCTATGTGAATCTGGCGTGGGCGGGGCTCACGGATCTGCCGCAATGGTGGGGCGCGGGCTTGAGCGCCGTCGCCCTCGTTGCGATCATGCGCTACGGATAACGGGGGGACCTTCATGAAATGCGCGTTCGTCGTCTCGATCATGCTTGCGGCCGCTCCGGCTCTCGCCGATGAAGCAGCCGCGCGGCGTTGGATCGATCAGGAATTCCAGCCTTCGTCGCTCTCGAAGGAGCAGCAGCTCGCCGAGCTGAAATGGTTCATCGGTGCGGCCGCGCAGCTCAAGGCGCAAGGCGTCGCCGAGATCAGCGTCGTGTCCGAAACGATCACGACGCACGAGTACGAAGCGAAGACGCTGGCGCGCGCGTTCGGCGAGATCACCGGCATCAAGGTCAAGCACGACCTGATCCAGGAAGGCGACGTCGTCGAGAAGCTGCAGACCTCGATGCAATCGGGGCGCTCGATCTACGACGGCTGGATCACCGACTCCGACCTGATCGGCACGCACTATCGCTACGGCGCGGTGCTGCCGCTGTCGGACTTCATGGCCGGCGCCGGCAAGGCCTACACCAACCCGGGGCTCGACCTGAAGGACTTCATCGGCGCGAAGTTCGTCACCGCGCCGGACGGCAAGCTGTACCAGCTACCCGACCAGCAGTTCGCGAACCTCTACTGGTTCCGTGCCGACTGGTTCGCGCGCAAAGACCTGCAGGAGCAGTTCAAGAAGAAGTACGGCTATGACCTCGGCGTGCCGCTCAACTGGAGCGCGTACGAGGACATCGCCGCGTTCTTCAGCAACGACGTGAAGCAGCTCGACGGCAAGCGCGTCTACGGCCACATGGACTACGGCAAGAAGGATCCGTCGCTCGGCTGGCGCTTCACGGACGCGTGGCTGTCGATGGCGGGCTCGGCCGACAAGGGCATTCCCAACGGTATGCCGGTCGATGAGTGGGGCATCCGCGTCGCCGGCGACAAGTGCACGCCCGTCGGCGCATCGGTCGCGCGCGGCGGCGCTGCGAATTCGCCCGCCGCGGTGTTTGCGCTCACGAAGTACATCGACTGGATGAAGAAGTACGCGCCGCCGCAGGCGATGGGCATGACGTTCTCCGAGTCCGGCCCCGTGCCCGCTCAAGGCGAGATCGCGCAGCAGATCTTCTGGTACACGGCCTTTACCGCCGACATGACCAAGCCCGGGCTGCCGGTCGTCAACGCCGACGGCACGCCGAAGTGGCGCATGGCGCCCTCGCCGCACGGGCCGTACTGGAAGGACGGCATGCAGAACGGCTATCAGGACGTCGGCTCGTGGACGTTCCTGCGCGGCGTCGACTCGAAGCGCATGGCCGCCGCGTGGCTGTACGCACAATTCGTCACCGCGAAGTCAGTGTCGCTGAAGAAATCGATCGTCGGTCTCACGTTCATTCGCGACAGCGACATCCGCCACGACTACTTCACGAAGAACGCGGCGAAGTACGGCGGCCTTATCGAGTTCTACCGCAGCCCGGCGCGCATCGCGTGGACGCCGACCGGCACGAACGTGCCCGACTACCCGAAGCTGGCGCAGCTGTGGTGGCAGAACGTGGCGACGGCCGTGACCGGCGAGAAGACGCCACAAGCGGCGATGGACGATCTCGCCGATCAGATGGATCGCATCCTCGCGCGGCTCGAGCGCGCCGGCATGAAGAACTGCCCGCCGAAGCTCAACGCGAAGAAGGATGCCGCGGCGTGGCTGTCGCCGAACGCTGCACCGTGGGCCAAGCTCGCCAACGAGAAGTCGAAGGGCGAGACGATCGCCTACGACAAGCTGCTGCAGGCGTGGAAGGAAGGCCGGGCGCGCTAGCAAAGAAAAGAAAAACGCCGGTCGACAGCGTCGACCGGCGTTGCAAGCACGATCTCTATCTTCTTTTTCTTCTCAGAAGCGGTACTGCACCTCCATGCCGTAGGTGCGCGGGAACGTCAGCGACACTTCCTTACGCACTCCGGGCGGCGGCGGCGCCAGCGTGGGTGAGCTCGGGCTGACGCTGCCGTAGCCGACTTCGTCGAAGGCGTTCTTGACGAACCCGATCACCGTGTAGCGGTTCTGCGCATCGTTCCAGATCAGGCGGAAGTCCGCGATCTCGAACGACGGCGCCGTGTAGTCCGGGTTCGCCCAGATCGAGGTCTGCATGTCGTCGGTATCGGTGTACATGCCAGTGAACGTCAACGCGCCCGGCGTGAAGTTCAAGGTGTAGTTGAAACCGACCGTCCACTTGTTCTCGGGCGACAGTGGCAGCTGGTTGCCTTCCAGCGTCTGCGCGACGCGGGTTGGCGACACCACGCTGACGCCTTGCGCGCCCGGAGCCAGGGCGAGCGGATCCGCGCTGTCGACGAAGCAGCAACCGTCCGTGATCTCGGTATGCAAGTAGCCGTAATTGAGGAACAGCTGCAGCGCGTCGGTCGGCGACCACACCGTCTCGATCTCCACGCCGTAGGTTTCCGCATCGAGATTCAGGAAGCGGCTCTCGGTGCTCTGGTCGCGCTGCACGGTGAGCGGCGCCTGGAATCCTTGGTAGTCGTTGAAGTAGACGGCTGTGTTCAACTGGAGGCGACCGCCAATGATCTGCTTGAAGCCGAGCTCGTACGTGTTGACGTACTCGGGATCCGCGTAGGGATTGAGCGTCAGGCCGTTCGAGGCGAGCCAGCCGCCAGACTTGTAGCCGCGGCTATAGCGCAAATACGTGTCTGTACCCTCGCGCGGCTCCCAGCGCAGACCGACGGTGCCAGTCACGGCATCCCAGTCTCCGGAGAGATCACGCTCCAAGCCGCCGCGCGCTGACGCACGCATGTCCGGCGGACATGCAACCGCGCCGCAAACCTGTTGCTGCGTGACATCGAGCGCGAGCCCCTGCGTTTGCGCCAGCACGGCCGAGGTCACGCCTCCCAAGAGCTGCGCCTGATTCGCCGGGGGCAGCGAGCGGATGAACGCATCCACTTGCGCGGGTGTCAGGTTCGGATTGCCGGCGAGCTGACGCACCTGCCCAACGAGCGCGTTTTCCAGCGTCGGCGGCGCATCGGCTGCGCCCGTGGCCGTCGTCGGTCCGCGCGCGACCAGACGCGCGTAGTCCAGTCCTTCCTTCTTGTCCTTCGTGTAGCGAGCACCGAGCGTCAGCGTCCAGTTGTCGGCGACATTCCAATCGATCTGGCCGAAGCCGGCATACGAGTCCGTCTCCAGGTGGCCGTCGACGAGCAGGATGTTGCGATCCGGATTCGCGAGCGCGCCCACCGGTGCGGCGAGCGCCGGATCGTCCGGAATGCGCAGGCCCTGCGGCTGGTCGTACGTCTGGTTGTACTGGAAGAGGCCGACGATCCACTGCACCGCGCCGTCGCCGTTCGAGGACAGGTTCACCTCGTTCGACCACCAGCGCTGCGACTCCGTGTAGAACCCGAGGCCATCGACGCTGGCGTTGGTGGCGTTGAACGCCGGATTGCCGAAGGTGAACGGCGTCAGCGGACCGGCGCCGTCGAAATCGACGCTCATCAGCGCGATGTTCGCGGGAACGGCGATCGTCTGCGTACCCGTGCGGTTGCCGAGATCCATATCGTTGCCGGTGTCGTACGCGTACTCCTGATAGCCGGCGAGATATTTCAGCGTGGTGCCGCCGAGATCCGCGGTGACGTCGAGGTGAATGCGGTTGTGATCGCGCAGCACGCCCGGGGCTTCGCGATTCGTATTCATCGTGTACGGGTCGGTCACGCCGGGATTCGGCTCCGGGTTGCCGCGCGCAGTGTTGTAGTAGAGCGCGCCGTTGCCGTTGCCGACCAGGTTGAGCGTGTCGTAGTTGGAGATGTTGTTGAGCAGCGTGTTGCCGACTCCGTACGAGTCGTCCCACTCGAATTTCGAGTAGCGCAGGCGCGCCACGACGCTCTCGCCGAGATCGGCTTCCAGCTGCGCTTCGACCAGCCAGCGGTCGACCGTTGCAGTGTCCTCCGCCGTGCCGCGGTTCTCGATGAAGCCCTCGTCGCGCTTGACGATTCCGCCGCCGAGCAGATAGCGAAGGTGCTCGGTGATCGGGCCGCGGATCAGCGCATCGGTGTGCCACTCGCCGTAGTTGCCGACCTGGCCGCGGATCTCGCCTTCGAACTTGTCGGTCGGGCGCTTGGAAATGATGTTGAGCGTGCCGCCGATCGAGTTGCGGCCGTACAGCGTGCCCTGCGGGCCGCGCAGAATTTCGGTGCGCTCGATGTACAGCGATGGCGTCGAAGTATCGGCCATCGAGCTGGAGAAGATGCCGTCGGAATACAGTGCGATCGACGGATCGGTGCCGATGCTGTTGGTGAGTCGGCCGAAGCCGCGCATCGACAGGCGGTCGTTGTTGCGATAGGTGAGGCTCGGCGTGAAACGCGCGAAGTCCTCCACGCTGTTCAGACCCAGTACGTCACGCCGCTCGCTCGTATAAGCGGAGACCGCTACGGGTACGTCCTGGATGTTCACTGCGCGCTTTTCCGCAGTAACGATGACCTCCTCCAGTACCGATGTTCGTGATGCTTCCTGCGCGAGCGCTGCGGCGCCGCCAAGGCCCAAGACACTGCTGATCGCGCACGACAGCAGCGTTCGCTGTTTCGACTTCAACATGAGAACCCCCACTCGGGCCGAGCGATGAGAGCCCGAACATATTTTGTGTGCAGAATCGACGATCGCTCTGCGGTCACGTTCGATGGTAAGAACTCCTGTGCGGAACAGCAATACGCTTAACCGTCCCGCACTATGGAATCTGCACGAGTTAGGCCAAACCCTGAGCCTGGTCAGGAAAAGAAAACGCCGGCCGATCGCGAGGATCGGCCGGCGTGGAGTGTGGGCCCGGCAAGGGCCGGTCAGGTTCTCGTCAATTACCGAAGCGGAACTGCGCCTCGATGCCGTAGGTGCGCGGGAATGTGAAGGAACGGCTGCGGCTCTGCACGCCCCATGCCGACATGCTCGCGCCGGCCGCTTCGAAGCCGTCGTCGTCGAACACGTTCTTACAGAATGCAATGATCGTGTAGCGATCGTTCGGCTCGTTCCACAGCACGCGCAAGTCCGTCTCGTCGTATGCAGGCGCCAGGTAGTGCTCACGCGAGAACACCGAGTAGTACGCCTTGTCGCGATACGTCCACGTGCCGGACAGCGTCAGGTTGCCCGCCGGGGTGAAGAACGTGTAATTCGCGTTGAAGGCGGCCTTGTTCTTCGGCGAGCTCGGCAGCGCGCTGCCGTCCAGGCTCTGTCCGACTTGCGGCCCGAGTGCCGTGGGCGTGCCCGTCGGCGTTGTGCAGAACCTGGAGTCCGGCACGATGACGCCGACGATGCCCGTGTCGGCGTTGTCGATGAAGCAGCGATCGTCTTTTATCTCGGTGTCCAGGTACGAGTAGCTGAGGAGCAGCGCGAGCCCATCAGTCACCGCCCAGTTCGCTTCCAGCTCGACACCCATCGAAGTCGCCTTCTCCAGATTGAAGAAGCGACTCTCGTTGATGTTCGAAACCGGGTCGCGCACCGTCGAGGGATACTGCGCATCCTTGTAGTCGTAGTAGAAGATGGACAGGTTCGCGGTCAGGCGCTCGGCAAACGTCTGCTTCAGGCCCAGCTCGTAGGAGTTGATGAACTCCGGATCGGTGTAGCCCTCCTGGCCGGCGAACTGACCGGCGTTGAAGCCGCCGCTCTTGTAACCGCGCGTGTACTTCGCGAATGCCAGCGTATCGGTGGTCGGCGTCCACTGCAGCCCGGCGGTGCCGGTGGTCGCGTGCCATTCGCCCGAGAGCAGATTGCGCCGATCGATCTCCGGCACCGAGACGCCGTTGACGGTGCTCGTTGCGTAGAACGAATACGGCAGACCGGTCCAGAATCCGGCGCCAGGCGTGCCGGCGGGAATGCGGGTCGCAAAGCCATACAGTACGCGCGTCCGGAATTCCTCCGCGTCCTTGTTGTCCTCGGTGTAACGCGCGCCGAGCGTCACCTTCCAGTTATCCGTGAGGTTGTAGTCGATCTGGCCGAACACCGCGCGCGCGTCGGCATCGAGGAACGCACCGGAGTTCTGCAGGATCCGATCAGGATTCGGCGGTCCGAGCGCGGTCGCCGGAGCGCCGCCGAACAGACGCGGCTGATCGAGCTCTGCCTGCAACGGCACGCGCACGCCGGACGGCTGATAGACCTGCTCGTGATACTGATAGAGCCCGAAGATCCACTGGAACGGGCCCTCGTTGTTCGAGATCAGGTTGATCTCGTTGCTGTAGTACTCCTTGTCCTCCATGTAGAACGCTTCGACGTTCGGCTGGATCGTGAAGATGGTCGGCTGCAGCACGAACGTGCCCGGCACCGCCGGGTTCGGAATGCCGCCGACGCGCACCGTGTGCGGACCACGCGCCACTGTGTCGAAGTCCGAGACCTGCTGATACGTGTAGCCCTGGTACCCACCGACGTACTTCACGTCGGCAAAGCCCGTGTGCCAGATCAGCTCGAGCGTGTAGATGTGCACGTTGTCGAGATCGGTGTGGAATGGCGTGTCGACGTCGTAGTGGCGCGGATCAGCGAGCGAGGGATTCGTCGCGATGTACGGATCACCGGCGATGCGAACCACAGGCGGGCCCGATGCACTGTTGAACGATGTTGGATTCTGCGGGCCGTTGAACGTGGTGTTCGGGAAGAGGCCGCCGAAGTACACCGGCGCGATGTCGTCGGGCGTGATCTGCACGATCGAGCGCCGCTTCTGGTTCCACTCCGAGTGCGCGTACTTGAACCAGCCTTCGAAGTTCTCGCCGAAGTTGAACTCCAGCTGGCCTTCGACGTACAGGTCGTCGCCGACATTGCCTTCGGTCAGTCCGTCGCTGACGTCGCGGAAGAACCCCACACCTTGACCGCCGGTGCTGCCGGAAGCCTTGAAGCGCAGCCAGTCGGTGATCGGACCGGAGATCTCGCCGTCGAAGATCTGCGTGTCGTAGTTGCCCGCGACTGCGCGCACCTCACCCTGCCAGGTGTCGGTCGGCCGCTTGGAGATGACGTTGAGCGCGCCGCCGATCGAGTTGCGCCCGTACAGCGTGCCCTGCGGGCCGCGCAGCACTTCGATGCGCTCTGTATGAATCGGGCGCTTGCCGGCTTCGACGTTGCTCGCGGTATAGAAACCGTCTGAGTACGTCGCGATTCCGGGATCGGAGCCGTAGTTGTTGGTGAGTCGGCCGACACCGCGCAGGCTCATGCGGTCCAGCGTCGTTGCGTACGACAGACCGGGCGTGAAATCGGTGAGATCGCCGATCGTGTTGACGCCCAGCAGGTCGCGCGTTTCGCTCGTAAAGGCCGAGACGGCTACGGGCACATCCTGCAGTCCTTGGCTGCGCTTCTGTGCCGTCACGATGATTTCTTCGAGGACGCTGGTCGAGCGTCCCGTTTCCTGCGCCAGTGCGGCACTCGCCGAAATGCCAAGCACGCTGCTGATGGCGCACGACAGCAACGTTCGCTGATTCACCTTCATTTGTACCCCCATTCGGAAACCTACCGGTTATCCGAAGATTGTTATCTGCAGAACAGCCAGTCGCTCTGCGGTCGTACCGATGGTAGAAAAATCGGTATGCGGGCTCAAGTACCGAATTACATGCTGCATCATGGAATTGGCGGCTCAGTGGCAAACCCACCGTGCGGATCACTGCCGGATTCCGCGCAATGGCACAATTCGCACCTTTCGTGCGCAGCGAGGACACGTTTGTGAAGGGTGAAATCCTCCAGCGGCTGAGCCGCGAGACCGAGCAGTTGAAAACGCAGGGGTTATTCAAACCCGAGCGCGTGCTGTCGTCCGCGCAGAGCGCCGTGGTGCGCGTCGGCGCCGGCGGCGAAGTCGTCAACTTGTGCGCAAACAACTATCTCGGGCTCGCCAACGACGCCTCCGTGCGCGAAGCCGCGCAGCGCGCGCTCGATCGCTATGGCTACGGCATGGCATCCGTGCGCTTCATCTGCGGCACGCAGGAGATCCACAAGGACCTCGAAGCTCGGCTGAGTCGCTTCCTCGGCGCCGAGGACACGATCCTCTACTCCTCGTGCTTCGATGCGAACGGCGGACTGTTCGAAACGCTGCTCGACGAGCAGGACGCGGTGATCAGCGATGCGTTGAATCACGCGAGCATCATCGACGGCGTGCGCCTGTGCAAAGCGCAGCGCTTCCGGTATGCGAATAACGACCTCGACGAGCTGGAAGCGCGCCTCAAGGAAGCGAGCAAGTGCCGCGTCCGCCTGATCGCGACCGATGGCGTGTTCTCGATGGACGGTGTGATCGCGCGGCTCAAGGATATCTGCGATCTGGCTGATCGCTACGACGCGCTCGTGATGGTCGACGACTCGCACGCGACGGGCTTCGTCGGCGCCCGCGGTCGCGGCACGCACGAGCTGCGCGGCGTCATCGATCGCGTCGACATTCTCACCGGCACGCTCGGCAAGGCGCTCGGCGGTGCCAGCGGTGGCTACACTTCGGGACGCAAGGAAATCATCGCGTGGCTGCGACAGCGCTCGCGGCCGTATCTGTTCTCCAACAGCATTCCGCCGTTCATCGCCGCGGCGAGTCTGCGCGTCCTCGACATGCTCGAAGCGGACACGACGTTGCGCAATCGCCTGTGGGACAACGCCGCGCACTTTCGCAAGGGAATGGCAGCCGCGGGCTTCAACCTGGTGCCGGGCGAGCACCCGATCATCCCGATCATGCTCGGCGACGCGAAGCTCGCCTCCGAATTCGCGCGCCGCCTGCTCGACGAAGGCGTGTACGTCATCGGCTTCTCGTATCCGGTCGTGCCTCAAGGCAAGGCACGCATCCGCACGCAGCTGTCTGCCGCGCACACTCGCGAGCAACTCGACCGCGCTGTGGCGGCGTTCACCAAGATCGGCAAAGAACTGCACGTAGTCTAGAATTGCGCGCCTTATGCATGCATTAGTCAAAGCCCACGCGGCCGTCGGTATCGAGCTGCAGGACATCGCGAAACCCGTCCCTGGCCCGAACGACGTTCTCATCCGCGTCAAGCGCGCCGCCATCTGCGGCACCGACATGCACATCTATAACTGGGATGCCTGGGCGCAGAAGACGATTCCCGTGCCGATGGCCGTCGGGCACGAATACTGCGGCGAGGTCGTCCAGATCGGCAGCGAAGTCTCGGGCTTCAAGCCCGGCGACCGCGTCTCGGGCGAGGGCCACATCACCTGCGGCCATTGCCGCAACTGCCGCGCCGGACGCCGCCACCTGTGCCGCAACACCGTCGGTGTCGGCGTGAACCGCCCCGGAGCGTTCGCCGAGTACGTCGTCATTCCGGCGTTCAATGCGTTCAAGCTGCCGGCTGCGATCGACGACGAAATCGCCGCAATCCTCGATCCGCTCGGCAACGCCGTGCACACGGCGCTCGCATTCGACGTGGTCGGCGAGGACGTGCTGATCACGGGCGCGGGGCCGATCGGCATCATGGCCACGGCGATCGTGCGCTTCATCGGCGCACGCAACGTCGTGATCACCGACGTCAACGATTACCGGCTGGAGCTGGCGCGCAAGATGGGCGCGACGCTGGCGCTCAACGTCACGCGCGACAAGCTCGAGGACGCAATGAAGCAGCTCGGGATGCAGGAAGGCTTCGACGTCGGCCTGGAAATGTCGGGCAACGCGGCCGCGCTGCGCGACATGCTGCGCACGATGCACCACGGCGGCGGCATCGCGATGCTCGGCATCCCGCCGACCGAGGTCGCGATCGACTGGAACGAGGTGATCCTCAAAGGACTGACGATCAAGGGCATCTATGGCCGGCAGATGTTCGAGACCTGGTACAAGATGGCCGCGCTGCTGCAGAGCGGCCTGAACATCCGGCCCGTCATCACGCACCGCCTGCCGTACACGCAGTATCAACAGGCCTTCGACATCATGGGCGCCGGGAAGTCCGGCAAAGTCGTGATGAATTGGGAGCAGTAGGTCAATTCACCGAGCAGGGGCAGTAGTAGTAGACCTGCTTCGGATCCGTAAACCGCGACAACCTCGCCAGCTCCGCTTCCAGCGGCGCGAACCACTGCCGCGCCTGACTCAGCAGTTGCTGCTCCGGCGCCACCGCTCGCGCGAAGCGCGCTGCCAGCGCCTGGGATTGCAACGCGATCGCTTCACGCCAGCCGAGCGATGGCTCGATGTACTCGACCTTGTAGTCGCTTCCCAACTTGGCGCGCTTCGCGGCTGCATTCAGCGCATCCTTGTACGAGCCGAGATGGTCGACCAGCCCGTGCTGGGCCGCGTCGGCTCCTGCCCATACGCGTCCCTGTGCGACGGCGTCGATATCGTCGAACGACTTCTTGCGCGCCGTGGCGACGTGCTCGACGAACTCGCGGTACGTGTGCTCGACCGAAGCTTGCAGAATGTCCTTAGCGGCGTCCGTCAGCGAGCGGTCCAGTCGCAGCGAATCTGCGAGCGGCGTCGTGCCGACACCATCGATGGTGACGCCGAACTTGTTGAGGGTGTGCTCCACTGTCGGAAAGACAGCGAACACACCGATTGAGCCCGTTAGCGTCGCCGGGCTCGCCCAGATCTCGTTGGCGTCCATCGCGATGTAGTAGCCGCCCGAAGCTGCGACGCTGCTCATCGACGCGACTACAGGCTTGCCGGCCTTGCGCAATGCGTCGACCTCGCGGCGAATCACTTCGGAAGCGAACACGCTGCCGCCAGGGCTGTCGATGCGCAGCACGACCGCCTTGATGGAGTCGTTATGCAACGCATCGCGTAGCAGGCGCGCCAGAGAATCGGATCCGACGGTGCCGGGCGGTTGTTCGCCGTCGAGGATCTCGCCGGATGCGACCACTACGCCGACCCGTTCGCCGTCCAGGTGCAGCGCGCGCGCGGGACGCACGTTGGCGAGATAGTCCCAGTGCGGCACGCCGCGAAACGTGTGCTGATCCTCGTCCTCGCCCACCAGCTTTTTCATCTTGTCTTCGAACTCGCGCCGCGACAGGAGCTCGGTCACCAGTTTCTTGTCGAGCGCGACTGCTGCGAGGTCGCCGCGCTGCTCTTTGGCGAGAGCGGCAAAATTGTTCGCGTAGGCAGCGATCGAGCCTTCCTCCAGCTTGCGCGCCTTGACGACGCCGGCCTGATACTGCAACCAGAGCGAGTTGAGCCACGCGAGGCTCTCTTCTTCTTCCGTCTCCGCCATGTCGCTGCGGCTGAACTGGTCGGTGTAGGACTTGAACTTGCCGGCTTTGAAAACGTTGACGTCGACCGCCAGCTTGTCGATCAGCCCCTTGAGGAACATGCGGTAGTAGCCGAAGCCGTCGATCAGCACGAGCCCCTGCGGATCGAGATAGATCTCGTCGGCCTGCGCGGCGATGTAGTACTGCGCCTGGTCGAAGCCCTCGCCGAACGCGTACACCTTCTTGCCGCTGGTACGGAAATCGCGGATCGCCGCGGCGACCTCCTCCAGCTTCGCAACGCCGCCGCCGGCCATGTGGCCGAGATCGAGCACCAGCACTTCGACGCGCTTGTCGTCCTTCGCTGCCTCGATCGCATCGGTGAGATCGCGCACCAGCGTTTCGGCGCGCTGCTGTCCGTACAGCTCCGCGACCGCGCGATCGAATGGATCGCCGGCAAGCTGCTCGACGAGCGTGCCCTGCGGCGCGATCACCAACGCAGTCTTGTGCGGAACGATCGGGATGGCGGGCGACAGCGCGGCAGCGATGCCGAGGAACAGCACCAGCAGCACGATGAGGTGCAGCACCTTGCGCAGCGTGTCCAGCACACGCCACACGAAGCCGAAGAAGGTAGCCAGAGCTTTCATGGCATCGCGTACGAAATGCGATAAATCGCGTCGGAGGTGTCGTCGGAGACCAGCATCGAGCCGTCTTGCAGGACCAGCAGATCGACCGGGCGACCGAATACGTCATCGCCGCGATTGAAGCCGGTGGCGAACGGCTCGTACTTCACGCCGCGCGTGCCCTCGATCTTCACGTGCGTGATGCGATAACCGTTCTTCTCCTTGCGGTTCCAGGAGCCGTGCTCGGCGATGAATACGTCGCCGCGAAACGCTTCGGGGAAACGATTGCCCGTGTAGAACTTCACGCCGAGCGGCGCGACGTGCGCGCCGAGCAGCTGCGCCGGCGGCGTGATCTTGCTGCACTCGCCGAGCTGACCGAACTCCGGATCCTTGATGTCCTTGCCGTGACAGTACGGAAAGCCGAAATCGAGCCCGGCGCGCGGCGCGACGTTGAGCTCGCACGGCGGCGCGTCCTCGCCTAGCCAGTCGCGCCCATTGTCGGTGAACCACAGCTGCTTCGTGACCGGATGCCAGGTGAAACCAACCGTGTTGCGAATGCCACGCGCGAACACTTCCTGGCCGGAGCCATCGGCGTTCATGCGCGTGATCATTGCGTACTTCGGCTCGTTGCAGACGTTGCACGGCGCACCGATCGGGAAGTAGAGCTTGCCGTCGGGCCCGAACGCGATGTAGCGCCACCCGTGATGACCGTCTTTCGGCAAGTCGTCGCGGACGACCTTCGGCTGCGGCACGTTGTCGAGCGAGGCTTCGATGTCATCGAAGCGCAGCAGGCGATTGATTTCGGCGACGTACAGAGCGCCGTCATGGAAGGCGACACCATTCGGCGTGTTCAGACCGTCGGCGATGGTGCGCACTGTCGGCTTCGCTGCGGCGCCGGGTGTGCCGCTCACTGCGTAAACTTTGCCACCGCGAGCGCGAGTGCCGACGAACAGCGTGCCTTTTTGGCCGAGCGCCATCGAGCGCGCACCCGGCACCTGGTCGCTGTAGACCTCCATCTTGAAGCCCGTCGGCAGACGGACGTTCTCGATGACCTTGTCGGTCTTGGAGCTGGCGCTGGCCGCGGCTGCGGCCAGCGTGAGCGAGATGAAAAACAGAACCACGCGCATACAGGATCCTCCGCGCGTGAGTGTACTGTAGGTCGGGCTTCTGCCCGACACCTGCTCGTTACACCTTTTCTTCGATGCGGGCAGCTTTGCCGGTCAGGTCGCGCAGGTAATAGAGCTTGGCCCGACGTACGTTGCCGCGGCGCTTGACGGTGATCGCGCCGATCGACGGGCTGTAAGTCTGGAATACGCGCTCGACACCTTCGCCGTGAGAAATCTTGCGCACGGTGAACGAGGAGTTGAAGCCACGATTGCGACGCGCGATGACGATGCCTTCGTAGGCCTGCACGCGCTCGCGGTCGCCTTCCTTCACCTTCACTTCGACGACGACGGTGTCGCCGGGCGAGAAGTCCGGAATCTTCTTGTCGAGCGCTTCGCTCTCTAGCTTGGCAATGATGTTGCTCATGTTGCTATCCATCCCGTTCAATCTTGAATTCATCCAGCAGACGTTGCTCTTCAGCGCTCAACGTCAGCTTCTCGATCAACTCCGGCCGGCGCAGCCACGTCCGGCCAAGCGCCTGCTTCGTGCGCCAGCGCCGGATCGCAGCGTGATTGCCGCTTGCGAGCACTTCCGGCACCGCGCGTCCCTCGAACACCTCGGGCCGCGTGTAGTGCGGCCAGTCGAGCAAGCCGGCGGCGAACGAGTCCTGTTGCGCCGATTCATCGTCGCCGAGCACACCCGGCAACAAGCGCACCACGGCATCGATCAACACCAGCGCGGGCAACTCGCCGCCCGATAACACGTAGTCGCCGATCGACACGCTGGCGTCGATCTCCGACTCGATCAATCGCTCGTCGACACCTTCGTAGCGTCCGGCGAGCAGCATCAAACCCGGCAGCTGCGCGAGCTCACGCGCCAGCGCGTGCGTCAGTCGCTCGCCGTCCGCGGCGAGATAGACGCTGCGGCTCCCCGCCGGCAGCCGCGCCTTCGCAGCACGTATCGCCGTGCGCGCCGGCTCGACCTTCAACACCATTCCCGGCCCGCCGCCGTACGGCCGGTCATCGACCGTCCGATGCACGTCGGTGGCGAATTCGCGCGGCGTGGTCGCATGCACCGCGACACGGCCCGCTTCGATCGCGCGGCCCAGCACACCGACGCGCACTGCCTGCCCGACGAACTCCGGGAACAGCGTCACCACTTCGATGCGCATGTCCTCACCAGTCCGCGGCCCAGTCGAACACGACGCGCCCGGCGTCGAGATCGACCGAAACGATTCGCTCCTTCACGAACGGCACCCAGTGCTGGCGTTCGCCCCGGATCACGACCACCGGACCCGCCGGCGTCGTCCGGAATTCCTCGATGCGTCCCAACGGTTGGCCGTTGTGGCCAAGCGCCGCCAATCCTTCGAGATCGCTCCAGTAGTACTCGCCCGGCGCCGCTGCGGGCAGCTCTTCCCGCGCCACTGCGATCTCAGAGCCGGTGGCGAGGCGCGCATCCTCCGGTGTTGCAACGCCGGCGAACTTTACGAGCACGCCCTTCGCCGTCACCTTGCCGTCTTCGACCTCGATCTCGCGCCACTGGCCGGCTCGTCCGAGCTGCCAGTGTCCAAACTTCAGAATGTTTTCGGGCGGATCGGTAAAGGACTGAATCCTGACCCAGCCCTGGACCCCGAACGCCCCGCCGACCTGGCCGAGGACGACGCGCCGGCCCACGTCAATGTCAGGCCGCAGCGGCCTGCTTGCGATGTTTCTTGACCAGCTCGGCCACGCGCTCGGAGGGCTTCGCGCCCTTGCCGACCCAGTAGTCGATGCGGTCCAGGTTCAGCTCCAGGCGGCGCTGCTTGCCGGCCGGAACCGGGTTGAAGTAACCCACCTGCTCCAGGGTCGTGCCGCCCTGGCGGACGCGGCTGTCCGTGACGACGACGTGATAGAAGGGCTGCTTCTTCGCCCCGCGGCGGGTGAGCCGGATCGTGACCATTGCTGCCAAAGCCTCGGAAATGCTGGCCGGGAGGCGCTCCCGGTAAAAGGGCGCGAATGTTACTGAAAAATCAGGCGACAAGCTACAACTTGGGGCCTGGCTAGCCTTGGGGAAACCGGCCCCCGCCAAATGCCCCCATCAGCCGCCGCAGACCGCCGCCCTTCGACATGGTTTTCATCATCTTCTGCATCTGCAGGTAGTTCT
>Ga0209382_10000633_pt1 | contig 57299 bp, 42 predicted proteins | sample SoiMetdeltSBSDD5_FD_187599 | JGI IMG/M metagenome (GOLD analysis project Ga0209382, IMG submission 187599) | Bulk soil microbial communities from a Populus tree surrounding site in Tennessee, USA - Soil MetaG P. deltoides SBSDD5 (SPAdes) (version 2) | ecosystem: Environmental > Terrestrial >...
AGGGGAGGCGCGCGAGCGCGTGAAGCGTTTCCTAGCCGCGAAGGGCAACCGCAGCGTCGACTCCTTCCACCGCGAGCTCGGCCACGTGATGTGGGAGCACTGCGGCATGTCGCGCACCGCCGGCGGCCTCGACCGTGCGATCGGCCTCATCGACGAGCTCGAGGGGCGCTACTGGAGCGATCTCAAGGTCGTCGGCGCGGGCGACGAGCTCAACCAGGGGCTCGAGAAGGCGGGGCGTGTGGCCGACTTCTTCGAGCTCGCGCGGCTGATGTGCGTGGACGCCCGCGACCGCAACGAGTCGGCGGGCGGCCACTTCCGCGAGGAGTACCAGACCGAAGACGGCGAGGCGCTACGCAACGACGAGGAGTTCTCCTACGTCGCCGCCTGGGAGTGGACCGGGCCCGGCTCGCCGCCGGCGCTGCACAAGGAGCCGCTCGAGTTCGAGCACGTGCACCCCAGCAAGCGGAGTTACAAGTGATGCGCGTGGTGCTCCACGTCTGGCGCCAGTCGGGACCGAAGGCGGAAGGCGCCTTCGAGCGCTACGAGGTGCCCGACGCCAACGAGCACATGTCGTTCCTCGAGATGCTCGACGTGCTCAACGAGCGCCTCCTCGCCGAGGGGGAGTCGCCGATCGCCTTCGACAGCGACTGCCGCGAGGGGATTTGCGGCACCTGCGGCTTCATGATCGACGGCGTCGCCCACGGGCCGCGGCGTGCCACCACCGTCTGCCAGCTCCACATGCGCGAGTTCCAGGACGGCGCCGAGCTCTGGCTCGAGCCGTGGCGGTCGGCGGCCTTCCCCGTGGTGCGCGACCTCGTCGTCGACCGCTCGGCGTTCGACCGCATCATCCAGGCCGGCGGCTACGTCTCGGTGAACACCGGCAGCGCTCAGGACGCCAACTCGATTCCCGTGCCGAAGCCGAACGCCGACCGCGCCTTCGAGGCCGCTGCTTGCATCGGCTGCGGCGCCTGCGTGGCGCAGTGCCCCAACGGAGCGGCGCAGCTCTTCACCTCGGCCAAGGTGTCTCACCTGGCGCTCCTCCCCCAGGGGCAGCCGGAGCGGCTGCTGCGGGTGGAGAAGATGGTCGACCGGATGGAGCAGGAGCGCTTCGGCACCTGCAGCAACTTCCGCGAGTGCGAGGCGGTCTGCCCGAAGGAAGTCTCGGTCGACTTCATCGCCTGGCTCAACGCCGACTGGTCGCGAGCAAAGCGGGCGCGGCGCAAGGACGGCCCGCCCCCGCTCTAGGACCGGTGCCCGGGGGAGAGAACCGCAAGGGTCTCGCCCCCGGATGCAGGCGGCCGCCGGTGCCTACGGCGACGTGGCCGGGCCGACGATGCGCACCGTGGCGGTCAGCTCCATGGCGGTGCTCGTCCCGCCGGCGCCGCTCACCGAGAAGCGTATGCGGACGACGTGCGTCTCGCCCGGATCGGGATCGTCGAGGCTGGCGAACGCCGCCGCCATCGGGAAGCGCGCGCGCACGTGGTTGCCCGTGCGTCGCGCGTCGACCGCCGGCACCTCGATGTCGGCGTCGCCGACGAGCTTGATCGAGGCGGGGTCGATGCCGGCGATGTCGCCGCGGAGAAGGGCCGAGACCGTGCCCTGAGCGTGGCTCCAGTTGGTGTTCCAGGTCGCCGGCTGGATCGAGAGCTCGATCTCGGTCTCGCCGTCGTCGTCGTCATCGTCGCTGGGTCGTCCGACGATCCGGACCGAGCCGTTGAGCTCATGGGAAGTGGGCGGAGCCCCGCCGGTGCCTGCCACGGAGAAGCGGAGCACGACGTCGTGCGTCTCCCGCGGGTCAGGATCGTCGAGGGTCGCGAAGGCCTCGCTCATGGCGAAGAACGCGCGGAGCTGTCCGCCGGAGTTCTGTACACGGCTCGGGTGAGCCTCGCGACCGCTGTCGCCGACCAGGACGACGCTTGCGGGGTCGATGTTGCGTGCGTCGGCGCCACGCACGAGCGCGCTGACCGTGCCGCCGGCGTGCTCGAAGTTGGTGTTCCAGGTATCGGGCTGGATCTGCAGGGTCAGGGCGCCACCACGCGGGCCGTGAGGGCCGCCGTTGCCGCCGCCGTTACCACCGCCGTTGCCGCCACCGTTCCCTCCGCCGTTGCCGCCCCCGTTTCCACCGCCGTTACCCCCGCCGTTGCCGTGGCCGGCCGCATCGATCCGGGCTTCCTCGGCGCTCTCGGTGGCCCCGGCGCCGGCCGCGCTTGCCACGCGAGCTCGGGCCGCGACTCCGCGGCCGATGCCGTCCTCGTCGGTCGCAGCGGTGGCGGCGAGATCGCCGGCGACCTTCGCCGTGACGACCGGAGCAGCGGGCTCGGTGGGACTGCTTTCCCCGTGACACGCCACGAGCGCGAGAACGGAGAGTCCGAAAGGCAGCAGCAGGGCGTTTCGTGCGTTCATCTTGGGTGCTCCTCGTCGGGGCCAGGGGGGTTCTTGCCCGTTGAGGGTAGCCCCCACCTGCAGATGGCTGCAGTCAAGACCGTCACCACGGGCCTGTGAAGCAGGAGACAGGCAATCCCGTATCGGCGACCCGCTGGCCTGACAACCCCCACCGCCGGCCCCCGAGTGACTTCAGTGACTTCAGTGACTTCAGCGACTTCAGCGACTTCAGCGACTTCAGCGAAGGTGGTCGAGGCCGCGGAGCACCCGGGCGTAGAACGCGATGCTGCGCTCGTAGTCGCGAACGGCGATGCGCTCGTCGACGCCGTGAAAGCGGGCCACGTCTTCGGGGCCGATGGTGAAGCCGGTGAAGCGGTAGACGTCGTCGGCGAGCGGCGCGAACCAGCGGCTGTCGCTCGCGCCGGTCAAGAGATACGGCGCGACGACGAGGTCGCCGGGCCAAGATTGGCGGGCCGCGTCGCGCACCAGGTTCCACCCGGCGGAGCCCACTCGCGAGACGGGCGGCGGCTGGACCTCCCGCGCCACCGGGGCGTCGCCCGCCGGGCCGCCGGCAACCAGAGGGCGTATCGTGATGGTGTCGTCGGCGAGCACGCGGCGCACGCGCGCGGTGGTGCCGGCCACCGTCTCGCCGGGAAGGATGCGAAAGTTGACGACCGCGCGGGCGCGCGAGGGGAGCACGTTGTCCTTGCTGCCCGCCGAGACCATGGTGAGCGCCGTCGTCGTGCGCACGAGAGCGGCGGAGCTCGGGTCGGCCGTGAGGCCCCGCGCCACCACCGGGCCGAGCAGCCAGAGGTTGGCCAGTGCCACCCGCCGAGCGAACGGCAGGCGCGGCGCGAAGGCGATGAGCATCTCGCGGGTGGCGCCATCGATGCGCGGCGGGAAGGGGTCGGCCTCGAGACGCGCGAGGGCACGTGAGAGCACGCCGACGGCGGTCCTCTTGGGAGGGCGCGACGAGTGCCCCGCTTCGCCCGTCGCGATCAGCTCGAGCGACAGGTAGCCCTTCTCGGCGATGCCAACGAGAGCGGTGGGGACTGCGAGCCCCGGCATGATGTCGTGAGAGTAAAAGCCCCCCTCGTCGAGGACCATCGCGAGGTGAACGCCCCGGGACCGGAGGAGCTCGGCGACCTGCCCGGCGCCTGCGCCGCCGCCTTCCTCGTCGTGGCCGAGCTCGAGGAAGACGGTGCGATCCGGCGTGAAGCCCTCGGCGAGCAGGGCCTCGCACGCCTCGAGCAGCCCGAGCACCGCCTGCTTGTCGTCGATGGCTCCGCGGCCCCAGACGTAGCCATCGGCGACGACGCCGCCGAAAGGCGGGTGCGTCCAGGCCCGCTCGTCTTCGACCGGTACCACGTCCTGGTGGGCCATGAGCAGCACGGGCGGCAGCTCGGGATGGCGGCCGCGCCAGGTGTAGAGCAGGCTGCCGCCACCGACGAGCTCCGGGTGCATGGCGGCGTGCGCGCGTGGAAACGAGGTGGCGAGGAACGCGCGCAGCGCGGCGAGCTCCTCGGGGTGCGCGCGTGCCGGGTCGTCGTAGGTGACGGTGCGGAAGCGCAGCGCGCGGGCCAGGCGGGCGGTCGCGGCCTCGATGTCGACTGGCACCGCCGGGGTGGCGCTCGCCGGCGGAGCGGGCACGGGAAGCCGGAACGTGTTGGCGACGAGGAGGGCGAGGAGCAGGAGCAGTGCCGCGGCGATCGCGCCGCAGCCGCGTCGGAGACCGCCTCGCAGGAGTCTCGACTTCGCGCTCGCGCGCGTGGGCATCGACTCCGCGCTCGCGCGCGTGGCCTCCGCCCCGGCGTTCGCCCCGTCGCCAGCTTCCTGCATGGCGCGCATCCTAGCTGGGGGGTACCAAAAAAAGGGCCGCGCTTCGTCGAAAGCGCGGCCGGAGAAGGGACTGCCGGGAGGCTCTAGCAGTTCCTGGTGGTTTCTTTGAGACGGGTCGTTCGGCGGGTCGCTTCCTCGCGTCGTGTCGTCGTGGTGTGAAGGCAGGATAGCGACGGCATTCCGTGCGCGCAGTCACTCGCATCACTCGTCGCGAGTGAATGTGGTTACACGCGCCGGCCGAGCCGTCGACGGAGTCGCCGAGCGCGAACGCGCCGACCCTCACAACTCGCTGCGGCGAGCGAGGGCTGTTAGCGGCAGCGCTCGGCCAGCGCTTCGCGGTCGTGGATGGTGATGCGGTGGTGCGGGTCGACCGAGAGAGAGCCGGCGTTCTTGAAGGCGACCATCGCGTGGTTGACCCGCTCGCGAGTGGCGCCCACCATCTCGGCGATGTCGCTCTGGGTGAGCGGCACGGGGATGCGGATGCCGCTCGAGTCCTGGCGTCCGTACTGGTCGGCGAAGACGAGGATCTGACGCGCCACGCGTCCGGCGACGTCGAGCGTCGACAGCGCCTGGATGTTCTGGTTGGCGAGCCGCAGGCGCGACGAGAGCTGCCGCACGAGGTTGTAGGTGAGCTGCGTCATCGACTGCAGAGCGTCGAGGAACGAGGCGCGGTCCATCCACAGGAAGGTGGTGTCCTCGAGGGTCACCACGTTGGCCGAGCGCCCCTCGCGCTCGACGAGGCTCATCTCGCCGACGGTGTCGCCGGGGCCGAGCAGGGCGAGAGTGATCTCGGTGCCGTCCTCGCGGTCGAGCTGGATCTTCACCGAACCCGAGAGGACGAGGAAGATCGACTCCCCCGGCTGCTGCGCGCTCATCACCCGCGTGCCGGCGGGGAAGGTGCGCCGCCGCAGCTGGTCGTTGAGGCGCGCGAGCTCCTCGCCGGACATCCCCTCGAAGAGGGGAAACTTCGCGAGCTCGTTGGGATCTTCGAAAGCAGCTGGCATCAGAAATGTGGTGACCGGCGGAGAGCCGGCGCCCGCATTCTATACGGAGGTCGCGCGGCGCAAGCGCCTTCCCGTCCAACAGATCCGCAGCGGACCGATCCGGGTCTCACCTGACGACTCACCGCAGTAGCCGGAAGCGCAACCGGAACGCCGCCATGGCCCTGGGCGTGAGCCGAGTGCGGTTCCAGGCGTCGGCCGCCTTCTTCACCGCCTCGCTCTGCGTCGGGTAGACGTGGATGGTCTCGGCGATGGTCTTGAGCCCCACACCGGCGCGCATTGCCAGGCAGATCTCGGCAATCAGGTCGCCGGCGTGGGAGGAGACGACCGTGGCGCCGAGGATCTTGTCGGTCCCCGCCTTGACGTGCAGCTTGAGGAAGCCGTCGGTGGTGCCGTCGAGCCGGGCGCGATCCACGTCGGCGAAATCGACGCGGATGGTCTGCAGCTTCACCCCCTGGTGCGCGGCCTGCTCGGGGCGCATCCCCACCTGCGCCACCTCCGGGCTGGTGAACGTACAGCTCGGGATGAGGAGGTCCGAGAGCTTGCCCCTGCCGAAGAAGAGGGCGTTGCGCAGTACCATCCGTGCCTGCGCGTCGGCGGCGTGCGTGAACTGCACGGGCGACGCCACGTCGCCGCAGGCGAAGACGCGCGAGTTGGTGGTGCGCAGGTGGTCGTCGACCGTCACGCCCTTCGCGGTGTGCTCGATGCCAGCGGCCTCGAGGCCGAGACCCTCGACGTTGGCGAGGCGGCCGGCGGCCACCAGTACCTCGTCGACGGCGATGCGGTCGTCGTTGCCGAAGCGCAGCACCTTGTGCTGGCCCTTGGGCTGTACCTCGTCGATGTCGGCGCCGAGCTCGAGCCGCACGCTCTCGCGCCGGAGCACCTCGGCGATGAGCGCGGACGCCTCGGCGTCTTCACGCGGCAGCACACGCGGCACGACGTCGAAGAGGGTGACCTGGGAGCCGAGCCGGCAGAACGCCTGCGCCAGCTCGCAGCCGATGGGCCCGGCGCCGATGACGGCCAGCCGCCGCGGCAGCGTAGTGAGCGAGAAGATCGTTTCGTGGGTGAGATAGCCGGTGCCGGCGAGCCCGGGGACCGGCGGCACCGCGGCGCGCGCGCCGGTGGCAACGACGGCGCGCTTGAAGGCGAGGCGTTGGCCGTCCACCTCCACGGCGTCCGTGGCGACGAAACGTGCGCTGCCGAGGAAGACGTCGATGCCGAGGTCGCGGAATCGCGGCGCGCCGTCGTTGGCGGCGATGTCGGCGCGCAACCGGCGCATCCGCTCCATCGCCTGGGTGAAGTCCCCGCCGCCGATGGTGGGCGGCGCACCGAGGTCCTCGCCGTTGCGCACGGTGTGCCAGACCCGCGACGCCGCGATGACCGCCTTGCTGGGGACGCAGCCGGTGTTGAGGCAGTCGCCGCCGAGGAAGTGACGCTCGACGAGCGCGACGCGAGCGCCGAGGCCGGCGGCGCCGGCGGCGGAAACGAGGCCGGCGGTGCCGCCGCCGATGACCACCAGGTCGTAGCGGCCCTGCGCCTTCGGGTTCTTCCAGTCGGCGGGGTGGACCTGCGCGAGCAAGCGCCGGTTGTGCTCGTCGAGCGGCTGCGCGACGGGGTCCAGGGTGTCAGGGGGGAGCATGCTCGATCTCCTCGGCCAAAGCGCGACGTGCGGTGCGGGTGACGACGATGGTAACGGCCAGGGTGGCGGCGAGGCCGAGCCCGAGGATCGTCCAGTAGCCGGCGTCGCGCGGCACGGGGGCGCCGGCGGCGATCTTGGCGACGTCGCCGAGGACCTTGCCGTAGTAGACGTAGAGCAGCGTGCCGGGCAGCATCCCCAGCGACGCCACGAGATAGTCGACGAACCGCACGCGGGTGAGCCCGAGCGCGTAGTTGAGCAGGCTGAACGGGAACACCGGCGAGAGGCGGAGCAGGAAGACGATCTTCCGCCCCTCGCGGGCGATGGCGCGGTCGATGGCGGCGAAGCGTGGGTTGGCGCCGAGGCGGCGCTCGACGACGCGACGGGCGAGGTAGCGGGCGATGAGGAACGCGCCGCATGCGCCCAGCGTCGCTCCGGCGAAGACGAACGCCGTACCGCGAACGAGCCCGAAGATCGCGCCGCCCGCGAGCGTGAGCACCGAGCCGGGCAGGAGCGCGATGGCGGCGACCGCGTAGGCGACGACGAAGGCCGCCGGTGCCCAGGGGCCGAGGCCTTCGATGCGGCGGGCGCCGGCAGCGACGACGCCGCTCAAACGCCCGGCCAGGAGGAGTAGCGCGCCGACAGCGAGCGCCGCGAGCGCCAGCTTCACCCAGAGCGGAAGCCGGCGCCGCGGATCGGCGGTCGCCTCGGTGTGCACCGCGACGGGCGCGGGCGCGGTCGGATCGGGCTCGGTCATGCTGACCGCGGCTGGTGCGCCGCCCACCTCGGCGCCGGTTCTCCCTCCAACCCGGGATCTCGGTCCAACCCGGGTCTCGGTCCAACCCGAGGGCTCGGCAGCTGCTGTGGCGCGGGTCGGGCGGATGCTACCACTGGTCAGAGGCGGCGTGGCCTCGGCGGCGACCGGCCAGGTCCCGCGCGCTCAACGACCAAGCCGATCCCTCCGACACTCCGCGCACCTCCGACGGGCTCAGCCCGGCGCCGGCACCGTGGTCTGCCAGCCCACCACGACGCGCACGTCGGGCGCAGACCCTTCCGACCCCTCCGGTCGCTGCTCGAGGATGGCGTAGAGGCCCCCTCCAGGAGCCGCGGATGCGAGCGCCAGGTCGTCGCGCCGGGTGACGCGACGCGCCGCCGCCGGGTGCAGCTCGCGTCCCTCGGGCGCCACGTCCACGGCCCACACCTCTCCGGCCCGATGGAAGTAGACGGTGCGGCCGTTCGAAGACCAGAACGGGTCGAACCCTCCGTCGGTCGAGAGCTGCCAGCGCCCGCCGAGGTCGGGATAGCTGCGGGCGAGAACCTCCCATTGCCCGCTCTCGTCGCTGGTGTAGACGAACCAGCGGCTGTCGCGCGACCAGACGGCGTAGATCTCGTTGGCGGGCGTGCGGAGGAGCGGTCGCGCGCGTCGCGTGCCGAGGTCGACCACCCAGATGTCGAACCCGGTGTCGGGCGCCACGTCGCCGATCATCAGCTCGCGGCCGTCGGCGGAGAACGAGGTCGGGTGCTGATGGTGGTCGCTCGCCAGCAGCCGCTCGGCGGGAGCGCTGCCGTCGCTGCGCCGCCAGAAGACGTTGAACGGACCGAGCCTGTTGGAGGCGTAGGCCACGCGCGAGCCGTCGGCGGTCCAGGCGGGCTCGATGTTGAAGGCGTCGAAGGTGAGGCGGGAGAGCGCGCCGGCGGCGGGGTCGACGAGCCAGACGTCGGAGCGGTCGTTGGCGAGAAGCGTCGCCGCCAATCGGCCGTCGGGCCCCGTCTTCAGGTTGCGGTAGAAGCGCGCCGGCGTGGCGAGCGGTTTCTCCACATCGCCGTCGAGCCGGGCGAGCCGCCGCTGGCCGATGGGCTTGGCGCTGCCGGGCAGGTAGACGAGGGTGTCGCCGCCCACGGCGAGCTGCGCGAAGGCGTAGAAGAGGTGCGGCACGACGTTGGCCACGAGCGCCGTCGGCGCGGCGAGGAGGCGGGCCGAGCGCGGATCGAAGGGCGCCACCACCACCGAGCCGTCGGGACGCGCCCAGAGCAACCGCCCTGCGGCGAAGCGCGCGCTCGCGCCGCCGACGACGACGGTGCGGCGCTCGCGCGTGCGGAGCGAGAGCCACTCGACGCGCGCGTCGGCGAGGGTCGTCGACCAGGTGGTGAAGAGGACCGCGTCGCCACCGGGCAACAGCTGGGGCCACCAGTGCTGCACCTCGCCGCGCGCGGGGTCGGGCGTGGTGAGGCGCCGAGGCTCGCCCCCCGTCGCCGGCACGCTGAAAAGCGAAGCGGGGCGCCCGGCGGAGAAGACGATGGTGCCGTCCTCCCCCCAGCTCCCACCCTCCTCGATGGCGGGGGCGATGGTCGTCGGTGGTCCACCGGCGAGGCTGACGCGCCGGAGCTCCCCGTCGGCGAAGTAGGCGACCGCACGGCCGTCGGGCGAGAAGAAGGGCGCGTGGGCGCCGTCCGTGCCGGGGAGCTCGCGGCTCTCGAGGTTCGCGAGCTCGCGGACGAAGAGGGCCTTGCGGTCCTTGCCGTCGAAGGCGGTGAAGACGACGAGGCGGCCGTCGGGGGAGACTGCCAGGCTCGGCCGGTAGGCGAGCAGCTTCCAGCCGGCCGGTGGGGCGAAGGCGAAGCGGGTGAGGGCGGTGGGTGTCGCCGGCCTCGGCGTCTCGCGGCCGGCGAGGAACCCGCCGGCGAGGGCGGCGAGGGCGAGGGTCACCGCTCCGAGCGCGAGCGGCGCAGGTCGAGCCCCCCGAAGTCGAGCCCCGGGGGCGGATCGCGACGCCGGGTCGTGGAGGGATTGGTCCTGGGTGGCATGCGGCGGGGTTGACCGGGCCGCATCGGTCGGCGCCGCCACGCCGGGCGCCATGTCGGTCCGATCTTGGGGTGACGCCGCGCCCGACGGCGGGATCGGGACCGGGCCGGCGACCGCGGCCGGTCGCGCCGCGCTCTCGCGCCCCGGACCCGGAGCCGACCGGCCGGTGTCGAGGACCAGCAGGGGCGCGATGAACCGGTAGCCTCGGCGGTGGACCGTCTGGATGTAGAGCGGTCGCTGCGAGTCGTCGCCCAGCGTCTGCCGGAGCAGGCTCACCGCCTCCGAGAGCGACGTCTCGGTGACGTAGGCGCCGTTCCAGGCCACCTGCAGCAGCTCCTGCTTGCCCACCACCCGGCCCGCCCGCTCGACCAGCACCGACAGGACGGCCAGGGCTCGTGGCGGCAGCGGGAGCTCCTCGCCGCCCTTCGACAGGAGCCCGTTGCCGCGGTCGAAGCTGAACGGGCCGAACCCGACCACCGTTTCGGCGGCGGGGTGGAGGGCGACCGTGGCCTGTTCGCGCGGCGTCATGAGCTCCTGCAGGAATCTTACGGGTTTCCTCGACTTAGGTTGAGGACTTCGGCCGCGGCACCGGCGACACTGAGCCTCACCGAGGAGGACCCATGCGCCGCACCCGACACGCGATCACCCTGATCCTCGCCTTCGCTCCCGGCCTCGTCTCGGCACAGCAGGAGGCCGTTCCCTCCGCTGCGCCGGCGGCCCCCGCGGCCGATCCGCGCAAGACCTTCCAGGTCCCCCGCGCCAGCTCGGCGATCGGCGTCGACGGCGTTCTCGACGAGCCCGCCTGGCAGGCGGCGACCTCCGTCGACGTCGCCTACGAGTGGACTCCGGGCGACAACACCAAGCCGCCGGTCGCCACCGAGGCGCTGCTCACCTACGACGACGACAACGTCTACATCGCCTTCCGCGCCCACGACCCGGAACCGGGTGCGATCCGCGCCCACCTCATGGACCGCGACTCGATCGACACCTTCGTCCAGGACGACCACGTCCTCTTCCTCATCGACACCTTCAACGACGAGCGCCGCGCCTACCAGTTCCGCGTCAACCCGCTCGGGGTGCAGGCGGACGCCATCAACGGGGCCGGCGGCGAGGACTGGTCGTTCGACCTCATCTGGGCGTCGGCTGGGCGCATCGGTGACGACGGCTACGTCGTCGAGGTGGCGATCCCGTTCAAGCAGATCCGCTTCCCCGGCGGCGGTGCCGAGCTCACCTGGGGGATGGAGCTCGGCCGCTCGTGGCCGCGCAACGTCCGCCACCGCGTCGCCGACCACCCCACCGACCGCAACCGCGGCTGCCAGTTCTGCCAGTACAACAAGTTCGTGGGCTTCTCCGGCCTCGAGCCGGGGCGCAACCTCGAGCTCGACCCGACCGTGACGGGCCGCCGCACCGACGTGCGCGCGCCGTTCCCCGGCGGCTCGTTCGACAGCGGTGGCGTCGAAGGCGACGCCGGGCTCACCGCCCGCTGGGGGGTGACGCCGAACGTTTCGATCGGCGCCGCGGCGAACCCGGACTTCTCGCAGGTCGAGGCCGACGCGGCGCAGCTCGACGTCAACGAGCGCTTCGCCCTCTTCTTCCCCGAGAAGCGCCCGTTCTTCCTCGAGGGAACCGACTTCTTCGCCACGCCGATGCAGGCGGTCTTCACCCGCACCGTGGCCGACCCGAAGTGGGGGCTCAAGGCGACGGGGAAGGTCGGCAGCAACGGCGGCGGCATCATCGTCACCCAGGACCGCGTCAACAACTTCCTCATCCCCTCCAACCAGGGGACGGAGTTCGGCTTCGCCGAAGGGGACGTGACCGCCGGCGTCGTGCGACTCCGGCGCGACATCCTCAGCCAGTCGACGGTGGGCGTGATCTACGCGGGCCGCGAGGGCGAAGACGGCTACCACAACAGGGTGGCGGGCGCCGACGCCTTCTTCCAGGTCAACGACTCGAACACGCTGACCTTCCAGTACCTGCATTCCGACACCGAATATCCGCGCAGGGTCGCGCTCGACTTCGCGCAGCCGCTCGGCTCGTTCGGAGGCGGCGGTTGGGAAGCGGCCTACAACCACTTCAGCCGCAACTGGACCGCAAACGTCTTCGTGCAGGACCTCGACGAGGCGTTCCGCGCCGACAGCGGGTTCGTCGGCCGCGTCGACGTGCGCACGGTGGACGGCACGCTGACCCGCCGCATCTGGCCGAAGCCGGGGGCGCGCTGGACCCGTCTCGAGCTCAGCGCCGAGGTGACGCGCACGGAAAGCCAGCGCGGTCGCCTGACCGACGAGGGCGAATACGTCTTCGGCACCTTCCTCGGGCCGTGGCAGTCGACGGTGAACCTCACCCTCGGCCACGAGAAGTCGCTCTTCGGCGACACCCTCTACGAGGGCCTCGACTGGTGGCGCCTCAACCTCTCGGCGCAGCCCACGGGCTCCGTCAAGCTCGACCTTCTGACCCGCGCGGGAGACACCATCGACTTCGCCAACAACCGGCCCGCCGAGGAGCTGCGGGTCATCCCGGCGGTGGAGCTCAAGCTCGGCAGCCACCTCAACACCCGCCTCAGCCACAGCTACCAGCGACTCGAGGTGCTCGGCGGCCAGGAGCTGTTCAACGTCAACCTCACCCAGGTGCGGGCGATCTACAACTTCAACGTGCGCTCGTTCGTGCGCGCCATCGTGCAATACCGCGACCTCGAGCAGGACCCCTCGCTCTACACCTTCCCGGTGCGCAACGACACCCGCACGATGCTGTCGCAGCTCCTCTTCTCGTACAAGCTCAACCCGCAGACGGTGCTGTTCGTCGGCTACGCAGACAACGCGCTGGGCTTCGAGCAGGGGCCGACGAACGTCGACCTGACGCGCACCGACCGCACCTTCTTCGTCAAGGTCGGGTATGCGTTCCTGTTCTAGCTGGTTGCGGTCAGTTGCAGAAGAACCTGCAGCGTCGGGGCGGCTTCGGCCGCTCGAGCCAGGAGGGGAGCTGGATGGCCGCCGACTGCTCCCAGGCGGTGAGGTAGAGGCTGGCGAGGAAGGTGGCCGTCGCGCGGTAGCGCTCGCCGGTGAAGGCGGCGATGGCAGGGGAGATCGCCGGGGCCGGGGATGACGGCGGCGCGGTGACGGGAGAGGTCCCGCCGGCGGGGGCTGCGGGGGGCGGCGGCGGGAAGGCGGCCAGCAGCTCGGCCTCGAGCTCGTAGACGCGGTCGACGAGCGCGTGGCTGGCCGCGAGCTCGGACTGGATCGCCGCCCAGGCGTCGGGAAAGGCGCGCACCGGGAGGCCGCGGGTGAGTGCCGCCTCGTCGAAGGGCACCCGCTCGAAGAGACCGTCGACGCGCTGATGGATCCCCGTGTGCGGCGAGCTGCCGTCGGGGAGTGCCCGCCCGTCGTGGTGGACGCTCGTGTGCAGCGGCTGCTCGAGGTCGCCGGCATAGTGCGCGAGCCATCCCGCGTAGACGATTGCCTTCTCCTGGATGTAGCGGTTGTCGGGGTTGCGCCGGTGCTCGGCGAAGGCGAGGGTGAGCCGCTGCGTGGCCTCGATGAGCGAATAGGGGAGGATGCCGACCTTGGCGGGCTCGAGCTCGAGCTCGTGGAGCTGGGCCGTGTAGGCCCAGCGGTCGGCGGGGAGCGCGAGCCCGGGGATGAGCTCCCAGTCGAGGAAGTGCGCCGGTTCCTCGGCCGTTCGAAGGGCGGGCAGCGTGCGGTCCTTGAAGAGGTCGGGGTCGACGGCGGCCTCGCCGACGCCGAAGGCGCCGTCACGGAAGAAGCGCGGCACGCTCGGCGGGAGCGCGCGGACCGCCGCCCGCGCCACCTTTGCGTGGCCGACCGTGAACCAAGCGGCCGCCGGAGTGGCCGAAGCTGCGGTGACCACGAAGGCGGCGATGGCGAGGCCGTGGCGCGTGCGGTGCGTCATGGGGTGGATCCTAATCGCGCTCCTTCGAACATCGGTGGCCGGCTCCGAACCCGGGACGACCTGCCTCAGGCCTGTAACGACCTACCGTGCCCTCCGACTGAGGGGAGGAACGGAGCGGAGGGCACTCCATGGGCGGATCTCGCGGTGTCGTGACGGCGCTTCTCGTCCTCGGGATCTTCGCCGCCGGCGCGGCCCCGGGGGCCGTGTATTGCCCGCGGCGGGAAGGCTTCGCGGCAACGCTGCTCTTTCCCTACTTCGAGGTCGACCTCGACGGGACGCGCACGACCCTCTTGGCGATCGGCAACTCGAACCGCGCCAACGCGGCCTTCACTCCGAGCCCCGACCACGCACTCGTGCGCGTCACGCTCTGGACGGACTGGGCGATCCCCACCCTCTCGTTCGACCTCTACCTGCGCCGCGGCGCCGTCCAGACGATCAACCTCCGTGACATCTTCCTCACCGGCAGCGTGCCGGTGACGCATCCTCCGCCCGGCGTCTTCCCGGGTTGCGGCAGCACCCTCGGCGGTCAGCTCGCCGTGCCCTCGACGCTGCAGACGCAGCACACCGGCCGGCCGACCTTCAACTTCTGCTTCGCAAGCCCGCGCAGCGACACCACGCTCGCCACTGGCTACGCGACGGTGGACGTCGTCAATCGCTGCTCCGAGAGCGGCACGAACCCGACCCGTCCCAACTACTTCGGCACGGTGATCTCACCCGCCTCGAACGACAACCGCCTCTTCGGCGACTTCATGCTCGTCGACCCCACGCAGAACTTCGCCTCCGGTCAGCAGGCGGTGGCTCTCCACGCCAGCCGTAGCGCGTTCGGGGCCGGCGACTACACGTTCTACGGGCGGTACGTCGGGTTTCGAGGCACCGACAAGCGGAGACCGCTGTCGAGCACCTGGGGCGCCCGCTACCTGACCGGCGGCGCCTTCGACGGCGGCACCCAGCTCCTCGTCTGGCGCGACACCAAGTCCGCGAGCACCGCGGCACGGGCCTGCGGCGGCGCTCCGGGTTGGGCGCCCCTGGGCGAGGCCAACGTCGTCGCCATAGACGAGCAGGGCGCCCGGCGGTCGCTTGGCACTCCGAGCGAGTTCTTCGACGTCGCCACGCAGAGGGTCGACGTCCGTTCGGCGCTCCATCCGCCCGCCGACTTCGGCTGGCTCTCGCTCTCGCTGGCGCACCGCAACGGATCGCAGGCGCAGGCCTGGGTGGGAACCGTCGCCAGCGCCCAGAACCGCTTCAGCGCCGGCTTCTCGGCGACGCCCCTGATCCACGATCCGTGCTCGATGCGACCCTGAGACCGGAGGCCGAGATGAAACCCCGGATCGCGATCTTCGCAGCGCCCCACCCCCTGGTGCTCGGCCTGTCGATCTGCCTGCTCGCGGCTCGGCCGGCCGCCGCGGGGGACTGCTTCACGCGCTCGAACGTGCGCAGCGAGGGCCCGGCGGCAACGCTGCTCTTCCCGTACTTCGAGGTCGACCTCGACGGCGGCCGCACCACGCTCCTGTCCATAGTCAACACGGTCCAGGACCCCGACCGGGGCGTGCTCACCCGCACCCTCGCGCGCGTCACGGTGTGGACGGACTGGGCGATTCCCACGATGTCGTTCGACCTCTACCTCGAGCCCGGCGACGTGCAGACGATCAACATGCGCGACCTCTTCGCCACGGGCGACGCGCCGGTGACCCGTCCGCCGGCGGGGGTCTATCCGGCGTGCGGCTCCAGCCTGGGCGGGCACCTCGTCGCGCCCGAGAGGCTGCGGGCCCAGCACACGGGGCGCGAAGCGGACTTCTATTGCTACTCGAGCCCGCGCTCCGATGCGTCTCTGGCAACGGGCTACGTCACGGTCGACGTCGTGCGCCGGTGCTCGCTCGCCGGCGTCAACCCGAGCACCGCGGGCTACTTCACGGGCGTGGCGACCACCGACAACCGCCTCTTCGGCGACTTCGTGCTCGTCGACCCCGATCAGAACTTCGCCTCCGGCGAGGCGGCGGTGGCCGTCGTCGCCGCCCCTGCCGCGTTCGATCCCGGCGACTACACGTTCTACGGGCGCTACGTGAACTTCGACGCCAGCGACGAGCGGCGAGCGGTGGGGAGTCAGTGGGCTGCCAGGTTCATCACCGGGGGAGCCTTCGACGGCGGCACCCAGCTTCTGGTGTGGCGCGACAACCGCACCAACATCGTGTCTCGGGTGATCTGCGGCACCGACCCGTTCTGGGTGCCCCTGGGCGAGCCTTCCGGCGTGACGATCCATGACGAGGCAGGCAACGTCACCGAGCTGCGGCCGACGTCGTTCTTCGACCTCGCCACCCAGCGTGTGGACGTCCGCTCCATCATCGATCCACCCACCGACTTCGGGTGGTTCGAGCTGGTGATGTATGCCAACCGAGACTGGGCCCAGGGCTGGGTCGGCTGGATCGCGAGCGCGCAGAGCCGCTTCAGCGCCGGCCTCTCGGCGTCGGAAGTCGAGCTCTGCGCCCCCGACCCCTGAGGCGGCTCTCGGGAGGCAACCCCAGCGCGGCGCAGTGGCTTTGACGGCGGAGCCAACCTTCGCCATCATTCGGCTTGCCGGGCGAGACGCCGCCCTGGCAAATCCCCGGAAAAGGCCCAAAGGAGACTGCCGTGATGCACCGCGTCCTCTTCGCCGTCGGTCTCGGGATCGCGGCGGCCGCCGCGGCCGACACGCCCGCGCCGGCGACCACGCTCGCGCCCCCCGCCGCCCTCGTCGCCGACGGCATGCCGGCGATCCCCTCGAGCCTGCGCGACGAGGTGGGCCGCTATACCGAGGCGCGATCGGCCGGCTTCGCCGACTGGCACCCGGTCGAGCACCAGCTCCTCATCAGCACGCGTTTCGGCAACACCAACCAGATCCACCGCGTGAAGATGCCGGGCGGCGACCGCACCCAGCTCACGTTCTTCCCGGAGCCCGTGGCGGGCGCCCTCTACGAGCCGGTGACGGGGAGGTTCTTCCTCTTCCGCAAAGACCACGGTGGCGACGAGTTCTTCCAGATCTACCGCTACGACGTCACCGACGGCGCCGTGACGATGATCACCGATGGTGGCCGCTCGCAGAACGGCGGCATGGTCTGGAGCACGAAGGGCGACCGCATCGCCTACGGATCGACCCGCCGCAACGGCGCCGACCGCGACATCTACGTGATGGCCCCCGGCGACCCCAAGTCGGACCGCCGCGTGCTCGAGGTCGCGGGGGGCGGCTGGCAGGTCGCCGACTGGTCGCCTGACGACAGCCGGCTGCTGGTCTCGGAGGGGATCTCGGTCAACGAGTCCACGCTCTGGAGCGTCGACCTGGCGACGGGCGCCAAGACGCGCGTCTCGCCCGAGGGAACGGAGAAAGTGGCGTGGAGCGCGGCGCTCTTCCATCCCGACGGGCGACAGGTCTACGTGGTCACCGACCGCGGCGAGGAGTTCGCCTACCTCGGTCTGCTCGATCCGGCGTCGGGCAAGGTCAAGCGGCTCAGCGCGGCCCGTGCCTGGGACGTCGACGGCCTCGAGCTGACGCACGACGGCCGCACGCTGGCCTACACGATCAACGAGGGCGGGATCTCGAAGCTCGTCCTGCTCGACACCGCCAGTGGGCGCGAGCGACCGGTGTCCGGGATTCCCGTCGGCGTGATGGGCAACATGGGCTTCCACCGCGACGGCACGAGGCTCGCGTTTTCGTTGGCCGGGGCGCGCACGCCCTCGGACATCTACGTCGTCGACGTCGCCGGCGATCGCGTCGAGCGCTGGACCGAGAGCGAGACCGGTGGCATGGTGCCCGACCGGCTCCCCGACCCCGAGCTCATTCGCTGGAAGAGCTTCGACGGGCGCGAGATCACGGGCTTCCTCTACAAGCCGCCGGCGCGTTTCGCCGGCAAGCGACCGGTGATCGTCAACGTCCACGGCGGCCCGGAAGGGCAGTCGGTCCCCGTCTTCCTCGGGCGGTGGAACTACTTCCTCGCCGAGCTCGGCGTCGCCGTCGTCTTTCCCAACGTGCGTGGCTCGACGGGCTACGGCAAGTCGTTCGTCAAGCTCGACAACGGGGTGTTGCGCGAAGACACCGTGAAGGACGTCGGGGCCCTTCTCGACTGGATCGGCACGCGACCCGACCTCGACGCCGGCAGGGTCGTCGGCTACGGCGGCAGCTACGGCGGCTACATGTCGCTCGCCATCGCCACCACTTTCGCCGACCGCATCCGCGGCTCGATCGACGTCGTCGGGATCTCCAACTTCATCAGCTTCCTTGAGAACACCGAGAGCTACCGCCGCGACCTGCGGCGGGTCGAATACGGCGACGAGCGCGACCCGGAGATCCGCGCCTTCTTCCAGCGGATCGGCCCGCTGTTCAACGCCGGCAAGATCACCAAGCCGCTCTTCGTCATCCAGGGCGCCAACGACCCGCGCGTGCCGCGGGGCGAGGCCGAGCAGGTGGTGGCGACGGCGCGCAAGAACGGAACCCCCGTCTGGTACCTGCTCGGCAAGGACGAGGGGCACGGCTTCCAGAAGAAGGACAACGCCGACTTCCAGTTCTTTGCGATGGCGGAGTTCGTCAAGAAGTACCTGCTGCCGGAGGCGCCGGTGGCGGCCGCGAAGTAGGGAGACCCGGACAGGGGCAGTCCCAGCCAGCGCGTCGGAACCGGACGAGCGGGGGCAGGCCCGCCCCTACATCGGAGCGGCGATGGTCGCCACCCTGGTCGCGGTCCCTTCCGGTTTCCGGTGTAGGGGCGGGGCCTGTCCCCGCCCGTCCGGCTCGTCGCCCCGTGACCCGCGGGGAAGACGGTGGCGCCCTCCCAGCTAGGGCTGGTGCTCGGGCCGCAGCAAGTCGAACACCGTCTTCACCGGCGCAAAGGTCTCCGCCGGCACCTCGACGAAGACCGTGTTCCACCCGGCCATCGCGCCGTTCCAGAGGCCGGGGTGCTCGAGGGCGAGCAGCGGGCGGTGCGCGTGCGACTTCCTGGCGATGAAGACGGCGCGCTCGTCGACGAAGCGGGCGAAGTCGAAAGGCCGGTCGTCGGCGTCGCGCAGGCCGGCGGCGATCGCGACGGGATTGAAGTGCGAGGCGCCGGCGAAGACCTCCGCCTGCGCCGGGTCGTCGTCGAGCTCGGCGCGCTCGACGATCTGAGGGGACGCGGCGTCGGCGCCGTGCGCCGCCCAGAAGGGTCCGCCGCCCGGCTCGCCGAGGTTCTCGACGACGCCGCAGACGCGCAGCGGCCGGTGGAGGCGGTCGACGAGCACCTCGCGCAGCCGGCTTGCCCCGGGGCCCGCGGCCCCTTCGTCGAGGGGGACGCCGAGGTCGTCGGCGAGAAAGCGCGCGGCCTCGGCGACCGCCTCGTCGGTGGCCGCGGCGCGCAGCCGCCGGAGCTGCTCGTGCGCGCGACGCTCGAGGCTCACGAGCACGCCGCCGAGCACTTCCTGCCAGTGCCCGACCACCTCGTGTGCTCTCTCCGGGCGGACGTTGTCGACGTTCTTGAGCAGCGCCCAGCGTGCGGGGAGCGCGGCGAGGTTGCCGAGCAGCGCCCCGTGGCCGCCCGGCCTCAGGAGCAGCGTGCCGTCGTCCTGGCGGAACGGCTCTCCCTCGGGGGTCACCGCCAGCGTGTCGGTCGCCGGGTCCTGCCGCGAGAAGCCGACCTCGGCGACGACGCCGCGTGCACGCAGCAGGCGATCGGCAGCGCCCTCGAGCTCGGCGGCGAACCGAGGCTCGGCGTCGGCGGCGACGGTGAAGTGGCAGCGGCAGACGCCCTCCGCATCGGCGATGTAGGTGGACGCCTCCCAGAGGTGCTCCTCGACCGCGGTGCGCGAGCCGCTGGGGTAGCGGTGGAAGGGAACGAGACCCTTGGGCAACGAGGCGAGGTCGAGGCCGGCGTCGGTGAGCAGGCGGCGTAGGAGCGCGCGACCGTCGCGGCGCTCGCGCAGCTCGGGCAGCGACGTGCCGCGCGCCGCGCAGACCGCGGCGAGCTCGTCGAAGAACGGGAACCGCGGCAGCTCGCGCCAGAGCCGCTCGAGGTCGCGCGCGGCGGGATCGCCGGCGGCGGCCCGGCGCGAGAGGTCGGCGGGCGTGGGGAAGGGGCTCTCCTCGAGCAGCCCGAGCAGCGAGCTGAACATGCGTGTCGCGGCGCCGGATGCCGGTACGAGCTTCACGGCCCCGCCGCCGGCGACGGCCGCGCGGCACGCCTCGCGCATCGCCTCCTGCTCCCGGGCGTCGAGTCGACGGATGCCGTCGCCCACCGTGCAGGGCCGCAGCACGCGAAGGCGCGGCGGGGGCTCGCGCAGGAGACGGAGCTGGCGCTCGGCCTCCGCGGGGTCGATGCCGCGGGCGGCGAGCTGCGCGCGGTCGGCGGCGGTGAGCTCGCCGCTCACGCGGACGCGCCCGCTGGATGGGCAGGCGGCAGAAGGCGCGGCTCGAGCTCGGCGAGCCGCGGCGCAGCGCGGTCCTTGTCGGAGAGCAGGGGTTCCTCGACGGGCCAGGCGATCGCCAGCTCGGGATCATCCCAGGCGATCGACACCTCGTCGGCACGATCCCAGGGCGCCGTCACCTTGTATTCGACCTGGGCCGAGTCCGACAGCACGCAGAAGCCGTGCGCGAAGCCGGGCGGCACCCAGATCTGCCTGTAGTTCTCCGCCGAGAGGACGACACCCACCCAGCGACGGTACGTCGGCGAGCCCGGCCGGATGTCGACCGCGACGTCCCAGATCTCCCCTTCGAGCACCCGCACGAGCTTGCCCTGCGGGTTCTTGAGCTGGGCGTGGAGGCCGCGCAGCGTGCGCCCCACCGAGCGCGAGTGGTTGTCCTGGATGAAGCGGTCGGCGATCCCCGCTTCGCGGTAGCGCCGCTCGTTGTACGACTCGAAGAAGAACCCCCGTGGGTCGGTGTACACGGTCGGCTCGACGACCAGCACGCCGGGCAGCTCGGTCTCGACGACGCGCACGGCTCAGACCTTTACGAGACCGAGACGTTCCCGGTGGTAGCCGCGCCCCTGCACCGCCTCGCACCAGTCGAGGTGCGCGAGGTACCAGCGCACCGTCTGCGCCAGCCCCTCCTCGAACCGGAAGCGGGGCGCCCAGCCGAGCTCGCGCCGCACTTTCGCGGCGTCGATGGCGTAGCGGCGGTCGTGCCCCGGGCGGTCGGGCACGAAGCGGACGAGCAGGTCGTAGGAGCTCTTCTCCTGCTCGCGCATCGCCGGGTTGGCCCCGGCGGGCAGCGCCTCCTCGAGCGCGCTGCAGATGGCGGCGACCACCTGCAGGTTGGTGCGCTCGTTGCCGCCGCCGAGGTTGTATTTCTCGCCGGGGAGGCCCTGCTGCAACACCAGCAGGATGCCGCGGCAGTGGTCCTCTACGTGGAGCCAGTCGCGCACGTTGCGGCCGTCGCCGTAGACCGGCAACGACTTGCCCTCGGCGGCGTTGAGCAGCATGAGCGGAATGAGCTTCTCGGGAAACTGGTAGGGGCCGTAGTTGTTCGAGCAGTTGGTGAGCAGCGCCGGCAGCCCATAGGTGTGGAAGTAGGCGCGCACCAGATGGTCGGCGGCAGCCTTCGACGCCGCATAGGGGGAGTTCGGCGCGTAGGGGGTCTGCTCCGAGAAGAGCCCCTCTTCGCCGAGCGTGCCGTACACCTCGTCGGTCGAGACGTGGAGGAAGCGGAACGCGCTGCGTCGCGCCTCGTCCCGTCCGACGTGGGCGCGGGCGGCCTCGAGCAGCTCGAAGGTGCCCACCACGTTGGTCTGCACGAAGTCGCCGGGGCTCTCGATCGAGCGGTCGACGTGGCTCTCGGCGGCGAAGTTGACCACCGCGTCCAGGTGCTGCTCGGCGAACAGGCGGCGCAGCAGCTCGCGGTCCGCGATGTCGCCGTACACGAACTGGTAGCGCGGGCTCGCGGCGACGTCGGCGAGGCTCTCGGGGTGGCCGGCGTAGGTGAGCTTGTCGAGGACCACCACGCGCAGGTCGGTCTCGGCGAGGAGCAGGCGAACGAAGTTGCAGCCGATGAAACCGGCGCCGCCGGTGACGAGAACGCTGTGCATGGCGGCGCGTAGTATAGCGGCGCCCTCGCCACCCCCATCGGTCGCCACACGGGTGCTACACAGGCGCTACAATGCGCCTTCGACCCCCCACCTGCGGCCTGGGCCGCGCCTCCCATTCCCACTCTCCGCGGAAGACCGACCACCATGACCGAGCGCCAGGACGACCCACCGAGCGAGCCGCAAGACTTCGCGTCCCTCTTCGCCGCCTACGAGCGCGAGCAGGGGGCCAAACCCAAGACCGCCGGCAACCAGGCCGCCGGAAAGCGCGGCCCGCAGACCGGCGACAAGGTGAGCGGCCGCATCGTCAGCTTCGGCGACGAGAGCGCCTTCGTCGACCTCGGTGGCAAGTCGGAGGGCGTGATCCCCCTCCACGAGCTCACCGACGCCGACGGCGAGCGCACGGTGTCGATCGGCGAGGAGATCGAGGCGCTGGTGGTGGGCACGGGCGACGACGGGGTGGTGCTGCGGGTGCGGGGCAGCGTCTCGCGCGGCCCCACGGCGCCCGTCGAGCTCGCGCAGGCGCACGCCCACGGCCTGCCGGTCGAGGGCACGGTGACCGGGGTGATCAAGGGCGGCGTCGAGGTCACGGTGGCCGGCGTGCGCGCCTTCTGTCCGATCTCGCAGCTCGACGACCGCTTCGTCGCCGATGCCACTTCGTTCGTCGGCCAGCACCTTTCGTTCCGCATCACCCGGCTCGAGGAGGGGCGCGGCCGGGTGAACCTCGTGCTCTCGCGGCGCGCGCTCCTCGAGGAGGAGAAGCAGGCGCGCGCCGCCGAGGTGCGCGCGACGCTCGCCCCCGGCAAGGTGATGCGCGGCACCGTCACGTCCCTCGCCAGCTACGGGGCTTTTGTGGACCTCGGCGGTCTCGAAGGGCTCTTGCACGTCTCGCAGCTCGGCCACAGCCGGGTCGCCCACCCGCAGGACGTGCTGTCGGTGGGGCAGGAGATCGAGGTGCAGGTGCTCGAGATCAAGCCCGACGCCAAGGGGCAGGAGCGCATCTCGCTCTCGCGCCGGTCGCTCGTCCGCGATCCGTGGCACGACGAGGTGGCGCGCCTCACGCCGGGCACGCGCCGGACCGGCCGCGTGGCGCGGCTCGAGACCTTCGGCGCCTTCGTCGAGCTGGCGCCCGGCGTCGACGGCCTCCTCCACGTCTCGGAGATGGGCGGCGGGAAGCCGATCCGCCACCCGCGCGAGGCGGTCCGCCCCGGCGACACGATCGAGGTGACCGTCAAGTCGGTGGACGTCGAGCGGCGCCGCATCGCGCTCGGCCTCGGCGAGGCGGAGCAGGCCGGCGCGGCGGACGCGCCACCCGAGCCGCCGGGCTTCGGCGCACTCGGCGACTTCTTCTCGCGGGCGAAGAAGAAGGGCTGACCCTCCGGCGACGGTCGAGATCCGGCCGAGCCAGAATCCTCGGCCGACGTTAGAATGCCGGGTCAATGGCGTTCCCGCCCGCCGCGCCGTCGCCGAGGCTTTCCGTCTTCGATGCGCTGAGCGCGGCCATCGACGTCACCGGCCGGCGCCTCTTCCCCTTCCGCCTCGACCGCTGGTTCGCGCTCGGCTTCGTCGCCTTTCTCGACCACTGCGGGCGAGGCGGCAAGGGCGGCATGCAGTTCCCGGGCGGCGGCAACCCCGGCAGGAGCGGCGGCGAATTCGGCGGGCCCGACCTGAGCGGCGCCAAGGACTGGATCGGCGCTCACGTCGCGATCATCCTCGCGGTCACCGCCATCGTCGTCGTCATCGTGGTGGCGTTCATGGCGCTCGCGCAGTGGCTCGGCAGCCGCGGGACCTTCATGTACGTCGACAACGTGGCGACCGGCCGCTTCGACGTCAAGCGACCGTGGAGCGAACACGCCGAGCGCGCCTGGTCCTACTTCGGCTGGAGCTTCGGGGCCTCGCTGGTCGGGCTGTTCGGGATCTTGTTGCTGCTGGTGCCCGTCGCGTTCCTCGTCATCGGTCTCTTCGGCAGCGGGCCGGCGCTGGGGCCGATCCTCGGCATCGTCGCCATCGTCCTGCTCATCGTGCTCTTCGCCATCGCCCTCGGGCTCTTCCAGGTGCTGCTGCACGATTTCGCGGCGCCGCTGCAGTGGAAGCTCGGCATCCCCTGCGGTCAGGCGCTGGGCGTCGCCTGGAACCTGGCGCTCGGCCACAAGGGCACCTTCATCGGCTACGTGCTGCTCAAGATCGTCTTCACCATCCTCTTCGCCATCGCATCCGTGTTCGCGGGATGCTTCACCTGCTGCCTCGGCTTCTTGCCGGTGATCAGCCATACCCTGCTGCAGCCGCTGCACTACTTCGAGCGGGCGTGGTCGCTCTGCCTGCTGCGGCAGGCGGGGTACGACCTGTTCCCGCCGGAGCCGGCGGTCGCGCCGCCGCCCGCGCTCCCGCCTCCTGAGCCGCCTGCACCGCCTCCCGAGCCGCTCGGCGCCTACTGAGGCGAGCCGGGCCCTCCTGAGTAGGGTGCGCATCGCGCACCATCCGCTCCGATCCCTTCCGACCTCGCGACTCGAACGCTTCGGATGGTGCGCGGTGCGCACCCTACGGCTTCGCCAGCCCTCGCGCCCGCAGCCACTGCAGGATCGGCTCGATCACGAGCTCGGCGGTGGTGACACCGTTCTCCCATCGCATCGCCGCTTCGGCCGACGGGTACACCGCGAAGTCGTGGCCGAGGTTGGCGATGGAGAGGAAGGTGGCGGTGCCCGGCCGCAGCCGGTTGACCGCCTCGGCGATGAGTCGGTGCCCTGCCTCGGCCTCGAACTGGTCGTGCTGGGCGTGGAGGACGAGCACGGGCGCGTCGATCGCGGCCCAGGCGGCGAGGAAGTTGCGCGCCGCTGCCTGTCGGTGCCAGGCGTACGGGCGCCAATAGTGGGCGCCGTCGTCGGTGCCGCGCATCTCCTTCCACACGCCGGCGAGCCGCGGGTCGGCGGCGGCGATCGCCCGCGGGTCTTCGCCGTCGACGAGGTAGCGCTGGAGGAAGCGCGCGTGGGCGAGCAGCTTGTCGTGCACCTCCGCCGGCGGCGTGCCGCCGCGCTCGAAGGCGAGGCGGTCGAAGGTCAGCATGCGCTCGAAGTAGGTCTCGGCGCCGCCGCCGCTGACGACGACGCCGGCGACGCGGTGGCCCACGGCGACGAGCGGCGCCGTCGTGCTGCCGAGGCTCAGGCCCAGCACCACGACGCGCGCCGGGTCGACCCACGGCGAGCGGGTAAGCTGCTCGAAGGCGTGGCGGTAGTGTGCGACCTCGGTGTCGTAGTCGAGCTCGTGGCACGCCGGCCCGTCGCTGTCGCCGCTCGCCGTGCGTTCGACGCGGATCGTCGCCATGCCGCTCCGCTGCGCGAGCGCGGCGAGGAGCTGCGCCGCGCCGTCGCGGTTCTTCTCCTCGGGGATCTCGATGGTGTCGCAGGACACCCACTGCGTGACGAAGATCGCCGGCACGGGCCCGCTGGCGCCCGCCGGACGCGTCAGGAGGGTGCGCAGCCGCGCCCCGTCGGGTGTCGCGAGCACGTCGTAGACCGTCTCGACGCCGGCGAGGCGCTCGAGCGGCTGCGAGGGCGGCGTGAAGCGGACGTCGAGATCGCGCCCCTCGCGCGCGACTCGCAGCGCGAGCGGCTTGCCGCCGACCGCCCGCCGGAGGAGGTCGGCGGTGACGTAGGGCCGATTCGCGCCGGTGCCGCCGACGGCGACGATGCGGTCGCCGTCGCGTAGCCCCGCGACCGCCGCCGGCGCCGCCGGGTCGAGCCGGCGGACGGCGAGGCCGCCGTCCGCCTCGGTGGTTCCGAACCCGAGGTCGGCGCGACGCGGAAGGTCGCCGCGTACGAGCGGCCCCTCGCTCGCCCGCGTTGCGGCGGGAACGAGCGCGGCGAGCATCGTCACCGAGAGGACGAAGCGCTGCCGCCGACGGCCGCCTCTCGTTCCTTCGAGCCTCGAAGCAGCCACCTCGCCCACCGCCACCTCCCTGCCGGCTGCCGCCGGCGTCGTCAGGAACCGGTCGCGGCCCGCCGAGCGGACACCATCAGGTCCGGTGCGTAGATCGCCACCGTGGTGGCGAGCTCGCCCGCGACCTCGAATCGCACCCGCACCGAGGGCGCGCCGACCGGATGGAATTCGTGGTTGCCGAGAGGGACCAGCCCACGCGCCAGCCCGCCGCGACGGGCGATTCCCAGCCCCTTGAGGTTGGATGAGGGTGCGATCTCGAGCCGGTCCCCTTCCCCCGTGCCGTACAGATAGCTCCCGACATAGCGCCGCTGCTCCGCCTCGGTGAGCGTCGGCCGCGGCGGTCCGCCGTCGGCGCCGCCGACGCTCGTCAGGTACTCGACGACGGCAGCCGCGGGCTCGCCGCCGACCTTGGCGTGCGCCAGCAGCGGGATGCCGTGCGGCCCCGGCGTCGCCTGGACCCCCGGCGCGGCGAGCACGAACTGCCGCACGACCTCGAGCTGGCCGAGCATCGCGGCCGAGAAGATCGTCGGGCGCGCGCCGTTGCGGATGACGAGCAGCGCGATCTCCCGCTGACCGGTGTGGCTCGCCGCGTCGATCGGCGACTCCCAGTCGCCGTAGCCCCAGTCCCACTGCGACTTCGCGAGCTCGGGACGCTTCTCGACCAGGCGGGCGACGGTGTCGAGGTCGCGGTGCGCGGCCCCCACGATCTCCTTGACGAGGTCCGGGTCCTGACGGGGGAACCAGTCGCCCAGCGCGGCCGCGCCCCCCGGTTTGGATGCTGCTGCGGCGGGTGCCGGCGCGGAACCGGCGGCGGGGCCTTCGGCGCCGACTGCTCGCGAGGTCCGGGCGACGGCGGCGACCAGGCCCGCAGCTCCGAGCTGGGCGAGGAAGCGGCGGCGGCTGGGATCGTTTCTGACGCTGTCCATGGTGACCTCCTTTGGTACGTGAAAGAAGGTACGGGGTTCGAACCGCGCCGGCCATGGCAGGAGGCTGGGGGAAGCATGAGGAAACCATGAGGCGTGGAGCGGGGGCCGTCGCGGGCCCACCGACGGGGTAGTCTCCACTCCGAGATGGATCGCTCCGCGGCGCGCTGGCGGATCGGCGAGCACCGTTTCGACGCCACGACGGGGGAGATCGAGGGCCCCTCGGGCTCCACGCGGCTCGCCCCCAAGGCGGCACGCCTGCTCGCCCTCCTGCTCGAACAGCCCGGCGAGCTCGTGCCTCGCGAGCGCCTGCGCCAGGAGCTCTGGCCGGAGCAGCACGTCGAGATCGACCAGGTGCTCGCCTACACGGTGCGCCAGGTGCGGGCCGCCCTCGGCGACGACGGCGCCGAGCCGCGGTTCGTCGAGACGCTCCCCCGGCGTGGATACCGCCTGCTGGTGCCGGCCGAGTCGCTGAACGGCGCTCCGCCTGTCGTGGCGCCTGGCACCGTCGCGCCAACTGCCGAGCCGGTCGATGCCGGCCGGCGAGGTCGGCTGCTCCTCGCCGCCGTCGGGCTCCTGGCGCTCCTCGCCGTCGCCGGATTGGCGTTGCGCCGCGGTGGCGACCGCGCGGCCGCACCGCGCGCCACGATCCGCGTCGCCCTGCTTCCCCTCGTCGCGCCGGGCGAGACCGTCGACGACCAGCTCACGGACGCGCTCGTCGAGGGGCTCACCGCGCAGCCGACGCTCGACGTCATCGGCCCGGCGACCACCGCGGGCCTGCGGGGGACGTTGCGGCCGCACACCGAGGTCGGGCGCGAGCTGGGTGTCACCTTCGTGGCCTCCGGCGGCTACCGCGCGGACGGGCGCTTTCTCTTCGTGCAGCTCGTGCGCGTCGCCGACGGCAAACACGTCTTCGCCCAGCGCTACCGCGGCAGCCCTGCCGAGGTGCAGCGCCAGCTCGGGCGCGCCGGCGAGGAGATCGCGGCCGCCGCGGCGGCATCGCTGCCCGCCCCCTGACGCGTCCGCCGGGGCCGCGCTCGCCGGCGAGGACGCGGGGGGCGGGCCGCGGCGTCAGGCCTGCGGCGCTGGGATCTCCGGAACGATCGCCGGAATGATCGCCGGCACCACGATCGGCGCTCGCGACGCCAGCTCGATCCCTTCGCGGACGAAGGCCTCCTGCACCGCCTGCTGCACCAGGCTTCCGACCTCGACCGCCTTCTCGCGCTGGGTCCAGACCGAGAGCTGGAGGTCGACGCCGCCGTCGACGAAGCCGCGCACGGTGAACTGCGGGCGCGGCTCGTCGAAGCAGAGAGGCTCGGCGTCGGCAATCGTCTCGAAGAGCTCGCGGACGCGGGTCAGGTCCTGTCGGAAGCCCACCGTCACCCGCAGGTCGAGGCGGCGGATCGGGTAGCGCGTGAAGTTGGTGATCTCGGTCTTGAGGAGCGTCTCGTTGGGGATCCTCACCGACAGGTTGTCCTGCGTGAGGAGCTTGACCGAGAGCAGGTCGATGCTCACCACCTCGCCGATGGTGCCGGTCCCGGCGATGCGGATCTGGTCGCCGACGACAAACGGCCGCTCGGCGATCAAGAAGAGGCCGCTGATGAGGTTCGAGGCGGAGGTCTGGGAGGCGAAGCCGATCGCCACCGTCAGCACACCGGCGGCGCCGAGCAGCACCGAGAGGTCGACGCCGAGCTGCCGCAGGGTGCCGGCGACGGTGATCCCCAGGATCGTGTAGAAGACGGTGCGGCGTGCGATCAGCGCCTGCTGCGCCGTCCCACGACGGCCGACGAGCCGGCGCGTGGCCGCGCCCGCGTACCGCGCGAGCAGGACGCCGATGCCGAGCACGAGGAGGGCCGCGAGCGCGCGCCCCACCTGCTCCCGGGTGACCCAGCCTTGGAAGAAGTCGCTCACCCGAGGAGCGCCTCGAGCGCGCGGACGAGGGTGCGACGCGGCTCCGGCTGCCGCGCCGGCGACACCGGCTCGGCGCCGAACACCGCGTCGGGCGGGCCGGAGCCGATGTGAAGGCTCGCCAGCCGGCCGTCGGCGGCACGCTCGACCTCGATGCCCCGTGTCCAGAGCCCGCGGTCGCGGTGCCAGAAGAGGTCGAGGTGGTGCACCGGCAGCGACAGCCGCTCGACGAGCAGCGGCGCCGCGGCGAGGTTGGTGAGCCGCACGCGGCAGATCGCCATGTGCGGCCGCACGGGGACGTTGGCGAGCTCCAGCCGCGCCGCGGTGCGCGTCGCATAACAGAGCTCGCCGAAGCGCGTGGAGGCCCCGAACCAGGTGTCGGCGAGCCGGTGCGTGGGAACCTCCACGAGCTGACGGTCGCCGGCGACCCGAACGCGCGCCCACACCGGCAGCGTGACGAAGAGCGCCACCTCGTCGCCGCCGAGCAGGTGGAACGGGCGGTCCGGCCGCGCCACCACCGGGCGGTCGGGGAGGACCGGCTCGACGACCAGCGGGTGCGTCGTTGCCTGCGTGGCGAAGCGCGCCGTCGAGCCGCCCTCCGGCAGCTCTCCGGCCGGCACCGGGCATCGCACGGTGAGGCGGCTCGCCGTCCCCTCGGCGCTCGGCTCGGCGCTCTGCGAGGAGACGCGCCACTCGCGCGCGCGCCGCTCGACCGTCAGTCTGAGCGGACCCACCTCCCAGATGCCGCCCTGCCCCTCGGCCAGCGCGTAGCGGCCCCACCACGGGAAGATCGCCGGCGCGGTGGCGATCGGTGAGGTGGGGGAGGGAGCGGCTGGGCTCGGCTGCACGGCGCCTATTCTCGCGCAACTGCCGATGCGGCTGGCGCGGGCTGCCGGCGAGCCAGGCGGGCCGTCTTGCACCCGGCCGCCGGCCGCGCGACTCCTGCGACATCGGCACCCTCCCGCGACAGACCCGGCAGGCCGTCGTAGACTCCCACCGTTGCCGGCATCCCCTTCCGACTCGAGGCTCGTCGACGCATACCTCCGCGGCGAGGCGGCCGCGACGCGCACCGTCGAGTCGTGGATCGCGGAGGCAGCAAGTGCCTTTCGCGGGGATCTTCGCGACGCATGGGCCGACGTGGAGCTGGAAGCGCGGCGCGAGGTTCTGCGAGTCCTCGGCGGCGAGCGCCTCCGCGGGGACGAGCGCCCGCGCGCCGACGCGGGGGCGCGCACTCTCGTCTGGCGTGCGACCTGCCACACCTGCCTCGACCACCTGCGCGCGCGCCGCCGCCGCCGCTGGACGGACCTCGAGGGGCTGCCGGAGCTCGCCGCCCCGGACGACCAGTCGCCGGCGCGACGCGCCGAGGAGCGCGACGACCGGGCGTTGCTCCTGCGCGTCCTGGCGCGGATGCCCGCCGAGTGCCGGCAGCTCTGGGGCTGGATCCTGGGAGGGGCGAGCTACCGGGACCTGGCGGAGCTCGTCGGCGTTGGCGAGGGGAATCTACGCGCCCGCGTGCTGCGCTGCCGCCAGAGTGCGGTGGCCGTTCGCGATCAACTGCGTTCTGGCACTCCGGAGAGCGAATGGACGGGACGCTGACGGACTGCGAAAGCGTCGCGGGCCTGCTGCCGTGGCTTGGGAACGGAACGCTCGAGGCCGGCGAGGCGGCCGCGCTGCGCGAGCACCTGGCGGGCTGCGCGACGTGCCGCCAGGAGTGGGATTCCACACGGAAGGCGGCGGACGTCTTCGGCGCGCACATTCCCACCGCCGCGCTCGTCGGCCATGTCTTCGGCGACGCCGATCCGGCGTTGCCGCGCGACGTCGTCGAGGCCCATCTCGCCGCCTGCGAGGCGTGCGCGCACGAGCTGGCGATGGTTCGCGAGAGCAGCGCCGCGGAGAGCGCAGGTCGGGTCGTCGTGGCGCCGCACCGCCGCGCGCCCTGGCTGGCGCCCGCCCTCGCCGCGGGGCTTGCCGCCATCCTCGCCGGCGCCACGGGCCTGTGGATCGGCCACCGCGAGGGGGATCGGCGCGCTGCCCGGTCCGCGGCCGACGTCGCTCGCCTGGAGGGCCGGGTCGCCACGCTGACGGCGGAGGTCGGCAGGCTGGAGACCGACGCGGCGAGGCGCGGGGTCGACGAAGCTCCGAAGGCCGACGGAGCGAGCCAGGCCGGTGGCGAGTCCCAGCCCGAAGGGGCTTCCCGGACCGAGCGGCTCGCCGAAAAGGAGCCCGCCGGGGGCGGTGGAGCTCCGATCGTGAACTCGCCGGTGGTCGAGCTCGTCCCCGTGACGGCCGTGGAGCGCGGTGGAGGAGGCCGGCTGGTGACGGTCGCGCGAGCGCCGCTCGTCACGCTCATCCTCGTCTCTCCCTCCGGCGCGGCTGGCCACCGAGGGTTCGCTCTCGAGCTGCTGCGGGGCGGTGGGCGGGTCTGGGGCGCCGAGGGCCTCGCCGTGCAGCCCGGAGAGGACCTCACCCTCGCGCTTCCCGGCTCGATGCTCGGGCCCGGGAGTTACGAGCTCGTGTTGCGGGGCGGCACTGCGAGCCGTCCCGAGCCGCTCGCGACCTATCGCTTCGTCGTCCGCTGAGAGCGCGGTCTCCTGCGGCTCGGACGCTCAGGGGAACGCGGCGCTCCAGCTCGACACTCCGCCACTCTCGAAACCCTCGGCGAAGAGCAGGTCCGAAGGTGTGAGCCGCAGGGCGTAGCAGTTGTCGTCGACGTCGTTGCAGGTGACGAAGACCTTGCTGCGCGTCGAGTAGCGGAAGCGGCCGAACGTGCCGTTCTCCTTGGCCGCCGGACCGCCCGGATGGCTCACGGTGGTGCAGACGCGGGTGTCCGGGTTCAGGAGCTGGACGGCGTCACCGCCGGTCCACGCCACCAGCCGGTCGAGCACCGGGTCGTAGTCCCAGCCGGCGGCGTAGCTGTCCATGAAGGTGCAGCCGGTGGTGGCGCCGCTCTGTCGCGTCAGCGTGCCGGTGGCGCTGCTGACGTCGTACCAGTAGAGCGTGTGATCGTCCGTGGCGTAGTAGTAGTAGCGACGGCGCACCGGGTCGATGACGGCGGACTTGTAGTCGCCCGGCCCCGACGGGTTCTCGGCCCGACGCGTCCACTGGTCGGCCACCGGGTTGTAGCTGTAGAGGTCGTAGTCGTCGTGGGCGTAGATCAGCCCGCTCGGCGCATCGAGGGCGAGGGACAGCCCGAACCCGGCGTGCGGTCCGTCGACGTAGCTCTTCTCGGTCCAGACGTTGCCGACGGGGTCGAAGGACCAGGCGTCGCCGATGAAGAAGCCGCACTGCCAGCGCGAGCCGCCGACCAGGAGGATCCGGTTCAGGCTCGGCAGGTACGCGAGGTGAGCGTAGGTATGGCGTGACACCGGCCTGCCGTCGGCGTACGTGCCGTCGAACACACACCCGTCGCGCACCGGTGTCGAGGGCTCGTTGATCCGGGTCAGCGAGAGAGTGCCGAGGTCGAGCCGGTACCACTCGTTGCCGGCGTAGCCGCCGTGGCCGCCGCCGGTGATGTACAGGCGGTCGCCCGCGGCATCGAACGCGGCGCCGGACCAGTCTTCGGTGACGGCCGCGCAGCCCTCGACGCCCTGGATCTCCGGATAGACCGCCGGGCTGGGACAGACCGCGCGCAGCCGCGTGTTCGGTAGCTCGTGCCAGCCGAGCGCCGCCGGGATCTCGCCGGCGCCGGCCATCTGCGGAGCGCTCGAAGCAAGGGAGAGGACGACGAGGACGATCCAACGTCGATTCATGGCGTCTCCAGGCTCCACGCCGAGGCGTCTCCGCTCTCGAAGCCGTCGTAGAGGAATGGGACGAGGCCTGCCGCGAGCTCGTTCAGATAGACCTCGACCCAGGCGTAGCCACCGGGATGGAGCTCGGCCGAGTCCAGGGGGTCGGCGGGGGAGAGGCCGTGGAGGAGCTCCCAGCTGTCGGCGATGCCGTCGAGGTCGGCATCCGGCGGCGGCGGCGGGCCCGTGGCACGGAGCGGGTCGCCCAGGTTGCCGAGCGAGCCCGTGCCGGAGCGGGCCTCGGCGACGGTGCGCGCGGTCATGGCGTCCCGAGGCCAGGAGCCGACGTGGTTCAACACGTCGTCCCACGCTGCGGCGGCGGAGCTGGTGGTGATCGGAGGGAACGGATGCGGCGCGCCGAGAAAGATCGGGTCGGAAAAGATCGACAGGATCGACTGGCCGGGATAGAGGTTGTCGCTCATGTAGAGCGTGCCGTCGAGCCCGAACAGCATCGAGCCCGAGGGCGTGTCGGGGCCGCTCTTGGCTTGGTTGCCGATGAGGTTGTAGTTGGTGCCCTCGTCGGGGGGCAGGTCCTGGCGGTAGATCTGCTGGAAGGCGCAGTTGTAGAACACGTTGTTGCGCAGGTCGAGCTGGACGCCGCCCGCCGGCACCGGTTCGCTGCCCGACCAGTGAAACTGGGCGCCGCAGCGGCCGAGATGGTGGGCGCTGAAGTTGTGGTGGAAGCTGATCCCGCTCGTGGGTCGATAGGCGATGAGCCAGCCGTAGTTCTGGCTGCCCGCGCCGCTCATGCTGTTCGCGACCGTCGTCCACTGCACGGTGAAGTCGTGGCTGGCGTCGATGTCGAAGGTCTCGTCGGCGCCGCCGGACATGTCGCAGTGGTCGATGACCAGGTTGTAGACCGGATTGAAGGCGAAGGTGTCCCCGGCCTGGGCGCGCAGGCGGAGGAAGCGGAAGACGGCGTCGTGGAAGTCGGCCTGGTAGTTGCCGATCGAGCCGTTCACGAGCGTGATGCCGCCGGGGCTGCTCTGCCCCAGGACGGTGACGTGGCTCTGCGCCTCGGTCAGGGCGATGTCGCCTGCGAGGTCGATCACCCCCGACACCCGGAAGACGATGATGCGCGGGCCCGAGGTCATCATGGCCTCACGGAAAGAGCCCGGCCCGGAGCCGGCGAGAGTGGTCACCACCAGGACCGGTCCGCCCCGGCCCCCGGGGGTCTGGGTCCCGAAGCCCTCGGCGCCGGGAAAGGCCGGAAGGGCCTGGGAGGAGGCCGCGGACACGAAAGCCATCGAGAGCAGAAGGAGGGCGCGCTTCAGGACGATGGGGGCGTGCATTCGCGGTCGGGTGGGTTCCGGCAGAAGGACAGATCGAGGCCAGTAGATCTCGATCCGGAGGGCGAAACGATCGAACGCTTCACACGCTCGGCCGGTAGGTCGAGCCCGACGCGCGCCTCCTCACCCTGGAGTACGGAGACGAGATGTGCGCGGATGACGCGTGCGCTGGAACGCCGACCTCCCGTCCCCCAAGCCGCCACCGCAGTGGCCCGGACGTCCGCCAGGATCCCGACGAGCAGGTCGACCTCGCCGCGGGGGCAGCCCCGCGGCGGATCAGTCGTGGCACTCCCCCAGGCGGCAGGTTCTACCGCTGCCGTTCGAGCTCGCGAAGGCGCGCCGCGAGCTCGTCGATCGTCGCTTGCTGTTGCTTCAACGCGGTCTCCTGCTCCTGGACCACCTTTGTGAGCACGGCCACGATGTCGAGCGGACCCAGCCGCTGGTGGTCGGCGGTGGCGACGAGGTCGGGAACGTCCTCGGCGACGAAGCCCACGTATTCGTCGCTCGGCTCGGCCTTGTAGTAGAAGCGCACGGGGGCGAGCCCTCGAAGGGCAGCCAGCGCATCGGAGGCCTCGAGGGGGCGGATGTCGCGCTTGGCGGCTCGGCTCGAGACGCTCTGCCAGGTGCCGCCGGCGGTCAAGACGGCGCCGCTCGTGTGCTCGATCGGGTTGGCGGGGTTGCCGACGCCGAGGCCGAGGAAGCCCTCGTTGTCGAGGATCATCCGCTGTGTGTTGGCGATGAGGAAGCGCAGCGAGGGGTTGGGGGCGGCCGCGCCGGAATCGGGGCGAACGTTGAGGAAGCCGGCGCCGCGACCGTAGCTACCGCCGGCGTGCCCGATGTTGAGCGCCGACTGGTCTGGTGGGTTTCCATCGGGGTTGGGGCCGATGCCGATGAAGGTGTCGGTCGTGACGCCGCCGATGACGTGCAGGGCGGCCTCCGGCTGGGGCGTCCCGATGCCGACATTGCCTCCAGCGGCGATGTACACGCTGCTCGGCGCCGCGCCCGGCTCGATGCTGAAGGGAGTGCCGCCCTCGGTCATGTCGGCGATGGCGAAATCCCCCACGTTGTTGCGAATGTCCCAGATCTGCACCGGGAAGCTCGGGTTGGTCCTCTCGAGTCGGATGGTCGGTAGACCATGCTTGATGTGCAGCCGGGCTGCCGGGGTCGAAGTCCCCAGGCCGACGCGACCGAGCGTGTCGGCGAAGATCGAGCCGTTTGGCGCTCCGGCGGTGATGGTGAACGGTGTCGTGCCGTTGCTGAGGTCCGACAGGGAGAACATGTTTCCGGAAAAGAAGCCGTTGACGAAGAGCGCCCAGTCGACGGTCGTCGAAGCGCTCGAAGTGTCTTCGAAGAAGAGGTTGGGAAGGGGGGACTTCACCACGAGGGAAGCGGTCGAGAAGCTCATGCCGTTGGAACAGCCGGAGCCCACACAGGCATTGCCGCGAACGATGAGGTCATCCGCGATGACCTGGTCGGCCGCCGTCACCGAGGCGAGCCCCTTGGCCGGCGCCTGAACCTCGGGCTGGGTTTCTTCGCCGTCGACGAAGGCGCCGCCGCTCGCGACGAAGGTCCCGCTCTGCACCAGGTCGCGTTCGAGCCCGTGGGCCCGCTGGATCCTCCGCACCGCCCGCTCGTCGCCGCGCGAGAGCGCCGCCGCGAGCCGGCGCTCGACGTCCGACGGGAGGATGGGATCGAGCCGCAGCTCCCAGTTGTAGGCCCCGTCCGGTCGCTCCTCGCCCTTCTCGTCGAAGGCGCTGAAGGTGGGGGCCGCGCCGGGGCCGACCTCGCTTCTCGCGACCTCGCCGTCGGGCATCGAGACGGTGAGGACGGCCCGCTGGTACGGCGTGAGAACCGTCCAGTCGACCGTGGTGCCGCGGGCATGGGCCTCGGCCAGTGGGTTTGGTTGGTTGGCGCTGGCGCCGCCGGCGAGCAGGCCGGCCAAAGCTATCCCCGTCCAGATTCTACGGACCATGGTGAGGTGCCTCCTGAGTGTCGCGGTGATCGCCGAAGTCCTCGCTCGCTCCTACCTGCGTCGGCGCCGCTACGGAGGGGCCAGCGAGCGAGCACACGGATCCCCTGCTTCAGAGTGGGCCCCTTGCTCCCTCGCCGCGCGGAGGCCAGGTGGCCTCGATGAGGCGCAGGTCGGGAAGCGCGCCGCGTCGTCCTCCCGCCGCGTCTGCTGTCGGCGGACCGTCGACTACGCGTCGGCGGCGGCGCGCCGTCCCACGGCCCGCCGCGCGACGTGGATCAGCGCGTCGCCGCGGTAGACCAGCGGGTTGCTGGTGAAGCCGATGACCATGCCCTCGAACGCCGCCTTCACGGGGTGCGCGTCGTTGCCCCAGGGCGCGCTGATGAAGCCGAGCTGCTGGTGGCGCTTCACCGCGTCGCCGAGGCGGCAGGAGTGGTGGAAGATGCCGCTGCGTGTGGCGCGCACCCAGCTGGCCTCCTCGGCCTCGAAGGAGCGCGGGGGTGGGCCCTCCTCGAAGTGCACCCACATGTCGAGGGCGGCGAGGACGCGCAGGACGCCGTCGACGCCCATGCGGATGGCGGCCTCGTCGAAACGCAGCGGCTCGCCCGCCTCGTAGACGAGCAGGTGGGCGCCGCGGCGGCGGGCGGCGGCGCGCAGCGAGCCGGGGATCTCGGCGGCGGTGTACATCATCGGCGCGGCGAACGCCTCGGCGATGCGGCGGGTCTCGGGGTCGGCGAGGTGGGCGCGGATCTGCGGCAGGTTGGTGCGGTGCTGCGAGCCGGTGTGGAGGGTGATGCCGTAGCCGCACTTCTCGACCACCTGCTCGATGAAGAGGTGGGCGAGCCGGGCCGCCATCGAGCCGCGCGCGGAGCCCGGAAAGGAGCGATTCAAATCGCGCCTGTCGGGCAGGTAGCGCGTCTGCTGCACGAAGCCGAAGACGTTGACCACGGGAACCGCGATCACCGCGCCTGAGAGCTTCGCCGGATCGAGCACGGCGAGCACGCGGCGGATGATCTCCATGCCGTTGAGCTCGTCGCCGTGGATGGCCGCGTCGAGCCAGAGCCGCGGGCCGGGCCGCGCGCCGTGGAGAACGGTGACCGGCAGCGAGAGCCAGCCGCCTGTGAAGAGCCTGGCCACCGGCAGGTCGACACGCACCGCGGTGCCGGGCGGCACCTGGCGGTCGCCCATGCGCAGAAAGTCCGCCGGCGCCTCAGTCATTCGCCAGCGCCACTTCCTCGGCTTTCTCGGCGTTCTCCTCGATGAAGGTGACGATCGCATCGGCGACGTCGACGCCGCTTGCTCCCTCGATCCCCTCGAGACCGGGCGAGGCATTCACCTCGATGACGAGCGGGCCCTGCCGCGAACGCAACAGGTCGACGCCGGCGACGTCGAGCCCCACCGCGCGGGTGGCGCGGATGGCGACGTCGCGCTCCTCGCCGGTGAGCTCGACCGCCGCCGCGGTGCCGCCCTGGTGGAGGTTGGCGCGAAACTCGCCCGCCGCCGCCTGCCGCTGCATCGCCGCGATGACCTTGCCGCCGACGACGAACGCCCTGTAGTCGGCGCCCTTGGCATCGGCGATGTACTGCTGCACGAGGATGTCCGCGTTCACCTGGCGGAAGGCCGCGATCACCGAGCGCGCCGCCTCGTCGCTGTCGATGAGCATGACGCCGATCCCCTGCGTCCCCTCGAGCAGCTTGACGATGAGCGGAGCGCCGCCGACCGCCGCCACCAGCGCGGGGACGTCCTTGATCGAGTGGGCGAAGCCGGTCACCGGCAGGCTGATGCCCGCCCGCGCCAGCAGCTGCACCGAGCGCAGCTTGTCGCGGGCGCGCACGATGGCGGTGCTGCGGTTGCAGGGAAAGACTCCCATCACCTCGAACTGCCGCACCACTGCGGTGCCGTAGAAGGTGTTCTTCGCGCCGATGCGGGGCACGACGGCGTCGAACTCGAGCTCGCGGCCGCCGAGCATGACCGCCGGACGCTCGGCGGTGATGTTCATGTAGCAGCGCAGGTAGTCGACGATCTCGACGCGGTGGCCGCGCGCCTGCGCCGCCTCGCGCAGCCGTCGAGTCGAGTAGAGCGCCGGGTTGCGGGAGAGGATGCCGATTCTCATCCGTGCGGCGCTCCGGTGGGGGGCGCTCCAGTGCGGGTCGCGGTGGATTCGGTGACGCCGTCGAGGGTCGCCGACGCCGACGCCGATGGGAGCGGCTGGCCGGCGAGGAACGAGCGCCCCGGGTCGACGACGAAGCGCCGTCGCAGCGCCTCGCGCCCGATCAGCATGCGGAATCCCATGAGGTCACGGCGCACCAGCGTGAGCTCGATCGGCCACACGTCGGTGCCGAGCACGAGTGTCGTGGCGATCACCGGGCGGAAGGTGCGCCGTCCCGAAGACGAGCGCACCCAGCGCTCGTCGAGCAGCCGTGCCCGCGAGCGCATGATGGTGCAGCCGTCGCGCTGCAGGGGATGCACCTCGAACTCCACCCAGGCGCCCGTCTCGTCGTCGTGACGCGTGATGTCGTAGGCGTGGAGCGCCGACGACCGCGCGCCGGTGTCGAGCTTGACCTTGATCGCCGGAATGCCCAGGTCCGGCAGCGCCGCCCACTCGCGCCAGCCCACCGCCGGCCGCCGCTTCGGCTTCACGGCCACGCGAGGAATCCCATCCCGATCGCATCCTATCCGCTGCCCTGCGGCCACGCGAGAGCCTGCGACCAGCCGAGGCGTGCCATTCGTCACCGCCCGCGGGCCGTTCGCCGGCGACCGATCGCGTAGACTCCCGGCCGCTCGTCAGACGCCGAAGGAGGTCCTCGATGCGCTTCACTCCGGGCCCACCGCACGGTGAGCGTCGATCCCTGGTGCTCGCCCTCGGCCTCGCCTCGGCACTGGCAGCGTCCGGCACCGCTCGCGCACTCGAGGCGCCACCCGCCGCCAGCCCCGCCGGAGAGGTCCGTCTCGCCGGTCCCGTCACGCCGCTCGCCGAGACGCTCCGCCTGCGCCTCGACCCGGCGGCGGACGGCTACACCGGAAGCGCCGAGATCGCCGTCCGCGTCGCCGCTCCGACGTCCTCGCTGCGCCTCCACGCCGAGGCGATGGAGGTGTCGGGCATCACCCTGCGCCCGCGCGCGGGAGGCGACCCCGTCGTCCTCACCGCGCAGCCGGTGGCCGACGGCGTCGTCGAGCTCACCGCGCCGGCGCCGATCGCCGCCGGCGAGCACCTGCTGACGATCGGCTTCGCGCAGGAGTACGACGCGCATTCGGTCGGCATCTACCACGTCGCCGCGGATGGAAAGCACTACGTCTTCACCCAGCTCGAGGCGGCCGACGCGCGGCACAGCTTCCCGTGCTGGGACGAGCCGAGCTTCAAGATCCCCTGGACGCTCGAGCTCACGGTGCCCTCGGGCCTGCTCGCCGCCGCCAACGCGCCGGTGGCCTCGACGCGAAACGCCGCCGAGTCGGGCTGGGAGACGGTGACGTTCGCCGAGACGCCGCCGCTGCCGAGCTACCTCGTGGCGATCGCCGTCGGACCGTTCGACGTCGTCGACGTGCCGGGTCTCTCCGTGCCCGGGCGCATCCTGACCCCCGCCGGGCAAGGGCGGCTTGCCGCGGTCGCCCGCGAGCAGGAGCCGCCGCTCCTCGCCGCCCTCGAGCGCTGGTTCGGGCAGCCCTACCCGTTCGCCAAGCTCGACCTCGTCGCGGTGCCGGAGTTCTGGCCCGGGGCGATGGAGAACCCCGGCCTCATCACCTTCGCCGACGGAGTGCTGCTCACCGGCGCCGAGCCGAGCACGAGCGAACGCCGCACGCTCGCCAAGGTCCTCACCCACGAGCTGGCCCACATGTGGTTCGGCGACCTCGTCACCATGCGCTGGTGGGACGACCTCTGGCTCAACGAATCGTTCGCCGACTGGCTCGGCAACCGCGTCGCCGACGAGGTCTTCCCGGCGCTCGACATCGCCGCCGACGAGCTCGGCGGCGTGCAGTCGATCCTCGACGCCGACGCGCGGCCGAGCGCTCCCGCGATCCGCCAGCCGATCCTGCGCGCCGGCGACTCGCTCGCCAACGTCGGCATCGCCTACGCCAAGGGGCGCGCCGTGCTCGACATGGTCGAGCGCTGGATGGGCGCCGAGCCGTTCCGCGCCGGGGTCCGCCGCTACCTCGCCGCCCACGCCCGCGGCAACGCCAGCGGCGACGACCTCTGGACCGCCCTCGCCGCCTCGTCCGGTCGCGACGTCGGCGCTGTGATGCGCAGCTTTCTCGACCAGCCAGGCTACCCGCTGGTGACCGTCGAGGTGCTCGACGCGAGGAAAGGCACCGTCGCGTTGTCGCAGCAGCGGTTCCACACCGTCGGAGTCGAGCTCCCGGTGCAGCGCTGGCAGGTGCCGGTGGCTCTCGAATGGTCCGACGGCAGCCGCGTGCAGACTCGCGAGGTGCTCCTCGGCGGCGAGCGGCAGACGGTCGAGCTCGGCACGCCGATCGAATGGCTCTTCCCCAACGCCGGCGCTTCCGGGTACTACCGCTGGCAGCTACCCGCCGGGGCGCTCGTTGCGCTCGCCGCCGACGCCCCGCGGCGGCTCGCGCCGGGCGAGCGCATCGCCCTTCTCGGCAACGCGGGCGGCCTGCTCGATGCCGGGCTGCTCGGCGGTGACGAGCTCCTGCGACTGGTCGGCGCGGCGGTGGCGGACCCGGAGCCCAGTGTCGTTGCGGCGGCGCTCGACGCGCTGTCGGACGTCGAGACCGCCTTCGTCACCGACGAGCTGCGCGAGCCCTTCGCCGCCTTCGTCCGCCGCACGGTCGGGCCGGCGCTCGAGCGGACGGGGAGGTTGCCCCGGGCGGGGGAGCCCGAGACGGTCACGCTCCTGCGGCCCCAGCTCCTCACCTGGATGGCCGTCACCGGGCGCGACGCGGCGACGCGCGCCTTCGCCACGGCGCAGGCGGACGCCTACCTCGCCGATCCCACCTCGCTGCCCGCCGACGCCGTGGGGACCATGCTCCGGCTGTCGGCCCTCGACGGCGACGAGGCGCGCTACGAGACCTACCGGCGCCGCTTCGAGGCGGCGAAGGACCCGACGGAGCGCTCCGACTTCCTCGCCACGCTCGGCAGGTTCGAGCGGCCGGAGCTCGAGCGGAGGGCGCTCGAATACACGCTCGCCGGGCCGTTGCGCGACCGCGAGCTGTACGCGATCCCGGGGGGAATTGGCGCCAGCGGTGCGGCCGGGTCCGAGCGCATCTTTGCCTGGATGGTCGAGCAGTGGCCCCGGCTGGTCGCGCGCACGCCTCCCGAGCTGGTCCCCTTCTACGCGACCGCCGCCGGTGGCTGCTCGGCGGAGCGGCTGGCGAAGGCGCGCGAGTTCTTCGCCGCACCGGGGCGCTCGACCCCGGCGCTGCAGCGGCGACTCGACCGCACCGGCGATCAGGTGGCGCAGTGCGTGGCCCTGCGTGCGCGCGAGGGCGCGAAGGTGGCGGCGGCCCTGACCGCTGCCGCTCGCGGCAGTGCGCCGGGCGCGGAGGCGACCGCCGAGGTCCGCCTCGGCGACGACGTGGTGCCCGTCGCCGAGCGGCTGCGGCTGCGCCTCGACCCTGCGAAGAGCGGATACACCGGCACCGCCGAGATCACCGTCGACGTGCGTAAGCCGGTCGCGTCGTTCCGCTTCCACGCCGAGGCCATGGAGCTTGGCGCGGTGACCCTCACGCCGGTCGGCGGCGGCGCGGCCGCCGTGCTCCGCACGGAGTTGCTCGGCGACGACCTCGTCGAGGCGACCGCTCCGTCGGCGATCGCGCCCGGCCGCCACGTCCTCCGGGTCGAGCTCGAGAACGACTACGGCACGCGGGCGGCAGCGATCTACAAGGTCAGCACGGACGGGAAGGACTACCTCTTCACCGACTTCGAGCCCGTCGACGCCCGCGAGGCGTTCCCCTGCTGGGACGAGCCGGGCTTCAAGGTCCCGTGGCGCATCGAGCTCACCGTGCCCGCGGGTCTCCTCGCCGCCGCCAACGCACCGGTGGAGTCGACGCGACCGGCGGAGGCGGGCTGGCAGACGGTGACGTTCGCCGAGACGCCGCCGCTGCCGAGCTACCTCGTCGCATTCGCCGTCGGCCCGTTCGACGTGGTGGAGATCCCCGGCACGTCGGTGCCGGCGCGCATCCTCACCGTCGCCGGCCAGGGGAAGCTCGCCGCGATGGCCGCCGAGACCACGGCACCGCTCCTTGCGGCGCTCGAGGAGTGGTTCGGACAGAAGTACCCCTTCGCCAAGCTCGACCTCGTGGCGGTGCCCGAATACTCCAGCGGCGCGATGGAGAACCCGGGCCTCGTCACCTACGTCGACATCATCCTGCTCACGGGCCCCGAGGGGGCGAGCCAGGCCGCGCGCGGCCGCTATGTCGACGTCACCGCGCACGAGCTCGCCCACATGTGGTTCGGCGACTACGTGACGATGCGCTGGTGGGACGACCTCTGGCTCAACGAGGGGTTCGCCGACTGGCTGGGACCCAAGATCGCCGACCAGGTCTACCCACAGTTCGGCATCGCCAACGAGCAGGTGGCCTCGCTGCAGGGGACCCTCAGCACCGACGCGCGTCCGAGCGCGCCCGCGGTGCGCCGTCCCGTGACCCGCGCGAAGGACGTCTTCACCAACGCCGACCTCACCTACGCCAAGGGGCGCGCGGTGCTGGCGATGGTGGAGCAGTGGCTGTCGCCGGAGGTGTTCCGTCAGGGGGTGCGTGACTACGTGGCGGCGCACCCCTGGGGGAATGCCGGGGCGGCCGACCTCTGGCAGGCGCTCGCCGGGGCATCGCACCAGGACGTCGCCGGCGTCATGGGCTCCTTCCTCGACCAGCCAGGCGCGCCGCTGCTCACGGTCGAGGTCGTCGATGCGGAGCGCGGCGTGCTGGAGGTCGCTCAGCAGCGGTTCCTCGCCATGGGCTCGCAGGCGCCGGCGCAGAGCTGGAAGGTGCCCTTCGTGCTCACCTGGTCCGACGGTGCCCACACGCGGACGCGTCCGTTCCTGCTCGCCGCGGCGAAGGAGCGCTACGAGCTCGGCGGCGCCGTGCGGTGGGTCTTCCCCAACGGCGGCGGCCGCGGGTACTACCGCTGGCGCATCGCCCCGGAGGCGCTCCGCGAGCTCGCCGCCGCGGCGCCGCAGCGTCTCGACGTGCGCGAGCGCATCGCGCTGCTCGGCAACGCCGCGGCGCTGCTCGACGCGGGCCTCCTCGGCGGCGACCGCTACCTCGACGTGGTGCAGGCGGCGGCCGCGGATCCGGAGCCTGACGTGCTCGACGCGGTGCTCGAGGCGCTCGGCCGCGTCGAGGCAGCCTTCCTCGACGAGACGCTCGCCGAGCCCTTCGGCGCCTTCGTGCGGCGCACGCTGGCACCTGTGGTGGCGCGGATCGGCGCGCTGCCGCGTCCCGGCGAGCCGGTGAGCGTGGCCCTCCTGCGGCCGAAGCTCCTCGTCTGGCTCGGCGACGAGGGACGCGACCCCGAGGTCCGGGCCCTCGCGACCCGCCTCGCCGGCGACTACCTTCGCGACCCGGCGTCGGTCGACCCCGGCCTGGTCGGCACCGCGCTGGCCCTCGCGGCGATCGAAGGGGACGAGGCGCGTTTCGAGACCTACCGCGGCCGCTTCGAGACCGCGGAGAGCTCGGAGGAACGGTCCCGGTTCCTGACCGCGCTCGGTCACTTCCGTCGCCCCGAGCTGGCGGCGCGCGCGCTCGCCTACACCATCTCCGGGCCATTGCGGCCGCAGGAGCTGCGCTGGGTGCCGTTCGCCGTGTTCGCGGACGTCGCCTCTCGCGACCGCCTCTTCGCCTGGGTGACCGAGAGCTGGACACCCCTGTCGACGCGTCTTCCGCCCGATCGCGTTCCCTCCCTCACCACCTTTGCCGGCGGATGCTCGACGGAGCGCCTCGCCACCGCGCGAGCCTTCTTCGGCGCTCCCGAGCGCAAGAGCCCCGCCATCGACGCGCGGATGGCGCGCGTCGCGGACCAGGTGGGGGAGTGCGCGGCGCTGAAGGAGCGTGAGGGGGTGAGGGTAGGGAAGTGGCTGCGCTCGGTGCGATAGCCTGCTCCCGTTCAGCCTTCGCCCACGGCTTCGCGCGCGGCAGCGATGGCGCTCTCGAGGGAGCGCCGGATGACGAGATGGCCCGGACGGTTGCGCAGGCCGCCCTGCACGAGGACGCGGAGCGGCTGCTTCTGGACGCCGCCGATGGCGACGAAGGTGCCGCGGGCGAGGAGCCGCTCGATCGCCGACTCGAGATTGATGAGCGCGGTCGCGTCGAGCGCCGGCACACCCTCGAGATCGAGCACCAGGGCCCGCGCCTCCTGCCCGGCGCGCTCGAGGGTGCTGATCGCCCGCTGCGCGGCGCCGAAGAAAAGGGGCCCGGCGATCTCGTAGAGCACGACGCCGTGCGGCAGCGGGCCCGACGGGTGGGAGTGCGTCTCGCCCACGAGCCGGACCTCGGACACCTCGGCCATGCGGCGCATGAACAGCAGCGCGGCGAGGACGATCCCCACCGAGACGGCGATCACCATGTCGAAGACGACGGTGAGCAGCAGGCAGACCCAGAGCACGGCCACGTCGCTGCGCGGCGCCCGGCGGGTGACGCGGACGACGTGCCGGTATTCGCTCATGCGCCAGGCGACGGTGAGCAGCAGGGCGGCGAGCGAGGCCATCGGCAGGTAGCCGAGCAGCGGCGCCAGCGCCAGCGTGACGACGAGGATGAACAGCGAGTGGAGGAAGGCGGCGATCGGCGTGCGCGCGCCCGAGCGGATGTTGGTCGCCGTGCGCGCGATGGCGCCGGTGGCGGCGATGCCGCCGAAGAACGGCGCGACGAGGTTGCCGAGACCCTGGCCGATCAGCTCGCCGTCGGGGTCGTGTTTGGTGCCGGCGAGCCCGTCGCCGACCACCGCGGAGAGCAGCGACTCGATGGCGCCCAGCATGGCGATGGCGAACGCGGCGGGCACCAGCGACTGCAGCAGCTCGAAGGAGAGGGCGAGCGGCCTTCCGTCGGGGCCGGGCTGCGTCCACGGGAGCAATGGCCGCGGCGGCAGCGGCGGGATACCGCCGTGCGCGGCGCCCCCCAGGGTGTAGCTGAAGCGCTCGTGGATGGTTGCCGGCGCGAGCTCGGGCACCGCGTGCGCGAAGCCGGCCGCCAGCAATGCGCCGGCGACGAGCGCCACGAGCGGGGCGGGCATCGACTTGACGAGCCTCGGCCAGAGCAGCAGCAGCGCCAGCGTCAGGAGGCCGACGAGCAGGTCGCCCGGCCGCATCGTCGGCAGGGCACGGGCGATGGCGAGCGCGCGCGGCAGGAAGTGCGCCGGCAGCGCGGCGGTGTCGAGGCCGAAGAAGTCCTTCACCTGGAGCACGGCGATCACCACCGCGATGCCGGCCGTGAAGCCGGTGGTGACCGGGTAGGGCACGAACTCGATGAGCCGCCCCAGCCGCCCGAGGCCCATGGCGAGGAGCAACACGCCAGCCATCACCGTCGCCAGCGCCAGACCGGCGAGCCCGTGCTGCGCCGCGATCGGCGCCAGGATGACGACGAACGCCGCCGTCGGCCCCGAGACCTGCATCCGGGAGCCGCCGGCGAGCGCGATCACCGCGCCGGCGACGATGGCGGTATAAAGCCCGTGCTGCGGCGGCACGCCGGCCGCGATGGCGAGCGCCATCGACAGCGGCACCGCGACGACGCCGACGACGAGCCCGGCGAGGAGGTCGGCGCGCAGAGTCGCGAGCGAATAACCCTCGGCGAGCGCCTGGCGCAGCGCGACGCCGAGCAGTGGCGCCACCGGCCGGCGTGCGGGCGGTGCTCCGGAGGCAGGCTCGGAGGGGGCCGTCACCTGGGAAGGGTGCGAATCATCGTGGGATAGATGCTGCGCGCGGCAGCGGCGATTATCGTCCCAGCCGTCCGGCGCCGCAAGGCGGCATACAATCCGGCAGCCGTATGGAGGACACCCTTCCCGCCGCGCGCGAGGCGACCTTCCGGGCGGCCGTGGACGAGGCGCCGCGGTCCTTCAGGGGCCAGGGCGACGAGCTCTGGCAGGTCGCGCGGGTCCGCGAACGCCGGTAGCGCCGACGCCGACCATGACCGCGCTGCAGGCGATCGTCCTCGCCATCGTGCAGGGGCTCACCGAGTTCCTGCCGGTCTCCTCGTCGGCTCACCTGATCGTCGTGCCGCGTCTGCTCGGCTGGCCCGATCAGGGGCAGGTGTTCGACCTCGCGACGCACGTCGGCAGCCTGGTCGCGGTCCTCGTCTACTTCCGCGCCGACCTCGCGCGGCTCGCGTATGCCCTGCCGAGGCTCTTCTCGCGCGCGTCGCTTCGTACGGGCAGCGACGCGTCGCTGCTCTTCAACCTCGGAATCGGCACGCTCCCGGCGGCGGTTGCCGGTCTCCTCGTCTCGGGCTTCGTCGCCGGTGCCGCGCGTGACCCGCGGCTCATCGCCTGGACGACGATTGTCTTCGGCATCCTCCTCGGTCTCGCCGACGCGCTCGGCCGGGGCGGTCGCGACGAGCGCGACGTGACGTGGCAGCAGGCGCTGCTCATCGGTGTCTTCCAGGCGATGGCGCTGGTGCCGGGCACGTCTCGCTCCGGGGCGACCATCACCGCGGGACGCTTCACCGGGCTGTCGCGGCCGGGTGCCGCGCGCTTCTCGTTTCTCCTCTCGGTGCCTGTGGGCCTCCTCGTCACCGCCAAGGAGGCCGTCGACCTGGCGGCCGGGCGCGGAGCGGCGATCGGCACGCTGCCGCTCGTGCTCGGCTTCGTCGTTTCGGCCCTCACCTCGTTCGCGGTGATCACCTGGTTCCTGCGCTGGCTGCAGCGGCGGAGCCTGATGGTGTTCGTCGGCTACCGGCTGGTGCTCGGCGTCGTGCTGTTGCTCTGGCTCCGCTAGCGGCCGGTCAGGGCAGCAGGCCGCGCCTGGCGGCGTAGCGCACGAGCTCGGCGGTGTTGTGCACGTCGAGCTTCTCCATGAGGCGGCTGCGGTGGTTCTCGGCCGTCTTCGGCGAGATCCCGAGCGCCTTGGCGATCCCTTTGGTGGTCTTGCCGTCGACTACGAGGTGGAACACCTCACGCTCGCGCGTCGTGAGGGTGCCATAGGGATCCTCGGGGCCCTCCGGATTGCGGTACTGCTCGGCGAGCACGCGCGCCGCGTAGGGGCCGAAGTAGCCGTGCCCGCGGGCGAGGGCGCGCACTGCGGCCAGAAGCTCGTTGGCGGCGCTGTCCTTGACGAGGTAGCCGCTGGCGCCGGCGCGTACCAGGTGCACGACGTACTCCTCCTCCTCGTGCATGGTGAGCACGAGGATGCGGGTGTGCGGCGACTCCTGGCGGATGCGGCGCACCGCCTCGAGGCCCGAGAGGCGCGGCATGCCGATGTCCACCACGGCCACGTCGGGCGACGTCGCCAGTGCCTGCTCGACCGCCTCGACGCCGTCGCTCGCCTGGGCGACGACGTCGCAGTCGCCCCCCGCCTCGAGCAGGCTCACGACTCCCTGGCGCACGATCGTGTGATCGTCCGCCACCAGCACGCGGATCACGGGGCTTCTCCCTCGCCGATGCTCTTTCCCTCGCCGAGGGTCCCTCCCTCGCCGGCCGTGGGTGGGCACGGCACGCGGGCGACGATACGCGTTCCCCGTCCGGGGCGCGAGGCGATGTCGATGCGGCCGCCGAAGAGCTCGACGCGGTCGCGCATGCCTCGCAGGCCCGAGCCGTCGGCGCCCGACACGGTCGCATCGAAGCCCCGGCCGTCGTCGGAGATCACCAGCTCGATCTCGGCGGCGTCCCGCCGGGCGAGTACCTGCGCCCGGCCGGCGCCGGAGTGCTTGCCGACGTTGTTGAGCGCCTCCTGCACGACGCGGTAGGCGAGGGTCTCCACTTCGGGTGGTAGCCGCCCCTCGACGCCGGCGAGGTCCACCTCGAGGGCGACGCCGGTGCGCTCCCCGAAGGTGCGCGTGAGCCAGCGCAGCGCCGGCTCGAGGCCGAGGTCGTCGAGGATCTGGGGCCGCAGCAGGCGCGACAGCTCGCGCGTCTCGTGCAGCGCCTGTGCGGCGAGCTCGGCGGCGTCGCGCAGGCGCGTGCGAGCAGCGGGCGGCAGGCCGGTGGAGAACTGCTCGACGACGTCGAGCTGGTGCTTGAGGGCCGTCAACGTCTGACCGATGCCGTCGTGGAGGTCGCGCGCGAGCCGTCTGCGCTCGGCCTCCTGTACGTTCCAGACCGACCGCGCGAGGCCGCGGAAGCGTCGCTCGCCGGCGAGCAGCTCGTGGAACAGCTGCTCGTTCTGTCGCGTGATCTCGCGCAGGCGCGCTGCCACCGACTCCATCCGCTCGATGCCGGGAGCGCCGGCGCCCGTCGTCGTGCTTTCGGGCGTGGCCGCGCCCGAGCTCGTGCTCGAGGGTGCCTCGGCTCCCGCGCCGGCGTCGCGGGGAATGGGGAGCTCAGCGGGCGGCGTTCGGTGTCTCAAAGGCGCGGACCTCTGCCAGGGCGTCGAACGTCGATCGGTAGTCGGCCGGGATCTCGCGGCGCAGTCGCTCGAGCTCGGCGCGCGCCTGAGAGAGCGCGCGCGTCGCCGCCTCGCCCTGGCCGAGCTTCGCCGCGGCGTCGGCGAGCGTCGACTGCAGTCGCCAGGCGCCGCCCCAGGGCGGCCCCGAGGGCATGGCGGCGAGCCCGTCGCGTGCCACCCTCGCCGCCTCGGCAGCGCGGCCGCGGGCCAGCTCGGCGCGCGCGAGGGCGGCATCCGCCTCCAGCCGCAGCGGCACGTCGCCGAGGGAGCGAGCCTCGGTCGCCACCGCGGCGAGTGCCTTGCTCGCGCCTGCAGCGTCGCCGCCCGCGAGAGCCGCCAGGCCGGCGCCCAGGCGCGCCTCGAGACGGAGCAGCGGCGTGTCGCTCGACGCCGCCGCGGAGACCGCCTTGGCGAATGCCTCGCGCGCGTCCGCGACTCGCCCACCTCGCAGCTCCATCCCGCCGCGCAGGATGAGGAGGCGAGCCCGCTGCTCCTCGGTGCCACCGTCGGTGAGCCATCCCGCCACCTGGTCGAAGGCCTTGCCGGCGCCGGCCACGTCCCCCATCGCCAGCCGCGTCTCGGCGGCGAGCAGCGTGAACTCGACGAGCCCGCGCCGGTCGTCGAGCGGACGCACGACGTCGAGCGCCTGGCGATACGAGTCGAGGGCTGCGGCGTAGCGCCCCTGGAGGTGCGCGAGCCTGCCGAGGTAGCCGAGCGCCGCGGCGGTCGAGTCCGGCATGCCGAGCGAGCGGCTCTCCTCGAGCGCCGCGAGCAGCGACTTGGCGGCTTCCTCCCAGCGCCCCTGGGCGAGCTCGAGCAGGCCGAGGCTCTGCCGCGTTTGCACCGCCCCCTCGCGATCACCGCCGGCGGTGAAGAGATCGAGCCCCTGGCGCCAGTAGACCGAGGCGTTGTCGTATTCGCCGAGCAGGTAGTAGGCGAAGCCGACGTTGTTGTAGCTCTCGGCGAGCGCGCGCTTGTCGCCGAGCGCCTCCCGCGCCTTGAGGGCCTGGCGGTACTGATCGAGGGCGGCGCGATAGCGACCGCGCTCCTCCTCCAGCACGCCGATGTCGTTGAGCACGTCGGCGAGGCCCCGCTTGTCGCCGACGCCCTCGAGGAGGCCCTTCGCCTGCGCCAGCCGGGCCGCGGCCTCTTCGGCGCGGCCGCGCACGGCCGACAGACGGGCCTGGTTGCGCAGCGTCGTCGCGAAGCCGCGGGTGTCGCCGATCTGCTCGCGTAGGGCGCCCGCCTTCTGGTAGCTGTCGTCGGCCTCCTCGAGGCGCCCGAGCTGCTCGGCGCCGACGCCCATGGCGTTGAGGACGTCGGCGCGGCCTTGCCTGTTCTCGAGCTGGTTCTGGATCACCAGCGCGCGCACCAGGTAGTCGTCGAGCGCCTTGCGGCTGTCGCCGGACTGGATCGCGAATTTGCCGAGCAGGAACCAGGCGCGCGGATGGTTGGCGTCGAGCGCGGTGGCGCGCTCGAGGGCCGCGCGACCCTCGGCGAGCTTGCCCCCTTCGCCGCGTGCGCTCGCCAGCGACACCAGGAGCTCGACATCGTTGGGGTAGCGCTCGACGAGGCCGGCGAGGAGCCGCTCCGCCGCGGCCGGGTCGCCGCCGAGCAGCGCACGGCGGGCCTCGACCTCGGTGGTCAGCTTCGGCGACGCCCCCTGCAGGTTTGCTGCGGCGTGGTCGAGCGCGGCGGCGGCGTCCTCGCCCCGGCCCAGGGCCTGGTAGGCGTCGGCAAGGCGCAGCCAGCCTGCCGTGAACCGCGGGTCCGCAGCGGTCGCCTTCTCGAGCCACGAGACGGCACCCAGGGTGTCGCCGCGAACGAGTCGGTCGACGCCGCCGCCGTACGCGGCCAGCGCCGCCGGAGCCGTCGTCGGCAGCGCGTGCCGCTCTCCGGCCGGGACGTCGAGCGACCGCGTGATCGACTCGGCGAGTGAGCGCACGGCGGCGGGCAGGTCGCGGCCGCTGGCGGCCACGGCGTCGAAGGCGGCGCCGCCGTCCGCGCCGTCCGCGCCGAGCAACCGCGTCTGGAGCTCGATCCCGCCCTCGACCGAGCGTACGCGACCGGTGATCAGGCGGTCGGCCTCGAGCAGGCCGCTCACAGTGGACAGCGGGCGCCCCGCCGCGGTCGCCTCGGTGCGCACGCCGAGGTCCTCGAGCGTGCGGAAGACGCGGAGGCTGTCGACGACGGTCAAGCGCGGGCTCTCGGCGAGCTCTGCGGCGAGCATCTCGGCGACTCCACGCGACGTCCAGCCGAGCTCCGGGCGGCCGGTCTCGTCGACGAGCGGCAGCACCGCGATCGCCACCGCTGGCGCGGCCCGCGGTGTCGCCGCCGCCGGCGCCGGTGCTCTTCGCAGGCGCGGCAGGAGCAGGGCGCCGCCGGCGACGAGCGCGAGGATCGCCGCCGCGACGCCTGCCCGCGGCAACCAGCCTGGCCAGCGCGGCGCGGATCCCTGCGGACGCCAGGGCGCTGTCGCCGGCGACTCGAGGGCGTCGAGGTCGGCGAGCAGCTCGGGTGCCGTCTGGTATCGCCGCGCGGGGTCGCGCTCGAGGAGATTGCGCACGATCGAGAGGACGCGCGGCGGGGTCGTCCCCTCGAGCTGGGCGAGCGACGGCGTCCCGACGAGCCGCTGCGCCAGCACCTCGGAGTCGCTGCCACCGCGGAAAGGGAGCTCGTCGGTGAGCATCTCGAAGAAGATGATGCCGAGCGCGTAGAGGTCGCTCCGCCCGTCGACCTCGTCGCCACGCGCCTGCTCGGGGGAGAGGTAGTTGGGCGTGCCGACCACCATTCCCGTGCGCGTCAGAGCGACGCCGCCGAGCGAGCGGGCGATGCCGAAGTCGCTGACGAAGGCGTTGTCGGCGGCGTCGACGAGCACGTTGTCGGGCTTGAGGTCGCGGTGGATCACGCCCTGGGCGTGGGCGCCGGCGAGCGCGCGGGCGAGCTGTTTGACGAGGGAGACGGCTCGCGGCAGCGCCAGCGCGCCGTCCTGCTCGAGGATGTCGCGCAGCGAGCGGCCCTCGATGAGGTCCATGGTCAGGAAGCAGGTCTCGCCGTCCTCGCCGAGGTCGTGGATGCGCACCACGTTGCGGTGGCTCACCTGGCGGGCGAGGATGATCTCGCGGCGGAAGCGCTCGCGGAACCGGTGGTCTCTCGCGTGCTCCGAGCGCAGCACCTTGACCGCCACCGGGATGCCGAGCTGCTGGTCCGCGGCGCGGTAGACGATCCCCATGCCGCCCACGCCGACGATCCCCTCGATGCGGTAGCGGCCCGCCAGCAGCGAACCGTTGGCGAGGTAGGCGTCGACGCCGACGTGGGTGCGGGTGGGCGAGCCGCCCGGCGTTGGGGGGCCGCCGGTTGGGCCGTCGAGCGGTGTGGCCGGCCGAGTCTCCTGTTCCGGGTCGCCCGCCTCGCTCCCCGGCGGCGTATCGGTCAACGCTCGCGCCCGCGGTGGGAGAGCAGCAGCTCGTCCCAGCGCAGTCCCGTGTCGTCGGCGGCGACGTCGACGAGGGCCGAGGGGCGGGTGCGGGTCTGGTCGACGGCCGAGGAGGCCACGGCGGCGATGCTCCCCGACACCGTTGGCGCGGCGCTCGGCGCGCCGAGGCCGGCGGCGACGCGGGCGAGCTCGGCGTCGAGACTGGCGACGGTGATCGCCAGGGCGGCGTGGGAGGCGAGCCCGGAGAGGATCTCGACGTCGAGCTCGGTGAGCTCGGCGCCGGCCTTTCCGCTGTCGGCATAGAGCGCGCCGACCAGCCGGCCTGTGGCAGTCAGCGGCATGCAGAGGAGGGCGCGAATCCTCCGCTCGGCGATGCTGGCCCGCTGCGCCAGCCGGCTGTCGAGCTGCGCATCGCTGGTGGCGACGGCGCGGCCCTCCTGGAGCGCGAGCTGGACCGCGCCGACGCTGCCGGCGAAGTCGTCGTCCATCACCGCTCCGGCCGGCATGCCGCGGCTCGCGGCGAGCACCAGGCCGCCGTCGGGCTCGGCGAGCAGCACGAAAGCGCGGTCAGTGCGCGAGAGCTGCAGCACCGAGTCGAGGAGGCGCTCGAGCAGGCCGGAGAGGCCGATCGACGGCGTGAGCCGACGCTGCATCTCCACCGAGCTCTGCCAGCGACGGAGCTGCTCGTCCTGGTGGCGGGCGGCCGCCTCTTCGCTCAGCCTCTCGAAACGGGCGAGCACCCCGCCGAAGCTGACCCAGCTCGTCTCCTGCATCGGCAGGCCGTCGCCGCCGGCGGCCGCGCCGTCGAGCTGCGTGCCGTTCTTGCTCTCGAGGTCGGCGAGCTGCCAGGCCCCGTCGCGGAAACGGAGCACCGCGTGGCGGCGCGAGGCGCGATCGTCGTCGACACGGACGGCGCACTCCGGGTCGCGGCCGACCACGTGGTCTCCTGCCTCGCGCAGGGTGTAGACCCGCGCGGGCCGATCGGCTAGGAACAGCGTGAGACGCGCCGGCATCGCATCACCGAGGCCGTCAAGCGAAAGCAGGAAAGCAGGCGGCAAGTCTAGCAGGGGCCTGGCGTCGCTCCAGCGCGCGCGAGCACCGAGATCGTCGTGTGCCCACGCTCGTGCGCGAGCCCCCAGCCGGCCCCGGGTCAGCGCACGCGGGCCGGCGACGGGGCGCCGGAGCGGATCACTCGGCGAGCGCCAGGCTGAACCGCAACGTGCCGGCCGCGGCGCGCAGGTTGCCGGCGACGTTGTTGAGGTCGCGCGCCGAGCGCCAGACGTTGGGCACGAGTCCGGCGTCGGCCGCCGTCTTGACGGCGGCCGCGAACCCTTCGACACTGCCGATCGCGCCGACGACGTTGCCGCTGTCCCACCGCGAGCGCGCGGTCGCGAGACGGGCGTCGAGGTCGCTGCGCAACGGACCACCGATGCCGCTGCTCGCGAGGAGCGCATCCAAGGTGTCGAGCTTCTGCTCGACGACGGCCGACGTGGGCCGGAGGTCGACGAGGATGAGGAACTGCGAGAAGCCACCGGTGCTGCCGCGTGCGCGGTAGCTCCCCGTGCCCATGCTCTCGGTGATGTCGACGAAGGGGCCGCCCACCGAGGCCTTGTAGAGCCGGAGTGGCGAGTCGGCCACGAAGGGGAGGTTGTGGGTGTGCACTCCGACGGTGGTGACCCCTGAGAAGGAGAGCCCACCCGCCGCCGGGGGCTCGACGCTCACCAGCAAAGGGAGGGCCGCCGGCAAAGAGATCAGTGTGTCTGGGAGGCGACCCACGAGCTCGACCGGGTTGACCAGGCGGGAGGTGATGCCGAGGCCCGCGGGGGTGAGGCCCACCACCTGCTCGAACTCGAGAGTGAGCTCGATCGAGAGGCCGGCGAGACCGAGGGTCACCGAGGCCTCGTTGCCGGCGATGGTGACCGGCGGTCCAGAGGGCAGCAAGCCCGGGGGCAGCAGCCCGGCGCCGGCCGATGCGGGGATCGCGGCGACGAGCAGCGCTGTGGTAAGGGCCAGGCGGGCGAGGGTCAGGCGACGGTGACTCATGGGCCGTGGTTCTCCTCGGAAGGAAATTCCGACGGCAGCGGGCTGCAAGAAGGGAGCCAAAAAGACTGCGGCTGTTCGCTACTTTACACCCATCAGGGCGTCCCGGAACTTCTCGCCCGGTCCGGGATGCTCGCCGATCCAGCAGGCGAAGAGGGCGTCAGCGAATGGTTTTCCGCCGAGAGTGCCCTTCGACTGGTCGTTGACCTTCACCTCGACCCCTGAGCCGGGGAGGTAGGTGAAGGCGAAGCGATCGCCGGTCTTGGCGTCCTGCATCATCCCGCAGAGGGCGTCGAAGTTCTTCTTGACGTCGGCGGAGGCATTCGGCGTGTTGGCCTCGAGCCCTTCCTTCCACGCCTCGCAGATCGCCGCCTTGTCGACGTTGCGAACCCAGTGCATGACCATGTGCCGGGGCTCGTCCTCGGAGAGCAACTTCTTCCAGTCGGTCTCGCGGTCCGGCAGGTAGAGCCCGCCGACGTAGACCTTGAAGACTGCCTTGCTACGCAGCGCCATGCCGTTCAAGGCCAGCGGGTGCTCGCCCACCTCCACCTTGTCGGGCATGGTGACCCCGGCGAGCGTCGCGGCGGCCAAGGGGGCGGCGAGCAGTAGACCGAGGGCGAGGGCGGAGAGTCGGCTGATCCGGTGTCGACGCATCACGGGGCGGCCTCCTGTGTGGTCTTTGGAAGGGGGAGGAGTATAGCCTGGGGGCCTTGCGACGACGACGTGGGGAGCGACCTGCCGGCCCGTGACGGGAGACCGCGCAACCTCGGCCCGCGGCTGCCGTACAGGGCTCCATGGAGGCGGTGGCGGCGATGACCGCGCTGGCGCTGGGGGGCGACGAGCGTCCGGCGGAGGGGACTCCGGCGGCCGACCCGGAAGGCGCGCGCCTCGCCGTCGAGGCTGCTGGCGGCTCGGCGGAGGCATTTCGCGCCATCGTCGAACGCCACCAGCAGACCGTCTATCGTCTGGTGCTGCGGATGGTCCGCGATGCGGCCCTCGCCGAGGACATCGCCCAGGAGACCTTCCTCAAGGCGTATCGCGCCCTGCCGGGCTACGACCCGCGCTGGAAGCTGTCGAGCTGGCTGCTCAAGATCGCCCACAACGCCACGATCGACCACCTCCGCCGGCAGCGGCTGGACACCACGCCGCTCGACTTCGGGCCCGAGTCGGAAGGGACCTCGCCCATCGATCGGATCGCCGACACTTCGGTGCTCGGAGCGGAGCAGCAGATGCGCGGCAAGGCGCTCGCTCGCGACCTGCAGGCCGCCCTCGGCGCCCTCGACGCGCCCTATCGCGAGCTGCTGCTCTTGCGTTTCCAGGAAGGAATGGCCTATCAAGACATTGCGGAGGTGACCGGGCTGCCGCTGGGGACCGTGAAGGTGCGGCTCCACCGGGGGCGCAAGAGGCTGGCGGAGCTGATGGCGGCCAGGGGCTGGGCGCCTGAAACCGGGCCGCCTGGCTGAAACCGAGCCACCGGAGGGCTCGTAGGGTGCGGTGAGGACGACGGAATGCCCGACACCAGGATCGACAGAAGGACCGACCCCCGCTTCTCCCGCTGGCTGGCCGCCGAGGCCGGGGGCGAGGAAGCGGCTGCCGAGGCGGCGTTTGCCCGCCTCTTTGCGGCCCTGCCGCCCGCGGCGGCGCCCGCCGGTTTCGCCGACCGGGTGATGGCCCGGGTGGCGGCCGAGCAGGCGAGCCTCGTGCGCGCCACGTGGCCGCTCGAGCGTGCGGCCCTCTGGCTGCTCGCCGCTTGCGCCGCGGCCCTGAGCTTCCTGCCGAGCTGGCTGCCTTCGCTGTGGGATCGCCTGGATCCCGCGACGTGGGCGGCTGGCCTGGCGACGTTGCTCGTTCGGGTGGCGCACGCGGTGGCCACCCTGGCGCCGCTCTGGGAAGCCCTTTCGCGCGTGGCCCGCTGGACGGCTCTTGCCGCCGGCAGCCCGCAGGTCGTGGCCGCCGTCGCCCTCTGTGCTCTGCTCGCCGCGACGGCGGGCCGGCTTCTGCTGGGGTTGCTCGATGAAAGGAGCTCGGGTCATGCGCAGGTCGGCTAGGACACTTCCGCCGGGGTGGGCCCTGGCGTTTTCGATCGCTTGGACGTTGATCGCGACGGCGGGGGTCGGTGCGCAACCGGTCCCGCCGGCGCCTCCCGCTCCGCCGGCACTTCCCGCCCCGCCGGCTACCGCCGGCCAGCCTTTGCGTGCCCAGGTGGAGGCCCGCTTCGAGGTGCTCCCGGTCTCCGACGGCCTCCTGCTGCGCCCGCGGCTCCCGATGGACGGGATCCGCACCCTCGAGATCCGCGACGGCGAGCTCGCCATCGACGGGAAGCCGGCCGAGGCGGACGACCTCGAGCGCCGCGTCGGCGCCGCGGCCACGGCCCCGGTGCGCTCGCTGCTCGAGCTCGACCCCGACGAGCTCGCCGACCTGTTCGGCCTCTCCTCGGCGCCGCCGCCGCCCGAAGATGCCGCCGATGCCGACGCGCTCGGCGACCGGGTCGACCGGGAGATGGAGGCGCGCCGCGCAGAGATCGAGCGGCAGCAGGAGGAGATCCGGAAGCGGATCGAGGAAGAGATGGACCGGCGCGCCGGCGACGTGCAGCGCCGGCAGGAAGACCTCGCCCGCGACATCGAGCGGCTGGGGCGGCGCGGCCGGAGCCACCGGGACTCCGACGCGCGGGTGGTGATGGGCACGCCGGTGCACGTCGAGAAGGACGAGACGACTGGCGACGTCGTCGCCATCGGCGGTGGCGTCACCGTCGAAGGCGAGGTGATGGGTGACGCAGTGTCGGTGGGCGGCTCGGAGCACATCAGTGGCACCGTCAACGGCAGCGCGGTGGCCGTGATGGGAACCATTCACCTGGCACCCACCGCACGGGTGATGGGCGACGTGGTGAGCGTCGGCGGCACCGTCGAGCGCGAGCCGGGCGCCGAGGTGATGGGTCAGGTCACCGAGGTGAGCTTCCTGCAGGGGATGGCGGGCGGCTGGATGGGCGGCCGCGGCTGGCAGTGGCGTGGTTTCGACACCAGCAGCCACTCCTACTTCGACGGCGCCATCCTGCGTTTCATCCGCTGCGTCGTCTTTGTGCTGGTGCTCATCCTCCTCGCCGCCCTGGCGTCGGTGATCGGCCGCAACCCGCTCGACCGGGTCTCGGCGGTGGCCGGCAACGAGCCGTGGAAGGCCGGGGTCGTCGGCCTGCTGGCGGTCGTCCTCTTCATCCCCATCATCCTCATCGTGCTCGTGCTGCTGGCGATCTCGATCGTCGGCATCCCGCTGCTGATCCTCTGGCCGTTTGCCGTCATCGCCTGCGTCTTCGCAGCCTGCTTCGGCTACCTCGGCGCCGCACACGCCCTCGCCCGCTGGAGCGAGGGGCGCTTCGGTTGGCGGCTGGCGGGGCCGGTGACCACAATGGTGCTGGGGATCTTCCTGCTCCAGGGCGCGTGGCTGATGGCCCGTCTCGTCGACGTCGTCGACAGCTCGCGTGACGTCGGCGGCTTCCTGCGGCTCATGCTGCTCTTGTTCTGGATGCTGGTGAACCTCTGCGCCGCGTTCGTCGGCATCGGCGCGGTGATCATGGCGCGCCGGTCGGGGCCGCGGCCGGCGCCGGCTGTCGCGGCTCCGCCCCCGCCGCCCCCGGTCGCGCCGCCGCCGACCGAGCATGGCCGCGACCTGCCCACGGTCTACGAGCGGGAGTCCGAGCCTGCTCTCGAGCCCGAGCTCGCCGGCGGGCCGCGGTGGGAGGAGCCCTTCGCCACCTTCGACGAGCCGGAAACCGCTGAGACGGCGCCCGAGCCTTCATCGCCGGCCTACGGGACCGACGAGGAGGCTGACGAGGACGGGGGCGAGGACGAGGCCACGGATCCCGGCCGGGCGCCGCGACAGGCGTAACGGCCGGAAACCCCACTACCCCCGCAAACGCTCTGCGAGCCGTGTGTACCGCCGTTGTGGATCGGCGTTCCGCACGGCT
>Ga0209382_10000634_pt1 | contig 57269 bp, 41 predicted proteins | sample SoiMetdeltSBSDD5_FD_187599 | JGI IMG/M metagenome (GOLD analysis project Ga0209382, IMG submission 187599) | Bulk soil microbial communities from a Populus tree surrounding site in Tennessee, USA - Soil MetaG P. deltoides SBSDD5 (SPAdes) (version 2) | ecosystem: Environmental > Terrestrial >...
GATGGCCTCCCTGAACAGCGGTTCGGCGTCCGTTGCCCGGCCGGTCTGCCACAGGAGCACACCCAACGTGAACGGCGGATCGCTGAGACGGGAATCGAGGGCAACCGCGCGGCGCAACGCGACTTCGGCGCGATCGAAGTCATCCCGTTGCTTGAGCGCGACCCCGAGGTTGTAGAACGCCTCCGAGTTCTCCGGCTGGTCGCGTGTGATGCCCTCGAGGAGCTCTACGGCCCCTGCCAGGTCTCCCTGGTGCATCAGCGTCGTTGCGAGATTCAACCTGCCGGCAGCGAAGGAGGGATGCGCGGCAATGAGCTTCTCGAACGTCTCGACCGCCTCCGCCCCGTTCCCACTCTGCATGAGCGCGAGGCCCAGGCTGTTGAGCGCGTCGGGGACCGACGGATCGAGCGCGACCGCCCGGCGGAGGCTCGCGACGGCACCCTCGAGATCACCGAGACCCTGCAGCGCAACTCCCAGCTGCAGGTGCGCCTGCGCGAGCGACGGCGACAGCCGGACCGCTTCGCGCAGCTGCGTCACCGCCTCTGGAAGCCGGCCCAGCTGACGCAGCGTCGTACCAAGGTAGTAGCGCGCCTCGGCGTGATCGGGCCGGAGACGGACGGCCGCGCGCAGGGGTCCGAGCGCGCCTTCGAGATCGCGCGTCCACCATCTCGTGGCGCCGAGGTGATACTGCGCGTCGAACAGCGTGGGATCGAGTTTGATCGCGCGGGCAAATTCCGCCAGCGCCTCGGGAATGCGATTCTGGCGGCCGAGCGCGAAGCCAAGCTTGTCATGGGCGACCGCGCTGCCGGATCGCGCACGCACGGCGTGTTCGTAGGCGCTCGCCGCACCGGTGAGATCCCCGCGAGCTTCGAGCAGCTCTCCGAGCATCACCAGCGCATCGTATCTATTGGGCTCGGCAGCGAGGATTTTCTGAACCGCCTGCTCCGCCGCCTCCGGCCGGCCCGCCGCGGCGAGGTCCTGGGCCTCCTTGAGACGCATCGCCGGCGCACCGGTCGATCGGGTCTGCGCATCGGCCCGGGCAATCGCCAACACGAGGCATACCCAGACGACGATGAGGCGGCACGACAACACCGGCCGATTCTAACGCCGCGTTGGGATCATCTCTCAATGGGCGAAACCGACTACGGGCAAGCACCTAGTCAGACCCGCGTTCGACCGGGCGGCGCATCAAAACGGCACAAAACGCCGAGGCCCTGTTCCATTTTAAAAATGAGGCAGTAACTTATTCTTTTTCAATAATTTAGATAGACATTGCGAGGTCGACCGCTACTCAAAACGGAACACACCAACAGATCCGTGAGCCGATCACAGTCAGGTAAGTCCATAAGTCATTTATTTTCAGTTATTTGACAACTTCTTTCATCCAGCTCGACGGATCTGTCTTTGCTTCAAGCTCTGCGGTCACCCGGAGGATCAATGGGAACACTCGGACGTAAGGCTGTCTGGGGCGCTGCGCTGGCGCTGTGGGTCATGGTCCCCGCGGCGTCTGCCTCCGCCTCGAACAGGCAAGCCAAGGTCGACAGACTGTTACAGGCGGCCTCGTCTGGGTCGCCGCAGTCAGTGATCATCCGGGTCAAGCCGGATGCGAAGGACCGCGTACGGAAAAGCCTTCCGAACCGCGGGCGTGGAGCATCGGACTACAGGTTCATTTCAGCGCTGAGTGCGGAGCTGGATGCGCGGGAAATCGCCGATCTCGCCGCGGATCCCGACGTCCTGTCGGTGTCGGCGGACGCTGACGTGAGCGCCTCCGCCTCGCTCAAGAAGACCCTGGCGACGGCAGCGTCGACCGTGTGGGGCGCGGCAAACGATGTGAGTGTCCCAACGCTCAGCGCAGACACGGCGACTGCCAGCGTCGTGCAGAAGGCGCTCGGACTTCAGAACGGGTTCACCGGCTCGAGCCTCACCATCGCGGTGATCGATTCGGGCATACAGAACGGCGCCGACTTCGCCAACCGCGTCGTAGGCTTCTACGACTTCACGGGTGGCAGGGGTGCGGTCGCGTCCTCGCCGATCGACGAGTACGGTCACGGGACGCACGTCGCCGGGCTCATTGGATCGAATGGTGCGTCGTCGAACGGCAAGTACGCCGGCGTCGCGCCGGGCATCAATATCCTGGCGCTCCGGGTCCTCGACAAGAAGGGCTCGGGCAGAACGAGCAACGTGATCGCGGCGCTCGAGTTCGCCGTGGCCAACAAGAACAGGTTCGGCATCAAGGTCGTGAACCTGTCGCTTGGACACCCGATCTACGAATCGGCGGCCAGCGATCCGCTCGTCCAGGCAGTCGAGGCCGCGGTGCGATCGGGACTGGTTGTGGTTGCGGCGGCAGGCAACTACGGCGCAAACCCTGACACGGGCCTCGAAGGCTACACGGGCATCACCTCTCCCGGCAACGCTCCGTCAGCCATCACGGTAGGGGCGGCGAATACGGCGGGAACCGAACGGCGAGGCGACGATCGCGTGGCCTCATTCAGCTCTCGTGGTCCGACCTGGTTCGACGGCCTCGCCAAGCCGGATGTCGTGGCTCCAGGGTTCAACCTGGTCTCCAACCAGGTCTCCGGAAGCACGCTCGCCACACGGTATCAATCGCTGATCGTCCGCGAGGGGTCGGCGAAGTACCTCTGTCTGAGCGGTTCGAGCATGGCGACCGCCCTGGTGTCCGGCCTCGTGGCTCTCATGGCCGAATCGAACGGCTACGGGGCCTATCAGCGCTGGCAGGTGGAGCAGGCCAATCTCCGGTGGTACCAGCGCTCCGAATACCCCGGGGTCCCGGCACTGACGCCGAACGCCATCAAGGCGATGCTGCAGTACTCGGCAACGCCGCTCGGCGCCGCCGACGGCGTTCCCTATGACGCGCTGACGCAGGGCAGCGGCGAGGTCAATGGTGCGGGCGCGCTCCAGCTGGCGTACTCGGCTGACACCACGCGTCACACCGGCACCTTCTGGCTGACCAACGCGTGGCCGCCGGTGACCGAGTTCGGTGGAGTGGACCAGCCTTGGGCGCAGACGATTGTCTGGGGCACGCGGATCGTGCGCGGCAGCAGCATCGTCGAGGTCAATCAGGCCGCCTGGGCCGCCAATATCGTCTGGGGCACTGGCCAGATGAGCAACATCGTCTGGGGCACCTTTTCCGAAGACGACAACATCGTCTGGGGAACCCTGCTGGACGGCGACAACATCGTCTGGGGGACTGCGCTGTTCCTCGGCAACGCGGTGTTCGGCGAGAACATCGTCTGGGGCACGGCCATGTCCTGGGACGACAACATCGTCTGGGGAACCGGACTTCTTGGCGTATTCGATGGCGACAACATCGTCTGGGGGACGTTCTCCGACGGTGCGGACAACATCGTGTGGGGCACCCTCAGCGACGACAACATCGTGTGGGGTACCTCCGAGAACAGGCTGGCGAATTCGTCGAAGAGCGAGGAGGGTGGGCAGTGATCGGCACGATGACCCGGGCCGCCGCGCCAATGCCAATGGAGCCGGCGGCGCTCAAAACCACCGACTGGCGCGAGGCGCTGCCGGTGCTGCAGGCAGGCGCCGTGACGCTGCGGGAACTGCGGCTCACCGACGCGACGTCCCTCCTCGAGATGCTGACCACGCAGGAAGTCGCGAGGTTCATCTCGCCGCCGCCGACTTCGGTCGAAGGCTTCGAGCGCTTCATCGCCTGGACCCACCGGGAACGGGCAGCCGGCCGCTACGTCTGCTTCGGCATCGTGCCTTCCGGGCTGGACCAGGCGGTCGGCATCATCCAGGTGCGCACGCTGGCGCCCGGTTTCGACATCGCCGAGTGGGGCTTTGCCATCGGTTCGAGCTTCTGGGGCACCGGAATTTTCCAGGCGGCTGCGAAAGAGGTCCTCGCGTTCGTCTTTACCGACGTCGGGATTCACCGGCTGGAAGCGCGCTCCGCCGTCGCCAACGGCCGCGGCAACGGAGCACTCCAGAAACTCGGGGCCACCCGCGAAGGCATCCTGCGCAGGTCGTTCCTGCGCGACGGTGTCTTCCACGATCAGGTGATCTGGTCCATCTGCCAGGACGACTGGAGCGAGTGGGGACACCCGCTCGCACGGGCTCATTAGGAATTCGTCGCACCCTGCGCGTAAACCCACGGGCCGGCGGCCCGTGGGTTTTCGAAATCCCTCATCGCTAGTCGCTAGTCCAGAGTCCCGAGTCCAGAATCCCCGAGTCCAGCGTCCCGGTCCCGAGTCCCGCGGGCGACAGCCCGCGACTGGCGACTGGATGCGGGACTGAGGACCCCGGACTAGGGATTCTGGATTTGAGACTCTGGACCAGCGACTAGCGATCAGCGATTTCGTTCGGTCGCCATATCATCAAGGGATGCAATATCGAAAATTCATCAGGACAGGATGGTCCGTCTCCGAGATCGGCTACGGCATGTGGGGCATGGCGGGATGGACCGGCAGCGAGGATCGTGAGTCGTTTGCATCGCTCGACCGGGCAATCGAGCTCGGATGCAATTTCTTCGATACGGCCTGGGCATATGGCGAGGGTCACAGCGAGCGGTTGCTTGGGGAGACGCTGAGGCGGCATCCCGGGAGGCGGCTCTACGTCGCGACGAAGATTCCGCCAAAGAATCGCAAGTGGCCGGCGCGGCCCGAGTACCAGCTCGATGATGTCTACCCGGCAGACTACATCCGCGAGTACACCGAAAAGAGCCTCGAGAACATCGGGGTCGACACGCTGGACCTCCAGCAACTGCACGTCTGGAACGATCGGTGGGCCTCTGATGAGCGTTGGCAGCGAGCGCTGGCGTCGCTGAAAGAACAGAAGCTGGTGAGAGCGCTCGGGATCAGCGTCAATCGCTTCCAGCCCATCAACGTGCTCCGGGCGCTCGAGACGGGCCTGATCGACGCGGTGCAGGTCGTCTACAACACCCTCGATCAAAACCCTGAGGATGAGCTCTTCCCCGCCTGCCAGGAGCGGGGGATCGCGGTGATTGCGCGGGTGCCGTTCGACGAGGGCAGCCTGATCGGCAATCTCACCGCGAGCTCCAGCTGGCCCGAAGGGGACTTCCGGAACCTGTATTTCCACCCGGAAAACCTCAAGGCCACGCTGCCCCGGGTCGAGCGGCTCCGCAAGGTGGTCCCACAGGGGATGACGATGCCCCAGATGGTGCTCAGGCACATCCTGAATCACCCCGCGGTCACGACCGTGATTCCGGGGATGCGGAAGCTCAGCCATGTCGAGCAGAACATCGGCGTCAGCGACGGGGTCCGGCTTCCGGTCAACCTGATTGAGGAGCTCAAGGACCACCGCTGGGAGCGGACCGTGGACTGGGAATGAGCCGGGCTGCTATACTTTCCTTTTCCCGAAAGTGCCAAGGAGCAAGCCGTGAAGGAAGGGATTCACCCCAAGTACCACGAGGTCGAGGTCCGGTGCGCATGCGGCGCGTCGTGGAAGACGCGGTCGACGAAGCCGGAGCTGCACCTCGAAATCTGCAATAACTGTCATCCGTTCTTCACCGGCCGCCAGAAACTGATCGATACCGAAGGCCGCGTCGAGCGGTTCACCAAGCGGTTCGGTGCGCAGACCTCGGAAAGCCGGAAGGCGGCCCAGAAGGCGGCGAAGAAGCCGGTCGCCGCGAAGTAGGGCAGGGCCTTCAGGCCCTGCCTGGGGCGGGGCCCTCAGGCCCTGCCGGTCGTTACAAACGCTCAGCTCTCGAACGAGAACTGGGCGTTTTGCTTTTTCGACAGCTTCCGATCCAGTCTCGCCAGACGGTGACGCATGCCGTCAGTCCGGCGGGACCCGGTGTGTTCCTCGAGCGCAAACAGAGCCAATTCGCGGGCCGCGTGTAGATCCCGGACGCGGTGCTCCTGATGGATCGCCAGCGCCTCGATCGCGAACTCGCGGAGGCTGTCCAAGGCGTGGTCGCGCCGCCTGACCGTCTCGGTGAGCGCCACGAGCTGACGCCACCAGCCAGCCGCTTCCTCGAACCGGCCCGACCGGCGGCACCTCAACCCCAGACGATAACAGGCCTCGGACCGCGTCTCGAGACATTGCGACTCGGAGGCTCGGCGGTAGCAGGCTTCGGCGCGTTCGACCTCGCCGCCACGCTCGAGGACTCTTCCCACGGCGAGCGCTTCAATCCCGTCGCGGCACGCCGGCTCCCCGGCACCGGTAAGCCTCAGCGCCCGGCTCGTGACCGCGGCGAGCGACACGAGGTCGAGCCGGTTGTGTTCCAGCACCGGCTCCAGTGGCCGCGCGTCCCCGGTGCGCAGGAACTGAAAGAACCGCCCGGGGATCTCGAAGCCGTCCACGTCGCCGACCCGCCGGAGGTTCAAGAGCACACGCTCCAGCGTGGTCAGCCGGCACCCCCCAGCATCGTCCTGACTCCCGTGAAGTCCGCTGATTGTCGAGCGCGATCGCCACAGGCGCCGCGCCGGGTGGAGCATGTCGAAGTGCGGCACTTCGTCGAGCGCTGCGGGCATGCGGTGAAACGCCCAGCGCGTTTCCATGACCGGCACATCGAATGTCTTGCCGTTGTAGGTGACGATCAGGTCCGCCGCGTCGAAAAGCTCCGCGGCGGACGCGAGCAGCGCGCGCTCCGCGGTGAAACTGCTCAGAAGGAACTGGCGCACCTGCAGTGCGCCCGCATCGAAATAGGCGCAGCCGACGAGGAAGGCGACGGTGCCAGCGCCTCCGCTCAATCCGGTCGTTTCGAGGTCGATGAAGACGGCGCGAGGCGTTGAGCTCTCGCGGTCGGGGGCAATTCCCGAGTCCAGGATCCGCAGCGAGTCGAAGTCGCTGAGCTCACAGTCACCAATCTGCACGTCCCCGTGCCAGCGATCGGACTCGTAACGGCGATCAATCGCGAGGCAGCGCCCGAAAGTCGTCGTGAGCAGACGTCCACCGAGGGAGTCCGCAACGCGCTCTAGATCGACCTGGGCCTCGTAGCGCCGGCCGTCATCGGGTTCGTACGTCAGCTCGCGGCAGAGCGGCGCAGGATTCCCTGTCTGGGGTGCGGCACCCGGCCTGATGACCGATCGCAAACGCGAGGCGAGATCCATCAGGCGGGGGCCCCTTCGAGCAGCTGCTGGAGGATCAGCGAAGCCACCTGCTTGGCATGCGGGCCGGTATTGCCTTCTGGTCCCACGCATGAGGGACAGCCCGAGGCGCAGGGACAGCCATCGATCAGCTCGCGGCTGCGATGCAGCAGTGAGAGGTGCATCTCGTACAGTGGCCTGCTGAAGCCGATGCCCCCCGGATAGTTGTCGTAGACGAAGATGTGGGGTTCGGCGGCGATTTCCGCCGGCGTCGACCCTGCTCCGCCGGTCCGGATCTGCCGCTCGATTGTGCCGCCATCGACGGAAATGCCGATGTCGTGCCCATCGCACATCAGCAGCAGTTGCGCGATGTTGCGCATCGCGAACGCCAGCCCGACTACGCCATCGCGCTTGTCGTCGTTGCCGAAGGGCAGCGCCTGCATCAGGGCCGCAGGAATCGTGAGCCAGTACGACGACGTGTGCATCTGCTGTTCGGGAAGATCGAGCTCTCCGGAACCCACGTTCTCGTTCGTATAGAACTTGATTTTCTTGAATCCGACCACGCGCGACACCACGTGCACTTCCCCGTGCTGCCGTCCCGCCAGCGCCAGCGTTTCAGACTCGAACGTATCGAGAATCGTAACCTTGGTGTAGGTGATCGCGTTCGTGTAATAGTCGCAGTCCACCGTCTTCACGAACGCCTTCCGCCCGTCGAAATCGAATCGCTCCACCTGATACAGCGCCCCTTCGACGATGTAGATGGCTTTTTCGTGGAGGGTCGAGGGGCCGCTCGTGAAGTCGGTTTCGCCAATCACGCGCTCGCCGTTGGTCGTATCGACCACCACGAAGTTGTCCGACGACACCGACCGCAGGCTGACCGCGTCGGCGGGATAGGACTCATTGGTCCAGTTCCACTGGCCGTCGGCGTAATGAACGAAGCCTTCCTCCGACAACACGCCGAGCACCTGCTGAACGTCCACGCCGCCGAACTGCTCGTCGTCTGAAAACGGCAGCTCGAAGGCGGCGCATTTCACGTGATCGACGAGGATGTGCAGGTTGTCGGGATTGATCAGGGCGTGCTCCGGTGTGCCGTCGAAGAAATACGACGGATTCCTGACGACGAACTGATCGAGCGGTGCGCTGCTCGCGACGAGCACGGCCGCGGATCGCGTCGTGCGGCGGCCCGCCCGGCCCGCGCGCTGCCACGTCGCGGCGATGGTGCCGGGGTAGCCGGCCATCACGCTGACGTCGAGCGCGCCGATGTCGATCCCGAGCTCCAGCGCGTTAGTGGACACGACGGCCCGCACCTGGGCCTCCCGAAGGCCACGCTCGATCTCCCGGCGGCGGTTCGGCAGATACCCGCCGCGGTATCCGCGGATCACGTCGGCGGCACCGGGTGGCCCGTGAAACGCATCTTTCAAATATGTCGTCAGGATCTCGACGGCCAGCCGGCTCTGCGCAAAGACAATCAGCTGCAGATTGTGCTTCAGGAATTCGAGCGCAACACGCCGTGCCTCGGCCAGATAGGACCGCCGGATCCCGAGCTCGGCGTTGACGACAGGCGGGTTGACGAACAGGAAGAATTTTTCGCCGCGCGGTGCGCCGCTCTTCTCGATCAGCTCGAACGCCGTTCCCGTGAGCCCTTCCGCGAGCTCTCGCGGATTCGCAATCGTGGCTGACGAGCAGATGAACACGGGATCGGATCCGTAGTGGCGGCAGACGCGCCGCAGCCGGCGGATGATATTCGCGAGGTGACTCCCGAACACGCCACGGTAGGCATGCAGCTCGTCGATCACGACGAACTGCAGGTTCTCGAACAGCTTCGCCCAGCGCGGATGGTGCGGAAGGATGCCCGAATGGAGCATGTCGGGATTGCTCAGCACCACGTGCGCCTTGCCGCGGACGGCGCGCCGTGCGTCTGCAGGCGTGTCGCCGTCGTAGGTGAACACGCCGATTCGGGCATCGGTGCCGTGGGTCACGGCTTCCGTCAGTGCATGCAGCTCGGCCAGCTGATCCTGCGCCAGCGCCTTGGTCGGAAACAGGTAGAGCGCGCGCGCAGACTGATCCTTCAGGATGGCGTTCAGGACCGGCGCGTTGTAGCACAGCGTTTTGCCGGACGCCGTCGGCGTGATCGTGACGACGTTCCGGCGCGCGAGCACGTGCTGAAACGCCTCCGCCTGGTGCGTGTAGAGCTGCTCGATGCCGCGCCCCGCCAGCGCTCCCCGCAACCGATCGTCGGTCTCTTCGGGGAACGGCGCAAACGACGCGGTGACCGCCGGCAGGCGATGGGCAGCGGTGACGATGGGGTCCGCGCCGCGGCCGAGGGGAGCCCGTGAGCTCGTCAGCCGGCCCAGGGCTTCCTGGAGAGAGCGATCCTTGTCGCCTGTGATGACTGGAAGGGTCTGGGAAGTCATGGGCAAATCGTTGCAGCAACGTGAATTGCGGCAACGATGGTAGCAGGGTGGAGGGTGGCGATCAACAGGCGAAAGCGAGGCGACCCCCGGGACGGGCCCGTCAGCGCTTCGGTCCCGGTGCGTACTTGAGAACGCGGACCCGCTCAATCGTCACCAGCGCTCCTCCGCCGAGCATCTCGTCGAGAATCGGCAGCAGCCGATCGATGTGCTCCTGATCGTCCACGACTTCGATCAGCACCGGAAGATCGGTCGAAAGCTCAATCAGGTTGGCTGTATGGATGATGCTGCTCGCGCCGAAACCGGCGACGCCGTGGATCACGGTCGCGCCGGCGAAGCCCTCCGCTCGCAGCCGCTCGAGCAAGGCCCGCGCAAGCGGCCGATGGCGCCAGAGATCTGACTCACCGAGGAAGATTCGCACCAGCGACTGTTCGCCATCCAGAACCCGCATGAGCGCCTCACCGCCCCGCCAGCTGGCGGGCCAGCAGCAGGCCGAGCCAGCCCGCCGCGAATCCGCTGCAGATTGTCAGGACCACGTTCAGCAGTGCGGTTGCGAACGCCCCCTCTTCCAGCAATCGCGCGGTCTCATAGTTGAAGCTCGAATAGGTCGTGTATCCGCCCAGGAATCCGACGGTCAACGCGGCGCGGACGGTCGCGGGCCAGGCATTGACCGTCGCCAGGTGCATGATCGCCGCGATCATGAAGCATCCCGTGACGTTGACGATGAAGGTGCCGTACGGGAAGCCGGCGCCGAACCGCTGGGCGGCCCACAGCGCGACCAGATATCGTGCTCCCGTTCCCATCGCTCCCGCCACGCAGATCCAAAAGAATCGGGACATCGTCGGCTCCGCGATGACCGTCAGGACGAGCGCTCGGACTCGACGGCACTCGACGGCTGTCGCGAGATTCTGGCAACCAACCCGCTCAACCCCACCACGCCAACCAGGTTCGGAAACACCTGGAGTGCGTTCATCAGATCGCCCCACGCCCACACCACCTCGACACGCGAGACGGCGCCGAACGGAATCAGCAGGCAGAAGATCCATCGATACGGCCGCGTGACTCTGCGGCCGAGGATGTACTCGAAAAACTGTTCACCGTAGTACGCCCAGCCGATCAGGGTGGTGTAGCCGAACAGGAACACGCAGAACGCCACCACGTAGCCGCCGACGCCCGGCATCGAGCTGTTGAAGGCCTGCGCCACGGCAGCACTGCTGGTGAGCCCCGACTGCCAGACGCCGGTCAGCAGGATCGTCATCGCGCTGATCGTGGAGGTGATGAACGAGACGATGAAGACCTCGATCACCGCGTTGAGTCCCTGCTGCACCGGTCGATTGCTCCGGGCCGTGCCATAGGCGACCGCCGCCGTGCCATACCCGGCCTCGTTCGCGTAGATGCCGCGCGCAATCCCGTATCGCATCGCGACCAGGATGCCGAGCCCTCCGCCGGCGGCGGCGCGCATGGAGAACGCGGACTCGACGATCAGCGACAGCGTTCCGGGAATCCGGGAGGCATTGGTCAGGATCACGATCAGGCCGCCGGCCAGGTACAAGCCCACTTTCAGGGGCGACAGACGCTCCGCGGCACGGCCGATGGTCTTGATGCCGCCGATGATGACCAGCCACGTCAGCACCGCGATCACGATGCCCGATGCCAGTTTAGGAATTCCCACGACACTATCGAGGACCAACGCCATCGAATTCGGCTGGGAGAACGGTGTTGTCGTCAGGGCCGCGACGGCCGCAACCAGCGCGAAGGTCCAGGCCAGTGCGGGTGACCCGAGACCGTCGCGCAGGTAGTACATCGGGCCCGACAGCACGAGCTCGCCGCGCGCCTCGCGATACGTGACCCCCAGAACGGCCTCGGCGAACTTGATCGCCATCGCGACGAAGCCGTAGACCCAGATCCAGAACAACGCACCCGGCCCGCCCGAAACGATCGCCGTCGCGACGCCGGCGATGTTGCCTGTGCCTATCGAGGCCGCCAGCGCAGTCATGAACGCCTGGAACGGGGTCAGCGCGCCGTCCTCTCCGGTGGCGTTGCGCACGAACGCCACCCGCCAGGCGTCGCTGAATCGCCGCACCTGGACGGCGCCGGTGCGGACGGTCAGGAACAGGCCGGTCCCCAGCAGCACGACGACGACCCAGGGCATGAAGAGCCAGTCGGCTGCCGACTCGACCAGATGGACGAGGCTCGTGATGGTGGCGTTCATGCCCGCGGCAGGCCGAGGAGCCGATGTCCATCGGCCTGCGCGAAGGCAATCGTGGCTGTTTCGTGGCCCTCGCGGGCGTGGGCCACCAGCCGCGCGAACTCCGACGAGCTGCGAAAGCCGTCGAAGAGCGGCGTGGATTCGAGCGCGCGCGGGCAGGCGAACCCGGTCGTGACGGCGCGGGTCAACAGCTCCAGCGCGTAATCCGGGTCCTCGAGGAAGGCCGCGCCCTGCGCCCAGTAGTACCAGCCTTCCGGATCGTTGAAGCCGGCGAAGTCGGTCAGCTGGGCGAGCACCCTCCGGCCGTCCACGATTCTGCCAGTGAGCATCGCGTCGAACAGCTGCACCATCAGTTCGACGTGCGGATGCGCACCAGCCTGCGCCTTCACCGCTTCAGCGATCGCCTTCGCTTCGTCGAACTGCCGGAGCGCGATGAACGCGATCACCGAGATGTACGGCGGGCGATCGGAATCCACCTCGGTGGCGCGCTGGTACTGCCCCAGCATGAAATACGAATGCGCCACGCTCGTCACGATCGCCGGGTCGATCCGGGTTGCGCGATGGTAGGCGGCCACCGACGCTTCCAGCAGCCCGACGTAACGGCAGGCCTGCACCAGCCCCGCGTAGAGATCCGGATCGTTGGTGCGCGATCGGAGGCGGCCGAGCAGCCGTTGCACGGCGTTCAGCGCCCGCCCCGTTTCCACCTCCATGTAGGTGTACAGATTGTGCGCAAGGGCCAGATCCGGGTTCAGCGCGAACGCACGCTGGAATGCTTCCTCAGCCCGCTGGTAATTCCCCCTCGTTTCAGCGTCCACGCCGTACTTGCCGATGTTGCGCAGCACGCGACCGAGCCGGGCCCAGGCGGGTGCGTACGAGGGATCGGCGTCGACCGCCTTCAGGTACAGATCCCGCGCGAGCGGCCAGTTCGTCGCCGTCGTGCTCAAGCGGTTCGCGCGGAGATACTGCTCGTAGGCCTCGGGCGTCGCCGGCACGTCCTGCCGCAGTCCGTCGTGCTCTTTCTTCGACAGCTTCAACGCGAATGCATCGACCACCGCGGAACAGACCGAATCCTGGATCGTGAAGAGATCGTCGAGCGGAACCTGTGCCGTGTGCGACCAGCGCACGGTCCCCGACGGCACTTCGATCAACTGCACGGCGACCCTGACCGACTTTCCCGCGTGCAGTAAGGTGCCGGTGATCGCCGCCTCGACCCCGAGATCGGATGCGAGGGTCCTCAGGTCCAGCGGTCCTTCGCTGAATCGCGCCGCGGCGAGACTCGAGCGCACCGTCAGCGAGTCGAGCGCCGAGAGCGATATCGTGATCGCGTCGGGCAGGCTGAAGGCGAGAAAGTCGACCTCGGGATCCGGACGCAGCACACGAAACGGGAGAACCACCAGCCGCCTGGTCGCGCGGGCCCGCGTCACTTCACCGGCATCGCCCCGCGACATCGACGCCCGCAGATCGGTCGCCATGTCTTCGGCCGACTGAAACCGATCCTCGCGCTGCTTCGAAACGGCGCGCTGGATGACCCGATCCAGATCGACCACCGCCGGGGACCCGAGCAGGGCCGGTGGATGCTCGTGGACGACGGCGTGGAGGACGTCCACCGCCGAGGTGCCACCGAACGCGGCACGCCCGCTGAGCATCTCGTACAGCACGAGCCCCGCCGCAAAGATGTCGGTCCGCGCATCGACGTCTTCACCCCGCACCTGTTCCGGCGACATGTAGCGCGGCGAGCCCATGACCATCCCGGGCATCGTCACGGCGGTCTCGTCGAGGCTGGCGGCCGTCTCGCGGGCGAGACCGAAGTCGAGCAACTTCACCCCGTTCGCGCTGAGGAAGATGTTGGTCGGCTTCAGATCGCGGTGGACGATGCCCCGACGATGCAGGGCGGCGAGCGCCGAGAGGACTGCGAGCTGGGTCGTCGCTGCTTCCGGGACGGGAACCGGTCCTTCGGTCAGGCGCTCGGCGAGCGACCTCCCGTCGAGCAGCTCCATGCAGAGAAACGGTTCGCCGTCATGCTCGCCGATGTCGAAGAGCTGGCAGATGTTGGGATGACTGACCGCGGCCGCCGCGCGCGCCTCGCGGATGAACCGCTCGCGCATCGAAGGATCCGAGGCGCGGAGAATGGTCTTGATCGCGACGGCGCGTGAGAGACGCTCGTCCCATCCCTCGTAAACGATACCCATGCCCCCGCGGCCGATCTCCCGGACGATCGTGTAAGGACCTATCGCGTCAGGCATGCATGGATATCTTATCTTTGAGCTCTCAGCTATCAGCTGCCAGCTTTTGCCGCTTGGACTTGGCTATCGGGTAGCTTGCGACGTTTTTCTTTTCTCCTTGTCTCCTGGCCCTCCTGTAAACAAACGAGCGCTCGAATCCCCCGAAGTGCATCCGCAAGCGGCAAAACGCAGCAATCTATCGTTCTGATAGCTGACCACTGATAGCGATTTCAGATATTCGATCGAGACTGGCAGCCGTCGACAGTGATGCAGGCGCCGCTCACCCAGCTGGCGCGTGCGGAGGCGAGGAAGGCGACGACAGCGCCGACCTCGTCGGCCCGCCCGAAGCGGCCGAACGGCAGCTCGCGGCTGATGAACTGCGCGATCCCTTCGGGATCCGCCTGCTGCCGCTTGTGCCACGATCCGCCGGGAAACAGGATCGACCCGGGAGCGACGCTGTTGACGCGGATGTTCAGCGGGGCGAGCTGTTGCGCGAGCGCCTTGCCGAGGCTGATCTCCGCGGCCTTGACCGCGTTGTAGGTCATCCGGCCGCCGGACTCGCGGCCCCAGATCGACGCGATCAGGACAATCGCTCCGCCGCCGCGCTGCCGCATTAACGGCACCGCAAGACGCGAGGCACGAATCGCCGGAAACAGCGTTTCGTCAATCGCCGCCTGCCACTCGGCATCCGAGGTATCCAGCAGGTCGGTGCCGCCGGCCCTGCCGACGTTGTTGACGAGGATGTCCAGGCCGCCGAACGCCTCGACCGTGCGCTCGATCAGGCGCTCGACGCCCGCCGGCGTCGAGACGTCGGCCTGCACCGTGAACACCATGCCCGGCTTTCGCGCAACGGCCTCGACTTCGACGGCGGCCTCCGCGAGACGCTCCTCGCCCCGGGCACAAAGACACACTTTGCATCCCTCCGCGACGAGCGCTCGCGCGCTCGCGAGGCCGAGGCCGCGGCTCGAACCCGTAACGAGAGCGACTTTGTCAGCGAGACCGAGATCCATGCGATGGGGAACGGCCGACGCTCAGTCGTTGCGTCCGCCGGAGAGGTCGTTGAGGCGCCAGTCGAGTGTATGGAAGGCCATCTGGAACACGTTGTTCTGGACGAACTCCTTCTCGATCCGGAACAGGTGGGGCGTGATGAACGCCAGTACGGCGCGCTCAATCGGCGAGCGCTGGGCATACGCCCCTTCGGCTCCCTTGTCGTACGCCTTGACGAACTCCGCCTCGCGCCAGCTGATGATCGGCGTGACGGTCACCTTGCCGGTGAGCTTGTCGATCCTGAGCATCGCCTGCTCGGACACGAACTCGGACTGCACTTTCCCGAGCTGCTCCGCGAGCCGTGCACCCGTGTACGCTTCGCTGCGCAGCCGCCCGCTGCCAACCGCGCCGCGCCCGAGCGCAAGGTACACGCGTGGATCGCCGAATTCCGGAAGCACGGTTTTCTCGATCTCGTCGAGCGTCAACGACTTCCCCGCCAGGCGGTGCTTTGCCCCGTCGAACGCCCCGGGAATCTGCCGGATGCTGTTCTGCGGATACTGACTGGACTTGCCGTGGATCGGATAGTTGTTGATGACCGTCTGCAGGACGATCGCGTTGTAGCCGTTCAACCAGAACGCCACCTTCTCGTCCCGGGACCAGCCCTGGTAGGTGGCCGCCGGAACGTTCAGCGACGCCACGTACCGATCGAGCCGCGCGCGATCGCCGCGCAACGCCCGGTAGTAGACCATCCCGTCACGGACGTTCAGGTCGATGACCTGATCGTACTGCCGATGAAAGAGCGGAACCGACTCGGCCGACTGAGACCGCAGGACGGCGCCGGCGCAGAGCGCCACGAGCAGAAGTGCGAGGCAGGCTGTCCGATGCATAGGGGCAATCATATCGGGGACCGGGATCGGGGATCCGGGATCCGGCACGTTCGGGATTTAGCGGACCCCGGATCCCGGATCCCGCCTACACAAACCTCGTCAGTGTCACATCCAAAGCGCGCGCCCGCTTCGCGCCGCGATGCCACTGCACGAGGATCGGGCTCTGGTAAGTGCCTTCGACGATCGCGCCGGTGCCCGGGGACTGGCGATCCGAGACGAGCAGGCTCACCGATCGCTTCATCCGGAAGAACCGCGCGGCGGGCATGGCGATCGCCTGCGACAGCACCGTCTCGACCATGGACTCCCGCAACCCCATCGCATCGAGCAGGCGGTTGAACACGCGGACGAGGTCGTACTTGGCGTAGTCGAGCGTCTTCGCCGGGATGGCGCGGGGATTCCCCAGGATGTGACCCGCCTTCTCGGCCATGAACCGGAGCGGGTCGCGCAAGACCTCGGACAGGTCGTGCCGCATCAGCAGCGTTTCGTACTCGTTCACCGTCAGACCGGCATGCCGCTCGCCTGGCGCGAGCGTGATCCGCAGCCGGCCTTTGGTGACGCCGTGCTGCTGCACGAGCTCAGAGCACTGCTCGTAGATCGCGAACTTCGGGTTCTTCAGGTTGACCGAGTCCACTGCGTGGCCCGACACGGGCACGGACAGCCGCATCTGCGCGACCGGCTCCTCGAGCGTATACCCGAGCACCGAGGTCACGCGGCGCCGGGGCGTCCCCTTGTGAACGCCATCGAGGTCAATGAAAGACACCGGCGCGCCCGGCTTGTTCTGGTAGGTCACGCAGGTCCGAAGGGCACCGGCCATGAACGCCAGGTGCGAGTCGGCGTTCTGGGGCTCGATCGGTTTCTGGTCTTCGGAGAGTTCGGTCCGCCGGTCCATCTTGTCGTGCTCATACCCGGCGCCTTCCGGGAACATCGTCCGGAACACCTCGATGTAGGGCATCACGCCCTCGCCGCTCTGGTTGAGCCGGCTGGCGACGCCGGGATCGAGGTACCCCGCCGTGGTGTGGAAAGAACAGCACAGCGCGCGCGGGTAGGCATCCAGCACGGTGCCGAACCGCATCGACAGCGCTTTCCGCACGTCGATGACATCGACGCGGGCCCGAGGCGTGAGCTCGAGCGTCAGCTCGAGAGGACCAGGCATCAAGTGCGTTAAATCACTGGCCTGCAGAGGATTCCCTCCGACTGGGCCGTCTTAGAGAATAACATGCCGGGACGGCAGCCACCCGGTAAGCCTTCCGCGGTCCGCAGTCCGCGGTCCGCAGTCTGGCTTTGCTCTTCCGGCGGCGGGCGGACTGCGGACTGCGGCCTAGCACAACACCCGGATTACGTCGGACCGGGTAATGATGAACGTCTTTTCGGTCTTGAAGTCGCGGACCAGCACCGCCGGATTGATCGACGTGATCATCGTCGCGAGCAATTCGACTGGCGTCGAAATGTCCGCGAACGGGAAGGCTGGCTGCATGATCGTCTCGACCGGCCGTCCCTTGATGCCGGGATCGCGCACGAGCTCGGCGTAGAGGTGCGACTCGTTGAGCGATCCGACCAGGCGCTTGTCGCTCGTGATCGAGATCTGCGAGAAATCGTGCTGCGACATCAGGCGCACGGCGGCTTCCACGGTCTCACCGGATTCGAGCGCCAGGAGCTCGCCTGACACGCCCGAGGCCACGAGATCGCGGGCGGTGAGCCCGGTCTTGTCGAAGAATCCCTTTTCGCGCATCCAGTCGTCGTTGAACATCTTCCCCAGATAGCGTGAGCCGTGATCGTGAACGATCACGACGATCACGTCATCGCGGACGAAGCGATCCTTCAGCTGCAGCAGGCCGGCCATTGCCGAGCCCGCCGAGTTGCCCGCGAAGATCCCTTCCTCGCGGGCGATACGCCGCGTCATGAGGGCGGCATCCTTGTCGGTGACCTTCTCGAAGTGATCGATGACGTCGAAGTCGACGTTCTTCGGCAGGAAGTCCTCGCCGATGCCTTCGGTGATGTACGGGTAGATCTCGTTCTTGTCGAAAATCCCGGTCTCCTTGTACTTCTTGAACACCGATCCGTAGGTATCGATGCCCCACACCTTGATCCGGGGGTTGCGTTCCTTCAGATAGCGGCCGACGCCGCTGATCGTGCCACCGGTGCCGACGCCCACTACGAGATGCGTCACCCGCCCCCCGGTCTGCTCCCAGATCTCCGGGGCGGTCTGCTCGTAATGCGCCGCGGTGTTCGACAGGTTGTCGTACTGATTGGCTTTCCAGGCGTTCGGGATTTCACGCTCCAGGCGCGAGGAGACCGCGTAATAGGAACGCGGATCCTCGGGATCGACGTTGGTCGGGCAGACGATCACTTCCGCGCCGAACGCTTTCAGCGCGTCGATCTTTTCCTTCGATTGCTTGTCGGTCGTCGTGAAGATACAGCGATAGCCCTTGACCACGGCGGCAATCGCCAGACCCATCCCCGTGTTGCCTGATGTGCCTTCGATGATCGTGCCGCCGGGCTTCAACAACCCCGCCCGCTCGGCGTCTTCGATCATCTTCACCGCCATCCGATCCTTGATGGAGTTGCCGGGGTTGAAGGTCTCGATCTTCACCAGCACCTCCGCGTCGATCACCCCGCGAGTGATGCGGTTGATGCGGACCATCGGGGTATTGCCGATGACGTTGAGGATCGTGCTCGCGATCGGGGGGAGCGGCATACTCACGATGTTACGTGATCGAGCGGCGGAGTCCATCGAGACAGCGAGATCACGGACCCGGTCGAGATCGGGGAGCTCACGGATTTCGCACGGAGCAACGAAGTCAACGGAGAAAACGGATCTCTTGATCCGGCGACTGGCGGCTCGCTCCGGTCCGCCGGCGAGCCCTCCGTTTACTTCGTTGGCTCCGTGCCTCCGTGCTGAAATCCGTGGCCTCCATCGCTTCCGGTCTTCTCTCCCAAGTCTCCCAGGCGCAGGACATCGAGGACCACTCCAACGGCCACCAGGATGCACACGCCTCCCAGCGTCGTCCGAACCGTCAGGCGCTCCCCGAGAAAGATTGCCCCGAGCAGTACTGCAATCAGGGGTTCGATCAGTCCCATGCTCAGAAGCCTGGTGGCTCCAATCCGTTTCAGCAGCCAGTAGTTGAGCCACCCGCCGGCCACCGAACCCAGCAGCGCGAGATACAGCCCTGAGAGAAGCGCGGTACGGCTCCACCGAAATCCAGACGGATCGCCCTCCACGATCCGGCTGTAAAATGCCAGCGGTACCGCGCCAGCGAGCAGCTGCCCCGCGAGGATCACGCTCGGGTCCAGGCTTGCGCCGCGCCGCTTCATGACCACGTAGGCGACCGCCACGCAGACGGCGCTGCCGGTCACGGCAATGCTGCCCAAGACTGGACGGCCTCCGCCGGCGGCCACCTGATCCCAGAAGATGATGCCGACGCCTGCGACCCCGACCGCCAGTGCCAGTCCTTTCCACGCCGACATCCGTTCGTCGTGCAGCAGCAGGTGGGCGAACACGAAGCCGAACACCGGCGTCATTGCCTGGAGCACCGCGGTCAATCCCGACGAGATGTATTGGATTCCCCAGTTCAGGAGCGCGTAATTGATGCCGAGCAGAACGAATCCGGTGCCGAGCACCAGTCTCCATTCCGATCGTCCCTGCGGCCATGGCGTCCGCCGCAGCACGATGACCGGCACGACCACCGCGAGCGCGATGGCCATCCGATACACCGCGAAGGCGGCGGGCGGCACGTCGCGGACGCCCAGCTTGATGAAGAGCCAAACGGTGCTCCAGATCGCGCAGGTCAGCACCCACACGAAGAGAATGAACGGGGTCATTCGTTGCTGCATCTGGCGGCTGATGGTAACGTGACCGGGCCATGTTCGCGCCCCGCCGGATCTCCTCTGCACGCATCCTTCTCGTCCTGATCGCCGGCCTCCTCCTCGCCGCGCCGGCGCCGCAGGCACAGCCGCGACCCGCTGGGTCAGCCAATCACGTCGTGGTGATCAGTCTCGACGGATTCGGCGGATGGGCCCTGGACGATCCGTATCTGCCCGTGCCAACGCTGCGGCGGCTCGCCGCAGCCGGTGCTGTCGCGAAAGGGATGCGTCCGGTCGATCCGACCGTCACCTGGGCGAACCACACCTCGATGGTGACCGGCGTGCCGGCAGCGCGGCACGGCGTGATTTTCAACGGCCTGCTGATCCGCGAAGCCGGCGTTCCACCACGTGTCGAACCCTGGCGCGACAAGAGCGAGCTCGTACACGCGCGCACGCTCTACGACGCCGCCCGCGAGCGTGGCCTGACGACGGCGCAGGTGGACTGGGTGGCGATTCAGAATGCGCCAACGATCACGTGGGAATTCCCGGAACGGCCCGACCCGAAAGGCGTCATCGCGCAGGAGACGGTCAAGGCCGGCATCCTGTCCCAGGCAGACCTCGAGACGTTCCAGACGAAGAACATCCTGTGGCGCGATCACATCTGGACCCAGGCAGCCGCGCACATCCTGCGTCAACACCGCCCGAACCTGCTGTTGTTCCACCTGCTGAACCTTGACTCGACGCAGCACCGCTACGGTCCGCGCACGCCGGCGGCGATGGATGCGATGGCGCATCTCGACTCGCAGGTCGCCACGATCGTGACGACGATCGAGAAGGGCGGCCTCCTGGCGAGCACCACGCTGTTCGTGGTCTCGGACCATGGCTTCAAGACGGTCAAGCGGCAGATCCGGCCGAACGTCGTGTTCGCGAAGGCTGGCCTGATCACCGTCGACAGCGGCAAGATCACCGGCGCCCGTGTCTACTCGGTTCCTGAAGGCGGCACGGCGCTCGTCTATGTCACGGTGCCCGACTCGTCCGGCTCGCTGTTGAAGCAGGCCGCGAATGCGCTCAACGGACTCGAGGGGATCGCGTCGGTGATCGAAGCACCGGAGTTCGAAAAATACGGCCTGCCCCAGCCGACGGCAACGGGCCAGATGGGCGCGCTGCTGCTGACGGCCAAAGAAGGCTATGCCTTCACGGGGGACACTGGCGACCAGCCAGTTATCGACGCGTCCCCGGGAAGCTTGGGGTCACACGGCTATCTGGCGAGTGATCCGGATCTGCAGGCGCTGTTCATCGCATCCGGCCGCGGGATCAAACGCGGCGTGAAGCTCGACGCCGTGTCGAATCTGGATCTGGCGCCAACGATTGCCCGGCTGCTCAATCTCCAGATGCCGGACGTCCAGGGAAGGGTCCTGACCGAGATTCTCTCGGCACCGGTCAGCGCGCCGGAGGCAAAAGCGAAAACGCCACCTCGCTGACCGCCGCGTCGTCCTCGCCTTTGTCATCCTTGCTGACGACCTCGAACGCACGGCCAATCCGATTGCCGGCGAGATCCTCGAGGATCCCCAGCGCGATGACCGAGTAATCACCCGCCCGCCACGGCTCGTTCGGTGTCATCGTCCAGCGTGTCTCGTGGGCGTCGACACGCACGTCGCCGACGACCGGCGCACCGTTGCGCCGCACGCCCACGGCCCGCAGCAGGAGACCATGGTCGAGCGGCTCCGGGAACGTGACCGAGATGGAATCCCGCGTCCCTTCGCGCGGTGCCGCGATCGTCCAGACCTTCGGATCGAGCGGCGCGAGATCGGGCGCGGTGACGCGGAACGATTTCGTGAACGACTCGCGAAGCGGATTGCCGTTGCCGTCGATCCATTCGCGATCGACGACCAGGGTGTACTTCCGCCCCTCAGCCAGTGAGAATCCCATTTCGCGATTCGGCAGGATGCCACGCTTCTGGCGGCCCGGATCGAAGAAGACCGTGTACCGCGTCCGGTCGGCGTTCCACAGTTCGCCGTCCACGGGAAGGAACGGATCGACGACAGCCTTGCCGTGATCGTCGAGCAGCGAGACGTGCTCGAGACTGCCGCGCCGCCCCATCGGCCCGGAGAAATGGATGTACATGCGGAGCTGGTTCTCGGGCACTTCATCCGAGCTCGGAAACACCGCGGTCACGTGCACCGGTGCGGCTGCCGCTGGCGCCGGGAGCGCGACGATCGCTTCCCCGGTTGGTGCAGCTTCTCCCGACAGGAATTCCGCGCCTTCGTAGCGCGCCTGATACTTCCGCCCGGCATCGAACGGAAACAACGGCGTGAAGTGCACCGTGTCGCCGTCGACGAGGTATCTGCCCGCAATCGGCGTCGCGCTGGCCGTGTTGTCCGGCCCGAGTACGCGGACGGTGAACACGCGACTCCATTCCTCGGCGCCCGGTTGCAGCTTCTTCAGCGCCCGGGCGGTTTGCGACCCGAGGCCCTTGACGGCCACGTAGGACGCACTCGGATTGGTCGGGTGTTGAACGAGGCTGATTTCGGGATTGGATGGTGGGACCTGGCGACTGCAGGCGGCTGCCAGCAGCATGGCTGCGGCGGCCGCCTGGAAGCGGAACGACGAACGTCGCGGAGCGGACATCACTGAAAGACGGCCGGTCTGAAGACCCGGCCCTACAAGCCGCGATTCGAACGCTACGGCAGGGCGACGGCGACGAGGTTCAGCCCGGCGTCGCTGCGCGACAGCGCGAGCGTGCGGCTGCCGTCCAGCAGATCGAGCTGCTCGACACCTTTCATTGCGGCGACCGTTTCGTACGCGATACCGCCGGTTTCGGTCTTCACCGGCTGGGTGATTGGCGCCGCATTCGCGAACCCGTCGGTCGGGATCTTCATCACGCCACGCGACGTGTTCGACATCAGCAGGAACTCACGGCCGTCTTTCTTGTAGAGCACCATGTCGATCGGGCGATTCCGGTTGCCGAGCTCGGCGATCGTCGTGCCCACGACCTTGGTTCCGGGCTGCAGGCTGCCAACCGGGAACTTCACCAGCGGCGTGCACAGGTACGCGGCAACCAGGTGCGGCGTGTTGTTGATCGAATACGGCAGGAACGCGTAGACCGGCGAACGCGTCTCGAGCTGGCCATGATTGCCGTGGAAGATCTCGACGCTGGTGCCATTGTCGGCCGTCGCGAACGGATACTTCACCGACCGCAGCTTCGACGCGAACTCTTCGTTCGAGAGGCCGGCGATGTAGAGGCGCCCGTCGCTGAACGCCATGTCGGTGATCGACTGCTGCCGCGGATCGCGCTGCGGGTTGGTGCCGGCGTTCGGCGGGTTCGGCAGCGTGAGCTTCGTATGCTTGAGGTTCTCGAACGACACGACCTCAATCTTGCCCGCGCCGTCGACGCGGAGGAGCGCCGGCTTGCTCCCCGTGCCCTGGCCGCGCATCACCGAGACGTAGGCGTTCTTCGTGCGGGGATGCACGACCATGTCGGTGACGATGATCTCCTTCGCATCGGTTCCGAGCAGCGCCGCGATTTTCTGGTCGATCGCGTCGACGCCCTGTGTGCCGGGGGATCCCCCGTTGGCCTTGTCTCCAAGTTCCAGCGCGTAGATGGTGGCGGCCGGTGTGTCGGCCGCGAACAGGACCCCGTCCGGCCCGAAGGTCAGGGGGCCGATGGACGTCATCTGCGGACCGGCGTCCGCTGCGGCCACCGGCACGCCGGCAGCCATCCAGTAGCTCGCCACCCCGGCAAGCGCCACTACTCCAAGCGTCGTCAGGATCTTCGTACGCATCCGCAAGTCCTCCTGCTAGATCCGAGGGGCTTCGCCCCTCGGACTCCCCTACACCCTCGCTCGCGGGGACCCCGCCCCGCTCCGCTCCGGTGGGCGCGCCTCGCCGATTATGCGACCGGTAACGCGTACAAGATTCGCGTTGCGAACCGCAGAATCCGCTCAGCCACGGTCTGAGCGCAGCCTAACCGCCGAATACGGCGGCTCGCGGGGACACGTTACACCTTCATCAACCCCGAGGGGCCGGAATTCGTCTACTGTTGGGTCATGACCAATCTGAAGCTGGCCTTCCGGCGGCTGTTCAAGGCCCCGTTCGTCACCTCGGTGGCGATCCTGTCGCTCGCGCTGGGCATTGGCGCAAACGCCGCGATCTTCTCGCTGTTCAACCAGATGCTGCTGCGACCCCTCCCCGTGCCGGCGCCGGAGCAGCTGGTGAACCTGTCGGCGCCGGGTCCGAAGCCGGGGTCGACGTCCTGCAACCAGGCCGGCGATTGCGACCAGGTCTTCAGCTACCCGATGTTCCGCGATCTGCAACGGGCGCACACGTCTTTCACGGATATGGCCGCCCACGTCCTGTTCGGGGCCAACCTCGCGTTTCACAATCAGACCTTGAACGGCCAGGGCCTGTTGGTTTCGGGAAGCTATTTCCCGGTGCTGGGCCTCAAGCCGGCGATTGGACGACTGCTCTCCCCCCAGGACGATCAGAAAGTCGGTGAGTCGCTGGTCGTCGTGCTGAGCCATGCCTACTGGACGACCAGGTTCGACCGCAATCCGGGCGTGCTGAACGACACGCTGATCGTGAACGGACAGCACCTGACCATCGTCGGCGTCGCACCGGAAGGGTTCGACGGGACGACGCTCGGCGCGAAACCGCAGGTCTTCGTCCCGATCACGCTGCGCGGCATGATGGATGGCCGGTTCAATTCCTTCCACAACCGGCGCGGCTACTGGGCGTATCTCTTCGCGCGGCTGCGTCCGGGCGTCACGATCGAGGAAGCGCGCAGCCAGTTGAACGTGAAGTATCGCGGCATCATCAACGACGTCGAGGCGCCGCTGCAGAAGGGCATGAGCGATCTGACGATGACCCGCTTCAGGGCTCGCCTGGTCGGCGTCGAGCCCGGCGCGCGGGGACAGACATCCGTCGATCGTGAAGCCAGGACGCCACTGATCCTGTTGCTCTCGGTGACCGGGCTGGTCCTGCTCATCGCCTGCGCGAACATCGCCAACCTGCTGCTCGCGAGGGCGGCGGCACGATCCAGCGAGATGGCGATCCGGCTGTCGATCGGAGCCAATCGGCGTCAGTTGATCGGCCAGCTGCTGACAGAGTCCCTCGTCCTTGCGGTCTGTGGCGGCCTGGCCGGTCTCCTCGTGTCGCGGTGGACGCTCGATCTGGTGTTCGCGATGCTGCCGAACGAAGCGGCCGACACGATCAAGGTGGAGATCGATGGCACTGTGCTGCTCTTTGCTGCCGCAATCACCATCGGGACCGGTCTTCTGTTCGGCCTCTTCCCTGCCTGGCACAGCACTCGTCCCGATCTGCTCACGTCATTGAAGGGGCAGGCGGGTCAGCCCGGCGGCGGACGCTCGGCGCAGTGGTTCCGGGCATCGCTGGCGACGACGCAGATCGCGATTTCGATGGCGCTCCTGGTATGCGCCGGCCTGTTCACCAAGAGCCTGATGAACGTGAGCCGCGTCGATCTCGGCATCAACGTCGACCAACTCGCCACGTTCGGCCTCTCACCTGAATTGAACGGCTACTCCTCGCAGCGGTCGAAGCAATTGTTCGAAAAGCTGGAGGACGAGCTGGCCGCACAGCCCAGGGTGACCCACGTGACCGCCGCGATCATCCCGGTCCTGGGAGGCAGCAACTGGGGCACCGGCGTCGCGGTGGAAGGGTTCAAGGGCGGACCGGACGTCGACAACGGCTCCAGCTTCAACGAGATTGCGCCCGACTACTTCAAGACGATGCAGATTCCGGTGCTCGCGGGCAGGGAGTTCACACGAAGTGACACGCTTGGCGGACCCAAGGTCGCGATCGTGAACGAGACGTTTGCGAAGAAGTTCAATCTCGGGACCAACGCGGTGGGCAAGCGGATCGGCACCGCCGGGAATGACAGCAAACTCGATGTCGAGATCATCGGCCTGGTCAAGGACGCGAAGTACAGCGAGGTCAAGGACACGATTCCGCCGCTGTTGTTCCAGCCGTACCGCCAGGACGAGAGGATCGGATCCCTCTCGTTCTACGTTCGCACCTCCGGCGCCCCTGAACAGATCGTCCAGGCGATCCGTCGTGTGGTGGCAACGGTCGACCCCAACCTGCCGGTCGAGAACCTGCGGACGATGAGGCAGCAGGTCCGGGACAACGTCTTCCTGGACCGAATGATCAGCACAATGTCGGCAGGATTCGCGGTGCTCGCGACGCTGCTGGCCGCGGTCGGCCTCTACGGCGTGCTCGCCTACACGGTCGCGCAGCGGACCCGTGAAATCGGCCTCCGCATGGCGCTCGGCGCCGCGCCGAGCCGCGTCCGCGCCATGGTGCTGCGGCAGGTCGCGGTCATGACCGTCATCGGCGGGACCATCGGGCTGGCTGCCGCGATCTTCGCCGGCCGGGCCGCCAAGGCCATCCTGTATCAAATGGAAGGGTACGACCCGATCGTCCTGGTGGTCTCGGTCGTGGTGCTCACGATCGTCGCGCTGGGGGCCGGCTTCATTCCCGCCCACAGGGCCTCGCGGGTCGATCCGATGCTGGCGCTCAGATACGAGTAGGGGTCAGATCTCGAATTTCCATCACCTCGGCGGGTTCATTACCGCCAGGGGTCAGATCTCGAAATTCCACCGCCACGGACGAGGGTCTGATCTCGAATCTCCACGACCGCCTTCGGGGTCCACGGCCGCCTTCGGGGGTCAGATCTCGAATTTCTCAGTCGGGTGGACATTCGAGATCTGACCCCGGCGCTCACGCCCCGCCCAGCGTGCGCACCAGGTCGAAGTAGAACCGCACGAAACGGTAGAGCTCGGCCTCGAGGATGCGCTCCTGGTCGCTGTGTGCGCCGAAGCCTTTCGGACCGTCTTCAGTGTCGGTCGCGGGCCCGACCCCGAAGCACTGGATCCCTCGGGCACGCAAGTACGCCATGTCCGTCGCCCCCGTGCTCATCGTGGGCAAGGTCACCGTGTCGTAGTGTTTCTTGATACTGACCTCGATGGCGGTGAAGGCTTCGGAGTCGAGCTCCGCGCTGCTGGCCGACGGCCGGACGTCGCGCTGGCCCCAGCTCACTTCGACGGCCGGATCATTCACGACTTTGCGGACCTCAGCCAGGAGCTGCTCGGGGTTGTCGTCGGGATGTGTGCGCACGTCGAGTGTTGCCCGGGCCTCTGAGGGAATGACGTTCACGCGATAGCCGCCCTGGATGATGTTCGGGGAAATCGAGGTCCGAATCATCGACGCGTGGCGCGGCTCGTGGTCCAGGAAGTACTCGTCGGCCGCGGCCGCGAGCTTCGGATCGGTGCCGATGATGTCGAGATAGCGCCTCGCATCAGCCGGCGTGGAGAGGGCCGCCAGTCGCTTGAAGTACGCGCGGGTCGTGTCGTTCAGCCTGATCGGAGGTTTCCACTCAGCGATGCGCGTAACTGCCGCCGACAGGTGAGCGATCGGATTGGTCCTCAGGGGGACCGAACCGTGACCGGCCACCCCGCGCGCGACCAAGTCGATGGCGCGCGGTGTCTTCTCGAGCGTCTGCACCGAAGCAAACTTCACCTTGCCGCCGGATCGGGTCACCCCACCGCCCTCAGCGAGGCAGTACTCGGCTTCGATCTTCGCAAAGTGCTCCTGGGTCATGTACTTGATGCCGACACGCGTGGTGCCTTCTTCCCCGGCTTCGGCGAGAAAGATCACGTCACGGTCCAGCGGGACGTTCAGACGCTTCAGCAACACCATGGTCATCACTGACGCCACCACGTTGTCCTTGTCGTCCACCGTACCGCGGCCGTAGATATAGCCGCCGTCGCGGACGGCACCGAACGGCGGGTGCGTCCACTTCTTGGGATCGACGTTGACCACGTCGGTGTGTCCCATGATGAGGAGCGGCCGCTTCTTTCCCGTTCCCTTGAGTCTGGCCACCAGATTTGGCCGGTTGGCCTCGAGGGCGAAGACCTCGACCGGGATACCCTCCTTCTCCAGTACCGCCTTGATATAGGCCACCGCCGGCGCCTCGCCCCCGGGCGGGTCGCTGGTATCGAATCGGACGAGCTCCTGAAAGTGCTGGAGCGTCTCCGCATTCACGCCGTCCCAATCCGGCTGGCCCGCCCCCTGGGTCGCCATCAGCCCCACCACCACGCCCGTCATCAGCCAACGCATGCGCCGATTATCTCCGTCCGGGGTCAGATCTCGAATTTCGAAGCGTGGGGCGCCGATCGCCGCCTCAAGAATTCGAGATCTGACCCTCGAAAGCGGATCCCCGCCGCAGCGCAAATTCGAGATCTGACCCCCATTACGCCTGGGGTCAGATCTCGAATTTCGAAAAAGCCGGAGTCGCGGGCCGCCGGAATGGAAATTCGAGATCTGACCCCAGCGAAACGATTGGCGGGAGGCGGGCGTCCTACAATGTCTGGGAAACTCTTTCTCGGTCAGGAGTTATTGGTGCGCATTGGGCCCGCGGCGCTCGCCGCCTGCGTCGCATGTCTTCCCCTGCTCACGGCTGGTTGTAACCGGACGGAATCCGCCACGCCGCCCCCGGAAGTCCGACCGCCGGCCGCAGTCGGGGTCGCGCCGGTGAACGGGGTCGACGAACCAGTCATCGTGGAAGCCACGGGCAGCTTCCAGGCGGACGAGTCGTCCGACGTCGCCCCGGAGAGCTCGGGACGGGTCATCGCGACCCCCGTCGACGTCGGCCAGCACGTCCCGAAGGGCGCGGTGCTGATTCGGATCCAGGCGGTCGACGCCAACCTCCGGCTCGACGAAGCGCGGGCGGCGGTCCAGCGGGCAGATGCGAACCTCAAGCTGGCCGAATCGCAGAACTCGCTGGCGCAGACGACCGCGAAGCGCAATGAAGCGCTCCTGAAAGGCGGCCTGATCCCGCAGACCACGGCAGACGAGGCGCGCACCCAGGCCGAGACGTCGGCGAACAACGTCCTCGTGGCCCGCGCCTCGCTCGCCCAGGTGCGCGCGCAGCTGGCGCTGGCCGAAAAGGCGGTCAACGACGTGGTCGTGGTCGCGCCGTTCGCGGGATACATCAGCCAGCGGCGGGTCGCGATGGGCGAATTCGTTCAGCCCTCGACCGCCGTCGTCACCCTGCTCCGCATCGATCCCCTTCGGCTGCAGCTCACGATCCCCAGCGTCCAGGCCGCCCAGGTCGCCGTTGGACAGGCTGTGACCGCGCGCGTGGACGCCTTCCCGGGCACGATTTTCGAAGGCCGGATCACCGCGGTGAACCCGCTGATCGCAGCGGAGTCCCGATCGTTCATCGTCGAAGCGAAGGTCCCGAACCCGAAGGGCGAGCTCAAAGCGGGGATGTTTGCGGTCGCGTCGATTAATCAGGGGCGGACCGAACGGGCGATGCTCGTGCCGAAGCGTTCGGTCATCGAAGACGTCAACACCAACTCGTTCCGTGTCTTCGTCGTCGACAAGGACAACGTGGCCCGCGTACGCGTCGTGCAGCTCGCCGCCCGGCAGAACCAGCCGGAGAGCACGAAGATTCTGACCGGGATCAAGGAAGGCGAACGCGTCGCCACATCGAATCTGGCAGACCTGTACGACGGTGCCGTGGTGACGCCGGGCAGCGGCACGGCACCAGCCGCAGCTGGCAAGGGCGAACCTGAACGAAAAGAAGGATCCGGGCGGCGCGCCCGATAGCCGAGGAATCGTCCATGCAGAAACTCGCAGAAGTCTGCGTCCGCCGGCCGGTCTTCGCCTCGATGCTCATTGCCGCCATCGTCGTGGTTGGCGGCGTCAGCTTCACGCAGCTCGGCGTCGATCGCTACCCGCGCATCGAGACACCGGTCGTCTCAGTGACGACGTCCAACCCCGGCGCGACACCAGAGAGCATCGAAAAGGAAATAACCGACCGGATCGAGGCCGCCGTCAACACCGTCGCCGGCATCGACGAGCTCCGATCGACCTCGACCGAGGGCCAGTCGCGCGTGACCATCACGTTCGATCTCTCGAAGAACCCCGACGTCGCCGCGCAGGAGGTTCGCGCCAAGGTCGATCCCGTCATCCGCAACCTGCCGGAGACGGCCGACCCGCCGGTCGTGCAGAAGCAGGATCCGGACTCGATGCCGATCGTGATGTACTCGATCTCGGCGCCGCTACCGGCGGTCGAGCTCACCAGCTTTCTCGAGCAGAACGTCCAGAAGCGGATCGAGTCGGTCAACGGCGTGGGCGAAGTGATCCTGTTCGGTTCCCGGCGCCGGCAGATTCAGGTCAAGATCGATCCAGATCGGCTGAACGCCTACCAACTCGCCACCTCGGACGTCGCGGCGGCGCTGCGGGCCCAGAACCTCGAGCTGCCCGGCGGCCGACTCGAACAGGGCACCCGCGAGCTCTCGGTCAGAACCGTCGGCAGGCTCATCCGGCCTGACGAATTCGCCGACGTCGTGGTCGCGACCCGAGGCAATATCCCGATCCGGATCCGGGACCTGGGGACCGTCGAAGACACCGGGGCGGATCCGCTCTCGGTCTCATCGCTCAATGGGAAGGCCGCGATCTCGGTTGCCATCCGCAAGCAGAGCGGCGTGAACACGGTTGCGCTGGCCGACGCGATCCGTGAGCGGATGCTCGAAGTCGAGAAGCTGCTGCCTCCGACCTTCGAAGTCCGCCTGATTCGCGACGACTCCGAGTTCATCCGCGCCTCGCTGGCGGCGATCGAAGAGCACCTGATTCTCGGCGGCATCCTCGCGGCGGTTATCGTGCTGGTCTTCCTCCGCAATTTCCGCTCGACGCTGATCGCAGCGGTGGCGATCCCGGCGTCGATCATCGGGGCCTTCGGCGTGATGTCGGCGCTCAACTTCACGATCAATCAGATGACCATGCTGGCCCTCACGCTCATGGTCGGCATCGTCATCGACGACGCGATCGTGGTGCTCGAGAACATCTATCGTTTCGTGGAAGAGAAAGGGATGACGCCGCGGCGGGCCGCGGTCGAGGCAACCAAGGAAATCGGCCTCGCGGTCATGGCCACGACGATGTCGCTGCTGGCAGTATTCCTGCCGGTCGGCTTCCTCGGCGGGATCATCGGCCGCTTCATGTCGTCGTTCGGCTTGACCTCGGCCGCGGCCATCGCGATCAGCCTGATCGTGTCGTTCACGCTGACGCCGATGCTGGCCTCGCGCTGGATCAAGCACGATCACGACAATCGCGCGAGCGACGAGTCACGCCGCGGCTTCTACCGGCACATCGACAACGCGTACACCGCGATGCTGAAGTTCTCGATGGCGCACCGCTGGGTCATCGTCGGCGTCTGCGCGATGGTCATCGCGTCGCTCGTACCGTTGTTCCGCGCATCCGGGATCAACTTCACGCCGAATGAAGACGAATCGCGGTTCCAGGTCTCGGTCCGGCTGCCGGTCGGATCGAGTCTGGCTGCCACGACATCGCTGATGGAGCGGATCGCGCGCGACATGCGCGAGCAGCTGCCCGGGGTCTCCGACACGCTGTCCTTCCCCGGTGGTGGCGGCGGCGGCTTCGGACAGACGAACGCCGGCAGTCTGTTCGTGCGCCTCAAGTCCATCGACGAGCGCCAGTTTTCGCAACAAGAGCTGATCGTCAGAGCGCGCAGGTTGATCCAGCCGTACCGGCAGTCGGCGGTCATTTCCATTCAAAGCGCGGGCGGACTGGTCGCGATCAGCGGGCGTGGGGCGCAGATTCAATACGCGCTGGTCGGACCCGATCTGCAGAAGCTCGATCAGTACACGGAACGCGCGCGACAGCTTCTCAGCAAGAACGAGACGCTGGTCGACGTCGATCGCACCTATCTGCCCGGACGGCCGGAGCTCCGGCTGAACATCGACCGCCGGCGCGCCGGGGACCTCGGCGTCCGTGTCCAGGACGTGTCGCAGACGGTGAACGCGCTGGTCGCCGGCCAGAAGGTGACGACCTTCAACGCGGCATCGGACCAGTACGACGTCGTCCTGCGCGCGCAGGACTCTTATCGCCGTACGCCGGACTCGATCGCGGCGGCGACGGTCCGCACCGGTACCGGCGAACTGGTCCAGCTGCGCAACCTGGTCACGTTCAATGAGGGAGCCGGGCCGGCGGCGATCGAGCGGTTGAACCGGCAGCGGCAGATTTCGATCAGCGCCAACCCGGCACCAGGCCGGGCCCAGGCGGACGGCCAGGCCGTGGTCGAGCAGACATTCCGTTCACTCGACATGGAACCGGGCTACGCGCTCGTGACGAGCGGCCAGTCGCGTGAGCTCGGGCGCGCGGCTTACTACTTTGGCATCGCGTTCGCGTTGTCGTTTGTCTTCATGTACATGGTGCTGGCGGCGCAGTTCGAGTCGTTCATCCATCCGGTCACGATCCTGTTGACGCTGCCACTGGCAGTGCCGTTCGGCCTGCTGGCGTCGCTGATGTTCAAACAGCAGCTGAACATCTATTCGGCGCTCGGCGTGCTCCTGCTGTTCGGCATCGTCAAGAAGAACGCCATCCTGCAGATCGATCACACCATCGGCCTGCGCGCCAAGGGGATGGAGCGCTACGAAGCGATCATCCAGGCCAACCGGGATCGCCTGCGGCCGATCCTGATGACCACTCTCGCGCTGATCGCGGGCATGTTGCCGCTGTGTATAGGCAGCGGCCCGGGCGCCGAAACCAATCGATCGATCGGCATCCTGGTCGCCGGCGGCCAGGCCATGTGTCTTCTGCTGACACTCCTGGCGGTGCCGGTCTTCTATTCGCTCTTCGAAGATGCCGCGCAGTCGCCGGCATGGGGACGCGTCGCCCGCGCGCGGGCACGGATCTCCGGCGGCGTTGGCCGGCTCTTCGGCCGGGGTCGAGCAGGCGCACACCCGTAACACGTGTGGCCGTATCTGAAGACTCGGCCTACAGTGCGAAGGTGCCGCCGAGCGGGTTGTAGCGCCGGGGTCCTCAGACCTCGGCGAGCCGTCTGCTGTTACTGCTCGGGCTGCTTCTCAAGGCGGCCCGACATGAACCCTCCCGGACGTTTTCCCTGCCAGATCCCAGCGTAGTGGTCGCCGCCGAAGGGCACGCGGGCGCTAGCCCGTAGAACCCGCCGGGCAATCGGCATCGCTCCCGGGGTCAGATCTCGAATTTCTCGGGCGCCAGGATTGGAAATTCGAGATCTGACCCCAGTGATCCCGCGCGCAGTCAGTGGTTTGCGGCCGTCTGACGTTCAGCGCGCGCGGCGGCGCCGATATTATTCCGGTGGGAGTGGCGTGTTGGTGGAAGTCGCGTTCGTGACCTGCTGGAAGCTGCCCGAGATGCACGCCGATGACCGGCTAACGGCAGACGTGCTGCGTGGCAGGGGACTCTGTGTCGTATCCGCGGTCTGGGACGATCCGGCAGTGGACTGGCGGCGGTATCGGTGCGTCGTGATCCGGTCGACCTGGGACTACCACCATCATCAGGACCGTTACGCTGCCTGGCTCCGCCGATGCGCGGACGATGGGGTCAGGCTCTGGAATCCATCGACGGCGGTCCTGGCCAACATGAACAAGCGTTACCTGTCGGACCTCGAACACCGCGGGGTCGAGGTCGTGCCGACGGAATACCTGGATATCGGGCACGGGCTGAGCCTTCGCGGCCTGCTCGAACGCCGAGGCTGGGATCGGGCGGTCGTCAAGCCGGCCGTATCAGCCAGCGCGTATCGCACCTGGCGCACCACTTTGGCAACCGCGGATCGCGATCAACCCGCTTTCGAGGAAGACTCCGATCAGCACGAAGTTCTGGTCCAGCCTCATGTCGAAGAGATTGTGACGCGCGGCGAATGGTCTCTCGTGTTCCTTGCGGGGCAGTACAGCCACGCGACGATCAAGCGACCGGCGGCTGGCGACTTTCGGGTGCAGGAGGAATTGGGCGGCCACTCTGCGCCCGCAGATCCGCCCGATCATGTGATCGAGTCGGCCCGGCATATCCTGTCTCTCTCCCCTTCGCCGCTGCTGTACGCGCGCGTGGACGGCGTCGAGCGGGAGCGGCAGTTCATGCTCATGGAGCTCGAGATCAACGAGCCGTATCTGTTCCTCGGCTCGTCCCCGGGCGGTGCCGTCCGGTTTGCGGACGCAATCGAGACCGCGCTGGAAGGGGACAGTCTTCTTTGTGACGTCGAAAAAGGGGGACAGTCCCCCTCCCGAGCCAATCGCGAGGCAGGATAGTGGCGCAAATTGTGGGACCGAAAAACGTGACTGTCCCCCTCGACTCTGGTCACAAAGGGGACAGCCCCCCTCCCAGCCGGGTCCGACCGCTCCGGATCGTACTCGCAATGGTGGCGACCCTCGGGGCGTGTTACATCGCGGCGATTCTGTGGCTGATGTCGCAGGAGACCCGCCTGGTCTTCCAGGCGGGTCGGCCGCTCGGCGAAGGGCGGCCATCCTTTCCGTTCACGCAGGTCGACGTCCCCCGCAGCGATGGCGCGCGGCAGTTCGCCTGGGCCATGGAAAATCCGGATGCCCGCACGTGGGTCCTGTTTCTGCACGGGAACTCAGCCACGATCGCCAGCCGGGTCAACATCGCCCGATACCGCGAGCTCCGGGCGCTCGGGCTGAGCATCCTGGCACCCGAGTATCGCGGGTTCGCCGGTCTCCCGGGAGTTCCGACTGAACCAGGACTGGCTGCGGATGCCCGGGCCGCATTCGACTATCTCGTGAACACGCGGCATGTTTCGCCAGCGCGTGTGGTGATCTACGGCTGGTCACTCGGATCGGCAGTGGCCGTCGATCTCGCCGCCAACGCAGCCGAGGCGGCCGTGGTGCTCGAAGGCGCGCCGGCCTCGGTCGCCGACGTCGGGGCGCAGCAATATCCCTTCTTCCCGGTCCGCCTGATCATGCGCAACCCGTTCGACTCAATCCGGAAGGTCGATCGGATTCACGCGCCGATGCTCTTCCTGCACAGTCCCGAGGACGCGATCATCCCTTATACGGAGGGTCGCCGCCTCTACGAGGCCGCCAGAACTCCGAAGCGATTCGTCGACGTCCGTGGCGGCCATCTCGACGCCAACGAAGTGGACAGGGCCGTCTTCTTCGGGGCAATTCGATCGTTCCTCGACGAGTACGGGCTGCTCGGGCATCAGGAATAGGGCAATGCGGTTGCTGAGCTGAATTCCGCCCCGATGAGGAATACTGGTTGAGCCATGCTGCAGGTCACGGCCGATATTGCGATCGACGAGTCAGAGATCGAAGAACGGTTCATCCGTTCGTCCGGTCCGGGCGGGCAGAACGTGAACAAGGTCGCCACCGCCGTGCAACTCCGCTTCGATGCCTGGCACTCCTCCGCGATTGACGATCGAGTGCGGAATCGCTTGCGCGCTGTGGCCGGGTCGCGGCTCACCGCGGACGGCGTGCTCGTGATCGAGGCGCGACGACACCGGACCCAGGCCCAGAATCGAGACGATGCCCGGGAGCGGCTGGTGGTGCTGCTGCGCGAGGCGGCCAGGACGCCGCGGCGCCGGCGGGCCACCGCGCCCACGCGCGCCTCGCAAGAACAGCGGGTCGACAGCAAGAAGCGGCGCGCCAGGACGAAACTCGCGCGCGGGCGGGTCAGTGGGGACGAATGATCGGCGTCGCACGGATGTTCGCGAGTGCACTGCTTGGTGCCGTGGTGTCGCAAGCGGCGCACCAGCCGTTGCCGGATCTCCAACCCGGCGAATTCGCGCGGCGGATCCGCCACGCGGTGCAGTTGGACAATCAGATCCAGAAAAACTTCACGTACCTCGAGCAGCGGCGAGAGGTCAAGATCTCGAAGCTCGGCAAAGTCACCATCGAACCACCGCGGACGTTCCAGGTCCTGCCCGATCCCACTCCCGGTCAGACTTACAAGCGGCTGATCGCCGAGAACGGCGTTCCGCTTTCGGCCGAGGAACTGAAGCGCCGTGATGCGGAGCATCAGAAAGACATCGCACAGACGCAGGAGCGCCTCCGCCGAGAAACCCCCTCGGAACGTTCGGATCGGCTCGAACGCGTGGCCTCCGATCAGCGCCAGCGTGATCAGATCCTGGAAGACGCGTTCCGGGTCTACCAGGCACGGGTCGAGGGCCGGGTCGCCGTCGACGGACAGCCGGTGCTGATCGCCCGCTTGACGCCGCGCCGCGAGGCCGACGTGTCGACCCGCGAAGGGCGCTGGATGAAGCAGTTCGAGGGACAGATCTGGGTCGCGGAAGCGGACTATCAGGTCGTGAAGATCGATATGCGCGCGACGAGCGACGTGACGATCGGATGGGGTGTGGTCGGACGGATTCACAAAGGCAGCCGCGTGCTGTACGTGCGCCAGCGGTTCGAGAACGCCTGGCTGCCGGCCGAGACGACCTACGAGGCCAGCGGCCGGACGTTGATTTTCCGGCCGTTCCAGTTCAAGGTCAGTACCACGTACTCTGACTACAAGCGGCGTGACAAAACCATGAACGACTAAACCCGTCGATTTCGTGGGGCGTCTAACCATGAGCATGCATACCGTCCGCGCCTCGTTCCTCGCCGCTGTGGCTCTCGTCGCGGCATTGTCCGTTTCGATCGCCACCGCCCAGCCGCCCGCAGGACGTGGCGGCCGGGGCGGTCGTGGCCAGGGCCCTGCGCCCGGTGCCGTCCCGGGAGAGCCGCGCGACGCCCGCGGCAATCAGCAGGTCGCCGCCGGTTCCGCCGCCATCGCGGGCACGGTCGTCGTGACCGGAACCGGTCAGCCAGCCCGTCGCGCGCGGGTCACGCTCAACGCGACCGAAGGCGGCGGTTCCCGAACCGCGATGACTGACGACGATGGCCGCTACGCGTTCAACGATCTTGCGGCCGGACGCTACACCGTGAGCGTGTCGAAGACCGGGCACGTGGGGATCACCTACGGGCAGACCCGGCCGGGGCGCCCTGGTACTCCGATCCAGCTCACCGACGGGCAGAAGTTCGCAGCCAACCTCCAGCTCCCGCGCGGCAGTGTGATCACCGGCACCGTCGTCGACGAATACGGCGAGGCGAACGCCGGCACACAGGTGCGTGTGATGCGGTACGTCATGCAGGGCGGCCGTCGCACGTTGCAGCAGGCTGGCAACGGATCGACCGACGATCGCGGAATCTACCGCGTCTTTGGTCTCCAACCCGGCGACTACATCGTTTCCGCGGTGCCGCGGAATGCGGGACCCGGCGTTGACGTGGCACGGCTGCAGGCGGAGCTCGCCGCGGTGCGCGAGCGGATCGTGTCCGCGGCACCGGGCGATGGCAGCGTCGCGCGCGAGCTCGCGACCCGCGCGGGAATGCTCGAGGGCCAGCTTCCGCAGGCGGACGAACAGGCGACTGGATACGCGCCTGTCTATTTCCCGGGCACCGTCAGCGCGGCACAGGCTGGAATCGTCCCGCTGAATATTGGTGAAGAACGCGCGAGCGTGGACTTCCAGCTGGTCCGCGTGGCGCTCGCGCGTATCGACGGCACCGTGGTCAATTCGACCGGTCAGCCGACCGAGAACGTGCAGATAACCCTGACCGATGCCGCCACTTCAGTCCCTGGTGCGATCACGATGGGCGTGCGAGCGGACGCGGACGGACGTTTCCACCTCGCCAACGTTCCACCCGGAAGCTATCGCCTGATCGCTCGCGCCGCGGTCTCACAACCGGGCAGCCCGCCGGCTGCTCCCGGCCCGTTCGGCGGGCGCGGCGTTCGTCCGCTCGGACCGATGTCGACGGCGGTGAGGCTGTGGGGCAGTGTCGACGTCCCGGTCGACGGACGCAACCTGACCAGCGTGCTCGTCACACTTCAACAGGGTCTCACGCTGTCCGGCCGGATCGCCTTTCAGGGGAGCACACCGCCACCCGCGGATTTGACGCGAATCCGCGTGAATCTCTCGCTAGCCGATCCAGGTGTGATGGGTGGGCCGCCGCAGAATGCGGCCGGCGCCGTCGACGCGTCCGGCAAGTTCACGATCACCAGCGTCATCCCGGGACTCTACAGGTTGAATGCTGGTGGTCCTGGAAACGGCTGGTTCATCGACTCGGCGATTGTCGACGGGCAGGACACCCTCGACTTTCCGTTTGAAGTGAAGCCTGGCGCTGCACCGTCCGGCGCTGTGATCACCTTCACCGACAAGCAGTCGCAGCTCACCGGAACCATCACCAATCAACGCGGCCGACCGGCACCCGAGCAAACGCTGATTCTCTACCCCGCAGATGAACGGTACTGGGTGCCGCAGTCCCGCCGCATTCGGTCGACCCGGCCATCGACGGACGGGCAGTTTTCATTTACAGGGATCCCGGCGGGCGACTACAAGATCGTCGCGATGGTGGACGTCGAGCCCGGCGCCTGGTTCGACCCGTCGTTCCTGCAGCAGATCGACGCGGCATCGACTCGCGTGACGATCGCCGAGGGCGAGAAGAAAGTTCAACACCTGCAAATCTCGTCCGGCGGGTGATGTGACGAGACGCGGCTTCCTGGCAGCCGGCGCCGGCGTGCTCGCGGCAGGCGCGGCGGCCGTTCGAGCCGTGCAATCGACGCGCGGCGGCGACAGCCTTCTTCGGGTGCGGCCGCGACAGCCGACCCGGGCAGTCACACCCGGTCAGCACAGCCTCTACCTTGGCCGCGACCGCGACGGCTGGCTGGTCGTACCGCGTGGCTATTCCCCCGACACCGCGACGCCACTCGCGTTGATGCTGCACGGAGCCGGTGGTCAGGCGCAGCGGCTCGCCGCACGTTTTCCGATGGCCGACGAGCTCGGGGTGATCCTGCTGGTGCCAGAGTCGCGCGGCACGACGTGGGACGCCATCCGCGGCCCATTCGGCGCCGACGTCCAGTTCATCGACCGTGCGCTGGAGCAGGCCTTCGACCGCTGCAACGTGAACCCGAAGAGGCTCGCGATCGGCGGCTTCTCCGACGGGGCCACCTACGCGCTGTCGCTCGGACTCGACAACGGCACTTTGTTCACACACGTGATGGCGTTCTCTCCAGGATTCACAGCGAACCGGCGCCCTCAGGGCCGTCCGCGCATCTTCATCTCCCACGGCCGGAAGGACGACATCCTGCCGATCGACGTCTGCAGCCGGCGCATCGTCCCGGCCCTCGAGGACGCGGGCTATGGGGTCACCTACAAGGAATTCGACGGACCGCACACGGTGCCGCAGGCGATCGCGGAGGACGCCTTCAAGTGGTTCGTGCGGTAAACGGCACGGCGGGCCGATGCGGAGTTGATCCGGCGGGAGCGAAGGCATGATCATGGGCGGCCGCCTTCACCCTGCGAATGCCGAGTCTGACGCCCATCCACTGGTTCCTTGCCGCCGCGGCGGCGCTCGGTCTTGGCCTGAGCAAGGCGGGTCTCGCGGGCATCGGCCTCTTCCACGTCGTCGTCTTCGCCTTCCTGTTCGGCGCGCGTGAGTCCACCGGCTACGTGCTGCCCCTGCTGATTGCGGGCGACATCTGTGCCGTGATTGCGCTGCATCAGCACGTCCGGTGGGAGTACGTGCGACGCATGCTGCCGCCGGCCTGTGTCGGCGTGATCCTGGCGGCGTTCTTCATGGGGCGAATCAGCGACACGAGCTTCAGGCCCCTGATTGGCTGGATCGTGCTCGTGCTCGCGGTGATGCAGGCGGTCCGGCTGCGCTGGCCGGACTGGATGGGCGGCGTGCCGCACACGCCGGTCGCGGTGTGGACGATCGGGCTCATCGCAGGCGCCGCGACCATGCTGGCGAATGCGGCTGGACCGGTCATCGCGCTGTACTGCCTTGCGGTAGGTCTGCCCAAATTCGAAGTGGTCGGCACCCTCGCCTGGTTCTTCTTCATCATCAACGTGTTCAAGCTGCCGTTCAGCGCCGGCCTCGGGCTGATTCGATCCAGCACGCTGATGTTGAATGTCGTCCTGGTTCCTGCGGTGATGGTGGGCGTGTTCAGCGGCCGCTGGATCGTGCATCGGCTGCCCCAGCGCGTGTTCGAGCTCCTGATGCTGATCTTTGCCGTGATCGCGGCGCTGAGGTTGATCATCAGGTGAGGTTCGTGTCGCAGGTGGACTGTGTCGGTCACTCCCAACTTGGGATTTGGAGCTTGGGAGTGCGTTGGGATTTGGGATTTGGAGCTTGGGATTTGACCACTAGCCCTAGAATGCCCCTGTGCCTTCGTGCGATCTGCTTTTGACCAACGCCGTCATTCTGACGATGGACGCGCAGTTCAACATCCATCGATCGGGCGGCGTCGCGATCGCAGGGGACGAGATCGTGGGCGTGGGACCCGAGGCGCAGTCGTTCGATGCCGCGGCAAGCTTCGACTGCGGCGGGCGCGTGGTGATGCCGGGGCTCGTCAACGCGCACACCCACGTGCCGATGTCGCTCTTGCGCGGCCTCGCCGACGACCTCCGGCTCGATGTGTGGCTGATGGGCTACATGATGCCGGTCGAGCGCGAGTTCGTGAACCCCGATTTCGTCCGGCTGGGCGCCAAGCTCGGATGCGCCGAGATGATTCGCTCCGGCGTCACCTGCTTCGCCGACATGTACTACTTCGAGGACGCGGTCGCCGAAGCGACTGCCGATGTCGGCCTCAGGGCGCTCTGCGGCCAGACCGTGCTGCGGTTCCCGTCACCTGACGCGCGAAGCTACGAGGAAGGCCTCACCCGCGCGCGCGAATTCATCCAGAGCTGGAAGGGGCATCCCCTCATCGTGCCGGCACCGGCGCCACACGCACCCTATACCTGCACGCCGGAGATCCTCCGATCGTGCGCGGAGCTCGCGGCCGAGTTCGACGTCCCGCTGCACATCCATCTCTCCGAGACGCTGCTCGAAGTGCAGGAGCTGCGCGATCGCCATGGTATGCCGGGCGTTCCTTACATCCGCAAGCACGGGTTGTTCGGCGCCAAGGTCCTGGCCGCGCACTGCGTGCACGTGGACGACGGCGAGATTCGCGCGCTGAAGAACTTCAATGCCGGCGTCGCGCACAATCCCACGAGCAACCTCAAGCTGGCAGCCGGAGTGGCGCCAGTCACGCGGATGCTGGAGCTCGGCGTCAACGTCGGCATCGGCACCGACGGAGCGGCGTCGAACAACGACCTGGACATGTTCGAGGAGACCAGGCTGGCGGCCCTGCTGGCCAAGGGCACGCACGGGGATCCCACCGCCGTTCCCGCTCGGCTGGCGCTGGCGATGGCCACCAGGCTCGGCGCCGCCGCTCTTCACCTGGATCATCTGATCGGCTCGCTCGAGGCCGGCAAACGCGCCGACCTGCTGGTGCTCGACGTCGCACGCCTGCACAACCTGCCGGCGTTTGCGCGGGACCCGGACGGCATCTATGCCCGCATCGTCTACGCGGCGAAGTCGACCGACGTCGTGGACGTGATGTGCAACGGCCGCTGGCTGATGCGGGATCGCGTCCTGCAAACGGTCGACGAAAGCGAGCTGGTGCGTGAAGCGATCGAGACCGCCGCGCGGATCGACACCTTCCTGGGCAGCCGCGAGGTCAGCGTGCTGCAGAAGCTGGTCGCGGTCGGCGGCGCCGTCGAGCAGGAAAGCTTCGAGGTGCAGGTGAAAGCCCGGTTCGCCGGCGAGGCGCGCGTGCTCGAGACGATCACCGGGCCCGAGCTGACCGTGATTCGCGCCAGCCGGTACCGCCAGCACGACATCTACTGGTCGTTCGACGATTCGGATCAGGGACGGCTGCGCTATCGCGACGACGAGTTCCTGAACGATGCCGGAGCCGTGACCGGCGAACGATCGCGGTTGACGTTGACCGGCCGCACGCGAGAGGACCGGTTCGGCGAAGTGCTCCTCTTCCGGTCCCGATATCTGGCCCCGGCCGCGCACTCAGCCCGGTTCTATCGCGAGTACTTCCGGCCGGCAGCCGAGCACGTCGTCACCAAGGAGCGGCGGCGGTGGTTGGTTGCCTATCGGGGTGTCGAGTTCTACGTCCACCTGGATCGGCTGATCGAGCCGGCCATCGGCGGCTACTTCCTCGAGATCAAGTCGCGGACGTGGTCCCAGCGCGACGCCAGGGACAAGGCCGCGGTCATTGCCGAACTGCTGGCCCTGTTCAACGCCACCCCGGATGAAACGCTCGGAGACGGCTACGTCGAACTCGCGCAGAAAGGGGGACAGTCCCCGTTGTGACCTCCCGGGAGGGGGACAGTCCCCCTACACCGTCGGCTTGATTTTCAGGACGCCGGCGGCCACCAGGGCCTGCGAGAAGTCGAAAATGTGGCGGACCGAGACAATCCCGTCCTCGCCGAAGACGTACTCTGCTGCCCCGCTCATCTTGACGTTGGTACCGGGTCGCACTTCGCCAAAGAAGGGCCCCGTGGTGGTGCCATCGAATTTCCAGAACAGGGCCGCCCGCGGCGGTTCGATGATCGGCGAGCTCCACACGAGCATGAAGTCGGGGAACGCCTCGTACCAGTAGCGGTAGATATTCCGGATCGCTTCCCGGCCGTGCACCAGGCCGTGCGCGGGACTCTCGAACGTGCCATCGGGCGCGTGGGTCGCCGCGAGCGCGTCCGGGTTCCGCGCCAGGAATCCCGCCTGATGATCCTCAAGGCATTCTTCGATGGCGTCTCGGGTCATGGTCCTGAGCCTCCGCCTCTCTGAAGGGGGCACACCGTATGCCCCTCAATTCTCATCCATCGAGCATTGCTGCGCGTGAGCGACGCCGAGCCCCCACCGTGTTTTCAGCCCGCGATGGCCAAAATGATTGCGAGCACGACCTCGGCGGATTGAGCGACACCGGGAGCTGCCACGTCGGTCCACTCATCAGGAGAGTGGCTGCGGCCGCCAGGGCCGCCGCGGCCGATGGTCAGCGCCGGGATGCCCATGCTCATCGGGATGTTGCTGTCGGTGCTGCTGATTGAGTACGACGGCTTCAAGCCGAAGGACTGAACCACGGCCACGGCTGTCTTCAGGATTGGCGCCTCCATGGACGTGTCGCCGCAGGGCCGCTCGCCGATCACTCGCGGGTCGGCGTCGATTCGCCCTTCGCGCGTCGAGCGCGCCCGGTTCTCGTCTGCGACCGCGGCCTTCACGATCGACAGGAACGTCGCGTCGACCTTCGCGAGCTCGGCGCACGACTCCGATCGGATGTCGACGTCCATGCTCACTTCGGCAGGGATGGAGTTGACCGAGGTCCCTCCGCTCACCACACCGACGTTGAAGGTCGTCTTTGGCGACGCGGGCACCTGTACGTCCGAGAACCGCGCGATTGCTGCGGCCATGGCATAGGCCGGGTTGACCAGGCCGAACGCACCGTAACTGTGCCCGCCGGGCCCCTTGAACGTGACCCGGTAGCGCTTGCTGCCCACACCCCCGCGCGTGATCGTGCCCTGCTCGCCGCCGTCGATGGCGAGGAACAGCTTGATCCGATCCTTGTACTTTCCCTTTCGGAGCAGATACTTCACGCCTCGCAGGTCACCTTCCCCTTCTTCTCCGACATTCCCGACGAACAGGATGTCGGAACGGGTTGCGAGCTTCGCGGCGTTCATGGCCCTGATCACCGAGAGCATCAGCGCCAGGGCGCGCGTGTCGTCGCCGATCCCGGGTGCCATCAGGCGTGTGCCTTCGCGGCGAACCTTGACGTCGGTGCCCTCGGGAAACACGGTGTCGAGATGGGCGAGCACCGCCAGCATCGGCCCACCGCCGGTGCCGCGGCGAACCCCCATCACGTTCCCCTCCGGATCCCGTTCGACGTCGCTCAGCCCGTGCTGCTGCAGCATCGCGAGGTAGGCTGCGGCGCGGCGCTCCTCCTTGAAGGGCGGGGCCGGAATCTCGGTCAGCGCGACGAGCTCCTTCACGAACCGGTCGTAATCGGTCCGGATGAAGGCCTTGGCCTCCCGAAAACCAGTGCTCTCAATAGTCCGGGAAACCTCCGGCGCGGCGGTCTGTGCCGCCGGCTGGAGGACGGCGGCCCAGACAGCGAGCAGCGCGGTCAGGATTGGACGAGAGTTCCGGCCTCGGATCACGACTCAAGCTTATCCTGCTTGCCCGCCGTAGCCGCGAAGCGCGAAGGTGCGCCGTCCGGGGCGCTCCTGCCTCAGAATAGGGGTCGATGCCCCACATCATCGTCGGAACCGCCGGGCACATCGATCACGGCAAGACCGCGCTCGTCAAGGCGCTGACTGGAATCGACGCCGACCGGCTCAAGGAGGAGAAGGAACGCGGCATCACCATCGACATCGGGTTCGCCAACCTGCGCCTCGACGACCGGACGACCATCGGCTTCATCGACGTACCCGGCCACGAACGGTTCGTGAAGAACATGCTGGCCGGAGTGGGCGGGATCGATGCGGTGATGCTGGTGATTGCCGCCGACGAATCAGTGATGCCGCAGACGCGCGAGCACCTCGACATCTGCTCGCTGCTGCACATCAAAAGAGGCCTCACTGTTCTCACCAAGATCGATGCCACCGACGCCGATCTCGTGGACCTCGTCGAAATCGAAGTGCACGAATTCCTGAAGGGATCGTTCCTCGAGAATTCGCCGACCATCCGGGTCAACTCCCTGAGCGGCGACGGCATTCCGCAGCTGATCGATGCGCTGCGAACCATCGCGACGGAGGTACCCGGCAAGGACGATTCGCAGATCTTCCGTCTGCCGATCGACCGGGCATTCACGATGAAAGGGTTCGGCACCGTCGTGGCCGGCACGTTGATCGCCGGACGGGTCCGGGAAGATGACGAAGTCGAGATTCTCCCGGGACGGCGAGGCGCGCGCGTGCGGGGCATCCAGGTTCACGGCGACAGCGTGGCAGAGGCCCGCGCCGGACAGCGGACCGCCCTCAACCTGCAGCGCATCGAGCTCGATGAGGTCGAGCGCGGCATGGTCGTCACGTCTCCCGGGGTGTTCGCACCGAGCGTCGCCTTCGACGTGCACGTGGAGCTGCTCCCGTCCGCACCGGCACCAATCGTCCGGCGGAAACGGATCCGCTTCCACATTGGCACCGCTGAGGTGATGGGATATGTGGTGCTCCTCGGACAGGACGAGCTGCAGCCCGGTCAGGCGGCGTTCGCACAAGTGCTGCTGGAACGGCCGGCGTTCGCCTTGCCGGGCGACCGCTTCATCATCCGGCAATACTCCCCGATGCGGACCCTCGGTGGCGGCGAGATCCTCGATGGGCGGCCGGAACGTCATCGCCGATCCGATGCTTCGGTTCCTGAACGGCTCGAGATTTTGCACGGATCTCCCCTGAACGCGCGAATCGCTTCATTGATCGACGGCGCCGGCTCGCGAGCGATGGATCTGGACGAACTGATCGGCAGGCTCGGACTCGGACGGGAGAAGGTCGAGCACGCGCTCGACGAGCTCTCGGGTGAGGGCAGCATCACGGAGGTCGGCGAGACCCCGCGGGTCTTCGTGGCCGCCACGATCCTGGAAGACAGTGCCGCCGCGCTCTTGACGACGGTCCGGCAGTTTCATCAGTCCGAACCGCTCGCCAAGGGGATCGGACGCGAGGATCTCAAGGGCCGTACCCTGCGGCATGCCTCGACGCTGCTGTTCCGCGCTGCGCTCGATCACCTGGTCGCGACGCACCAGATCACGCTCGATCAGGACATCGTCCATGCGTACGGCCGCGTCGTCACGCTCGGCGGCGAGGAAGCCAGGATGCGGAACCAGCTCGAGGCGCGATTCCAGGCCCTGGGCCTGCAGGCCCCGTCAGCCGACGAAATCATTCGCGATCTGCAGCTGGATCGAGCGCCGGCGAGAAAGATCCTGCAGCTGATGGTGAAGGATCAGACGGTGGTCAAGATCGCCGAAGGGATGCTCGTCGATCGCACGGCGCTCCAGAAACTGATCGAAGACGTGCGCGGACTGAAGCCGTCTCAGACGCGTTTCGGGGTGAAAGAGTTCAAGGATCTGACCGGGCTCTCGCGGAAGTTCGCGGTGCCGCTGCTCGAATATCTCGACACGCAGCGGGTCACGCGACGAGTCGGAGACGAACGAATAATTCTTTGAACAACCGCTATTTGACGATCGTGTAGCCCTCGGGGACGTTGAACACGTCCGCCGGCACGGCCTCGGTTGAGATTGTCGACACCTTGCCAGTGATCTTCATCTGCCCCATCTGCTGCAGCAGCAGCACGAGCGGACCGGTGCCTTCCAGCTTCGTCGTCAACTCGGTGAGAAAGGGAATGCCGGTCGCTTCCGGAAAACCCGTCAACAGCCGATCCATCCCGCCGGGAATCGGCGCCGGTCCCGCTGCTCCACCCGAAACGGTGCGTCCCGCGACAGCCGCCGCAAGCCGGGAGGCGGTCTTCTGAAACGCCGCGTATTCCGCCGCGCCGGGTGCGTCCTTTGCGGCCCAGATCGAGCCGCTGACGTGAAGGAACACGTCCTTGAGCATGCTCGCCGCGTCCGGCGGCAGCGCGGCGCCGCCTCCCGCGACCGAAGCGAGATCCAACTTCATCGTGATCGCATATTCGTCGCAAGTCACGCCGTTGATCTCGCGTCTCTGACCAGTGGAGGTCACGGACGCGTCGATCCCGGGTACGGCCACCGCCGGCGCATCCGACGGGGTGGCAGCTTCTGGCTGCAGCAACTGCGCGGTCTTCTCATCCGGCCGCAGCAGCCAGGCCTGATTGGTCGCCGTGTCCGAGATGGTGATGACCACCTGATCACCCGTGTCGACGTCCATCCTCGACTTCGTGCCACTGATCCGTACCACCACCTTCGGTGTCATGCCACCAGACGCGGCGGACATCATTGCGCCTTCGATCGTCGTGACCGTGGTGATGGTGAGATCCGCGGCCAGCGGTGTCACCGTCGCGACGATGGCGACGAGCAGGATCCCGGCGAGTCGGCGCATCGTGAACAGTCTCCGGGGCTGATGGTACCATCCCTGAACACCGCTACCGTCGCGGGTTTCGCGGGTTCGCGGGTTCGATTGCCGTTCCGCGCCTGCTAACGCGCGCGAGGGAACGCCGTCTTCCGGGCAACGGCCGATGCTGAGCAGACTCCTGAAAGGTGCCGCGCTGGTCCTGATCGTCATGATCATGGCAGCGGCAGTCCTGTACTTCGCCGGGATGCGAATCGTGCTGTATGGCGGGGGGACGCCCCATCTCGAGTTCGTGTCATCGCCGGATCGGCAGGCGACGGAAGTGTCGAGACATCGGGAGGCCCAGCGCGCTGCACCACCCGCGCCACGTGCGACGGCTCCACCGGCGCCTGCGCTCGCAGCATCCGCGCAGCCGGGGGCCGTGACCGCTGATGCCCCGGCTCCGGCTTCGATGAAGTCGACCACGCCAGCGGATCCGCGATCGCCAGGAACGAGCTACTGGAACGGCTTTCGGGGTCCTCTGCGCAATGGCACCTACGATCAGCAACCGGTGCAGACTGCCTGGGCCGCGGCCGGTCCGAGGCTGCTGTGGAAGCAGCCGATCGGTGGCGGGTACGCGTCGTTTGCGGTCGCCCGCGGGCGCGCGTTCACGATCGAGCAGCGCGGAGCGCAGGAGGTGGTCGCCGCCTACGACGTTCTGACCGGCCGCGAGCTCTGGACCAACGGGTGGACGGCCACCTTCAGGGAATCCATGGGTGGCGACGGGCCGCGGGCCACGCCGGCGTGGGCTGAGGGGCTGGTCTTCGCGCTCGGCGGCACGGGCGAGTTTCGGGCTCTGGACGAGGCGACCGGGCGAGTGCTCTGGCGCACCAACATCCTCGAAGACGCGGGCGCTCAGAATCTCCAGTGGGGCATGTCGGCGTCGCCGCTCGTCGTCGATGACACGGTCGTCGTTCTGCCCGGGGGCGCCGAGGGACGGTCCGTCGTAGCCTACTCGAGGCGCGATGGCCAGCGGGTGTGGTCAGCGCTCGACGATCAGCAGTCGTACTCGTCGCCGATGCTGACGGAGATCGCCGGCGTGCGGCAGCTCGTCGTCTTCAGCGCCGCGCGGGTCGCCGGCCTGGTCCCGGGGACCGGTGAGGTGCTCTGGGAGTACCCCTGGAAGACCGACTACGACGTGAACGCGTCACAGCCGGTCATCCTGCCCGGGAACCGCGTGTTCCTGTCGAGCGGCTACGGTCACGGCGCGGTGATGATCGAGGTCACGCGATCCGAGCCGAAGTGGTCCGTGCGCGACGTCTGGCGCAACATCAGGATGAAGAACCAGTTCTCCAGCTCCTTGCTGCACGAGGGCTACATCTACGGCCTCGACGAAGCGATCCTGGCGTGCCTCGACGCGGCCACTGGGGACGTCAAGTGGAAGGGCGGCCGCTACGGCTACGGTCAGGTCATCCTGGCCAGCGGCCACCTGATCGTCCTCACCGAGTCAGGCGAGCTCGCCCTGGTGCGCGCGACCCCCGAAGGCCACCGCGAGGTGGTCAGGGTCCCCGCCATCGAGGGAAAGACCTGGAACCACCCCGCCATCAACGACGGCTACCTGCTCATCCGCAACGGTACCGAGATGGCCGCCTTCGACCTCCGCTAGGGGTCAGATCTCGAATTCCCAATCCGCGGCTCGCGCTACCCAACGGGGGTCAGATCTCGAATTTCCACCGGGGTCAGATCTCGAATTTCAAGAGCGGCTGTTTGGGAGCGGACGGCAGGCGGATCGAAATTCGAGATCTGACCCCAGACAGTCAAGCGTCAGAGAGTAGAAAATAGAGATCTGACCCCCATGTTTCATCCCCTCGTCCACCAGTGGTTTACGGAAGAGCTCGGGGCCCCGACTCCGGCGCAGGCGCGCGGGTGGGCGTCGATCCGGGCGGGGCGGCATACGCTGATTGCGGCGCCGACCGGGTCGGGGAAGACCCTCGCCGCCTTCCTGACGGCGCTCGATGACCTGTTCCGCGAGGGCCTCGACACCCCCCTCCCGGACGAAGTCCGCGTCCTCTACGTGTCGCCCCTGAAAGCCCTCAGCGCGGACATTCATAAGAACCTGGCGGAGCCGCGCCGTGGGATCCGGCGACTGGCGGAAGCCGCCGGACTCCCGGCGCCCCGGATCACCGCGGCGGTCCGGACGGGCGACACCTCCCAGTCCGAGCGTGCCGCGATGCTGCGGACGCCGCCGCACATCCTGGTGACGACCCCGGAGTCGCTCTACCTCCTCCTCACCTCGGAGCGCAGCCGCGCCATGCTGCGCACGGTCCGCACGGTCATCGTCGACGAGATCCACGCGGTCATCGGCACGCGGCGCGGCGCGCACCTGGCGCTCTCACTCGAGCGCCTGCGGCATCTCTGTGGCCGGCCCCTGCTCCGGCTCGGGCTGTCGGCGACGCAGAAGCCGCTGGCAGACGTCGCCACCTTCCTCGTGGGCGGCGACGAGGGCCCCTGCACGATCGTGGACGAAGGCCATCGCCGCGAGATGGATCTCGGCGTCGAGATTCCACGCTCGATGCTCGATGCCGTGATGGCGCACGAGGTCTGGGAGGAGTACTACGATCGGCTCGAAGCCCTGACCCGGTCGCATCGCACCACTCTGATCTTCGTGAACACACGCCGGATGGCGGAGCGGCTCGCGAGGCATCTCAGCGAGCGGGTCGGCGAGGAGGCCGTGACCGCGCATCATGGCAGCCTCTCCAAGGAACGCCGCGTCGATGCCGAGACGCGGCTGAAGTCAGGCCAATTGAAGGCGCTGGTTGCAACGGCGTCGCTCGAGCTTGGTATCGACATCGGTCACGTCGACCTCGTCTGCCAGATCGGATCGCCGCATCGCATCGCGACGTTGCTCCAGCGGGTCGGCCGATCCGGTCACACCGTCTCGGGCACGCCGAAGGGGCGACTTTTTCCGGTGACGCGCGACGACCTCGTCGAATGCGCCGCGCTGCTCCGCGCGGTGCACCGCGGCGAGCTCGACGCGATCGTCCACCACGACGCGCCCCTCGACGTCCTCGCCCAGCAGATCGTGGCGGAATGCGCGTGCGGCGACTACGACGAAACCGCGCTCTATGACCTGATGTGCGCCGCTGCGCCGTACCGCTGCCTCACCCGTCACGACTTCGACGGCGTGATCGCGATGGCAGCCGAGGGCTTCAGCACCCGGAAGGGACGGCGGGCAGCATTGCTGCACCGCGACGAGGTGAACTCGTCAGTCCGGGGCCGGCGCGGATCGCGGCTCCTCGCGTTGACCTCGGGCGGCGCGATCCCGGAGTTGGCCGACTATCGTGTCGTGCTCGAGCCGGATGAGACGTTCGTCGGGACGTTGAACGAGGACTTCGCGATCGAGAGCTCGGCCGGCGACGTCTTTCAACTCGGCAACGCGTCGTGGCGCGTCCTGCAGGTGACGGCGGGCACCGTTCGCGTCGCAGATGCAGCGGGCTCGCCCCCAACCATCCCCTTCTGGTTCGGAGAGGCGCCGGGACGCAGCGATGAATTGTCGCGCGCGGTGAGTGAACTCCGCGCCGAAGCGGATGCCGCCCTCGCGGCGGCCGGTCATCCATTCACCGCACCGCCAGCCGAGGGGGCGCTGAATCCGGTGCTCGACTGGCTGGGACGGGAAACCGGCCTCGATCGGGATGGAGCGCAACAGGTCGTCGACTACTTCGCCGAGGGCCGCCGGACGCTCGGCGTGATCCCGACGTGCGACACACTCGTGCTCGAGCGGTTCTTCGACGAATCCGGCGGCATGCAGCTGGTGCTCCACGCGCCGTTCGGCAGCCGCATCAACAAGGCCTGGGGTCTCGCGCTGCGGAAGCGCTTCTGCCGGCAGTTCAACTTTGAGCTGCAGGCGGCGGCCACCGAGGACGCAGTGATGTTGTCGCTCGGTCCGCAGCATTCCTTCCCGCTCTCGGACGTGTTCCGGTATCTGCATCCGGAAACCACCCGCGATGTGCTCGTGCAGGCGTTCCTCGATGCACCGGTGTTCAAGACGCGGTGGCGGTGGAACACCACGATCGCGCTCGCCGTGCCGCGCAACCGCGGTGGCCGGAAAGTCGCACCCCAGCTCCAGCGGATGCTCGCCGACGATCTCATGGCCGCGGTCTTTCCCGACGCCGCCGCGTGCCTCGAAAACATCCCCGGCGACCGGCAGATTCCCGATCACCCGCTGGTCGGCCAGACCGTTCGCGATTGTCTCCAGGAGGCGATGGACTTCGCCGGGCTCCGCGGCGTGCTCGAACGCATCCATGGAGGACACCTGCGTCTCGTGGCCCGGGACACGCCCGAGCCCTCGGTGTTCGCACACGAGATCCTCAATGCCAGGCCGTACGCGTTTCTCGACGATGCGCCCCTCGAAGAACGGCGCGCACATGCGGTGCTCTCGCGCCGCGCGGGTGACGTCTCGTCGGCAGGCGATCTCGGCGCGCTCGACGACGCCGCCATCGATCGTGTGCGCGACGAGGAACGTCCGGATCCCAGGGATGCCCATGAACTGCACGACACGCTGATGTCGGTGGGCGTCCTCTTCGAATCGGATCTCGAGCCAGCCGCGCATGCGTTCCTCACCGAGCTTCGGCAGGCGCGCCGGGCCACGCGCGTCGGCCTCGCTGCCTCGGCCGACGCCTGGATGGCCGCGGAACGGCTCCCGGAGCTGAAGGCCATTCATCCCGCGATGACGGGTGAACCTGGAATCGAGCCGCCGCCATCTCGCGCCGCGCGCGTATGGTCGAGCGAGGACGCCGTCCGCGAGCTCCTCCGTGGCCGCCTCACGATTACCGGTCCGGTGACCGAGTTCGCCCTGGCGAGCTCCCTCCGCCTGACCGGCGCTGACACGGAGGCGGGCCTGCTTGCGCTGGAGTCCGAGGGCGTGATTCTGCGCGGCCGGTTCACGCCCGGCGTGCCCGATCTCGAATGGTGCGATCGGTCGCTCCTGGCCCGCATCCACCGCTACACGCTCACTCGCCTGCGAGCCGAGATCGAGCCGGTCAGCGCGACCGATTTCATGCGGTTCCTGATCCGCTGGCAGCACGTCGAGCCGGCGACCCGCCTGGTTGGACTCGACGGGTTGCGCGAAGTGCTGAACGCGCTCGACGGCGCCGAGCTCCCGGCCGGCGCCTGGGAAACAAGCGTGCTGGCGGCGCGGATGGAAGGCTTCGATCCGTCGCTGCTCGACATGTTGTGTCTCTCTGGTGAGATCGCGTGGGGCCGGTTGTCGCCGCCGTCGGGAACGGCTGACGGTGGGCCCCCGCAACTGACCGGGGCCACACCAATCTCGATCTTCCTGCGCGAACATCACGAGGCGTGGCGGGACGCTCACCGCGAACACGCTGACCAGGACCCGCAGCTGCGCCCCGGTGCTCGTGGAGTGCTGGCGGCTCTCCAGCAGCGCGGCCCATCATTCCTCAGCGATCTGGCTGCCCGATGCGACCTCGATCGGGACGCGCTTCGCTACGCGGTCGGCGCGCTCGTGGCCTGCGGGCTCGCATCATCCGACGGATTCGCGGGCTTGCGCGCGCTGCTGTCCCCGGATTCCCCGGCGCAGCGCGGGCGGGGTCAGTTTGCCGGGCGATGGACGGTCACCCGCGGAGCCGAGCCTGATGCCAATCGTGAACGCCTGATCGAGATTCAGGCCTGGGCGCTCCTCCGGCGGTACGGCGTCATCTTCCGGCGCCTCCTGACCCGCGAGCCGAACGCTGCGCCGTGGCGCGAGCTGACCCGCATCTATCGCCGTCTCGAAGCCCGTGGCGAGATCCGGGGTGGCCGATTCGTGGCCGGCATGTCCGGGGAGCAATTCGCGCTGCCCGATGCCGTGGATCGGCTGCGCGAAGTGCGCCGCACCGCGCTCGACGGCCGCCTCCACACCGTGAGCACGGCCGATCCGCTGAACCTCGTAGGGATCCTTACCGCGGGCGAGCGGATTCGGGCCGCCACGCGAAACACGCTCGTCTACCGCGACGGTGTGGCCATCGCGGTGGTGGAAAACGAAGTCGTTCGTGACCTCGCCCCGCTCGACTCAGCCACGCTGCTCTCAATCACCAGATCGGCCAGACGCGGAACGCCTGTGCTCACTCGATAACCCTGCTGCCGGGTCCGCAGCGTCCTCCGACTTCCCACACCTGGGTTTCCGCACAGTTTTCCGAATGTTTTTAGCCGGTTGAGGCGTTCGGTCGCTTGGCACTCCGCATGTAACCGTGAGGTATCGGAGGAAGCCATGCTGGGAAGGTTCAGCTGTGCCGTTTCGCTGCTGTTGAGCTCGATGGTTCTGCCCGCCGCCTGTTCGTCCGAGAGCCACGCGAGCCGGACCTCGGAACCAGCGGCCGCACAGAGCGCAGCACCGAAGACGAATCCCGACGCGGAGCTGCTCGTGGACTTCAAGAAGCGAATCGACGACTACATGGCGCTGCACAACAAGCTCGAGAAGCAAGCGCCACCGCTGAAAGAAACCAAGGACCCCGCGAAGATCAAGGCTTCGCAGGAAACGCTGGCGATGAAAATCCGGGAGGCACGCAAGGACGCCCGACAGGGAGACATCTTCACGCCGGAGATCCGTCAGCTGTTGCGGCGGTTGATGTACCCCGAGGTCAAGGGACGGGAAGGACGCGAGACGAAGGCGGCCATCACTGAAGAGAGCCACGAGCTGAAGGCGGTGACGCTGAAGGTGAACGCCCGATACCCGGACGACGCTCCGCTCATGACGGTACCGCCCAATATCCTGGCCGCGTTGCCGAAGCTGCCGGAGGACCTGGAATACCGCTTCGTCAGCCGGACCATGATCCTGCTCGACACCCACGCCAACCTGATCGTGGACTTCGTTCCCAACGCCATTCAGTAGCCAGGAGGAGGTGAGCCCGTGCGGCGCGCAATTTCAACCACATTTCTGTTGCTGGCGCTCGTTTCCCCGGCTGCACTCCAGGAGCGGCTGCAGCTGCCGAACAAGGAAGGGTCAACCAAGTTCCTCGTCATCGGCGACAGCGGCACCGGCGGCAGCGAGCAGCGGGTGGTCGCGAACCGGATCGCCGAGGTCCACAAAGGCTTCCCGTTCGAGTTCGCGATCATGGTCGGCGACAATCTCTACGGTTCCGAGGGCGCGAACGACTTCCGGCGCAAGTTCGAAGAGCCGTACAAGGTCCTGCTGGACGCCGGCGTGAAGTTCTACGCCGCGCTCGGCAACCACGACGACCCGAACCAGCGCTACTACAAGAACTTCAACATGAACGGTGAAAAGTTCTACACGTTCAAGGCGCCGAAAAAGGGGCCCGACATTCTCGGCGACGTCCGGTTCTTCGCGCTCGACAGCAACTATATGTCGCCGGAGCAGCTCCAGTGGCTCGAGAAGGAGTTGAAAGCCCCGGGCTCAGGCTGGAAGATTCCCTTCTTCCATCACCCGCTCTACTCGTCTGGCGAGAAGCACGGCGCCGACGTCGCGCTGCGCGAACAGCTGGAGCCCTTGTTCGTGAAGTATGGCGTCGACGTAGTCTTCGCAGGCCACGAGCACTTCTACGAGCGGCTCAAGCCGCAGAAAGGGATCACCTACTTCGTCACCGGCAGCGCCGCGAAATTGCGGCGGGGGAACATCGGCGAGAGCGGGATGACCGCGAAGGGCTTCGACACTGGCTACGCTTTCCTGATCGTCGAGATTACGGGTGACGAGCTGTACTTCCAGGCCATCGAGGCGGGCGGAAAGACGATCGACGCGGGCGTGATCAAGCGGCGCGAGGTGGTTGAGGGGAACCCGTCAGCGAAAGTCGGAGGCTGAGGGCACGCTCTCTGCCGCCGTAGAACCGGGGCCTTCAGGCCCCGGCTGGCCTTCCGACGCAGACGGCGACCGGAGCATCGCCTGCGCTTTGGCCACGTCCAGCGCGTTGTCCCATCGCGCAATCGCAACCGTGGCGACTGCATTTCCGATCAGGTTCGTGATCGCTCGCACTTCCGACATGAATCGATCGACGCCCACCAGCAACGCGAGCGCGGCGGGCGGAATGGTGGGGATCGCCGCCAGGGTCGCCGCCAGGGTGACGAAGCCGCTGCCGGTGACGCCGGCGGCACCCTTTGACGTCAGCATCAGGATCGCGAGAATCGACAACTGCTCGCGCGCCGACAGGTGTACACCGCTCGCCTGCGCCACGAACACCGCCGCCATCGTCATGTAAATCGCGGTACCGTCGAGGTTGAACGAGTAGCCTGCCGGCACCACGAGGCCCACCACTGGCTTGCTGCAGCCAAGCCGCTCCATCTTGACCATCAGGCGCGGCAGCGCCGACTCGGATGACGACGTGCCGAGCACGAGGAGGATTTCCTCGGCGATATACCGGAGAAACCGGACGAGGCTCAGGCCGCACAGACGAAGGATGCTGCCGAGCACCACCACGACGAATACGGCACAGGTCAGATACACGCCCGCCATCAGCGCACCGAGCGAGACCAGCGAGCCGACTCCATACCGTCCGACCGTGAAGGCCATCGCGCCGAATGCGCCGATCGGCGCCAGCCGCATGATGATGCCCACCATCGCGAACACCAGCTGGCCAAGCTGCTCGATCACGGAAACCAGCGCGTGCGCGCGCTCGCCGAGCATCAGCAGCGAGATGCCCGCGAGAATCGACACCACCAGGATCTGCAGGATGTCCCCGCGTGTGAAGGCATCGACGATGGTCGTCGGAATCAGATTGAGGATGAAGGTAACGGTGCTGTGCGGCTCTGACGCGGCGGCCCCATAGCCGGCCGCAGCCTTGATGTCGGCAGCGCTCGGCGTCACGTTGAGGCCAACACCCGGCTGCAGAGCGTTCACCACGACGAGACCGATAATCAGCGCCACCGTCGACACCACCTCGAAGTAAACAAACGCCCGCAGCCCGATCCGGCCGACCTCCCGCATTTCACCAACATGCGCCAGCCCCACCACGATCGTCGTGAAAACGATCGGCCCGATCAGCATGCGAATCAGCTTGATGAAGCCATCGCCGAGCGGCCGCATCGCCGCGCCGGTTTCGGGAGCCAGCAGGCCCAGGACGATGCCGAGCGCGATTCCGGCCAGCACCTGGGCGTAGAGACTGCGATAGAGGGGAGCTTTGGCCATCGGTCAGCGGAGCCGGCGGCGGTTCTCGACGATCGTGAGGAACGAGCGCCCCTGCAGCTCACCGACGCTGAGGCCGGTCTCCCGCGCCTCGGCCATCGTCAGCGCGCCACAGGCGAGGCCGCGCGCGAAGAAGTTCAGCAGGCCCTGACCAGTCGCGGCGTCGTCGAACACGTTGCCGACGAGGGTGGCATGCGTCGCCTGCTCGACGAAGTTGCGCAGCCGCGCCGTTGCGGCGCTGCGGGCCCCGTGAAAGAACGCGTAGACTGCCGCGTACCTCGGCGGCAACTGCGCAGGATGCAGGTCCCAGCTCTGATAGAAGCCGCCGATGAGCGACTGGCGGACGTTGTCGAAGTGCAGCTTCCAGGCCCGGTGCACGACCGCAGTATTCTCGCGCTGCTGTGCGCTGGTCAACGGACGATCGGCGGCAGGCCGGTGTATCGGGACGGGCATCAGAGTTGTGACACTGTCGGCGAGATGAACGCCCGCCTGCGCGAGCGAGACCTGCATCATGTGACGGGCGAAGTCGCAGGCGGGGTGGCGCACGTCCTGCCACGAAGCGGTCACCCCGAGGAGGGCGGTGTAGTCGTACGCCCCGAAGTGCACACCGGTGACCCGTCCGTCTCCGGCGGCCACGAAACTGCGCAGGGGTGAGGTCCCGTCCGCGGACACGATCGCCTGCGGAGTCTCGATCATGAGCTCCAGCCGCAAGATATCTGACGCGAGGCCCAGTTTGCGTTCGAGCAACGAGCAGGCGCGCGATGCGGCGGCCACCTGACCCGCGGCCACGACCTTCGGAATCGTGACGATCAGCCGTCCCGGGAACGACGGACCCGCGGTCCGGGCCAGCGTCGTCACGAAGAGATCGAGCGTCCGCAGGCCGCGTGCGTGAAGCTCTCGTGACAGCGGCTTGACTCGAATGCCGATGAACGGCGGCAGCGCCCCCTGACGGGCGGCGGCGGCGACTTCCGAAGCCGCCGCCGCGCAGTGCCAGTCTTCTTCGTCGCCCGGACGATGGCCGTAGCCGTCTTCGAAGTCGATCCGGAAATCCTCGACCGCCTCGGTCTTCAGCTTCGCAGCAACACGAGCGCGGAGCATCTGTGTGAAACCGGGATGCCCGGCGCCATCCGAAAGGCCCACTGCAGCGGCAAGCGTTTCTGCGTCCGGGGCATAGTCGTCGAGAGCTCGAGCCGCCAGCGCGCCGAGCTTGCGCGGGGTATCGGACCGGAACAGCTGCGCGCCGCCGTAGACGGTATGCACCGGCTGGCGAGCGTCCGGATCGCCGGGAAACGCGAGGGCCGCTGCCGCATGCGTCTCCCGAAGGCCGGCCAGGATCGGTTCGAGCTCGCCCGGCCGCAACGACGGCGCGGGCGGGCGCTCCGGTTCAGACATGTAGAAGAGGTCCGAGGCTACGACCCACGGTACGTCGTGTACCCGTAGGGACTGAGCAGGAGCGGGACATGGTGGTGTGCTTCGCCGTCGGGAATCTCGAAGGTGACGGTGACCTGCGGAAAGAAGGTCTCGAGCGAGAGCGCTTCGAAATAACCCCGGGTGTCGAACCGCAGGCGATAGATCCCGGGCGGCGCCGAGCCGGCTTCCGGCATCAGCGCCCGCTGCCGGCCGTCCGCATCGGTCTCCCCACGGCCGACCAGCTGCCACTCCGATTCATGCTGCCGCTCGAGCACGACCTCGACACCAGCGGCAGGAACGCCGCGCGCCGTATCGAGGACATGTGTGGTGATCGCGCTCACGAAAGGGGGATTCTAGCGCAAGCCCCGCCGCTTCAACACAGGCCGTCCGAATGGTGTCTTCGCGAGCTGGCCCTCATCAAACACCACCTCCCCCCGCAACATCGTCTTGTGAACCCTTCCGTTGAGACGCATACCCGCGTACGGCGTAACCGGGTGGCGATGAAAGAGCGCCGATGGATCGACGACTGTCGTCGCATCGGGATCGAAGAACACGAAATCAGCGTCGCGGCCA
>Ga0209382_10000635_pt1 | contig 57230 bp, 56 predicted proteins | sample SoiMetdeltSBSDD5_FD_187599 | JGI IMG/M metagenome (GOLD analysis project Ga0209382, IMG submission 187599) | Bulk soil microbial communities from a Populus tree surrounding site in Tennessee, USA - Soil MetaG P. deltoides SBSDD5 (SPAdes) (version 2) | ecosystem: Environmental > Terrestrial >...
CCACGCGACCACCGCAAGCACGACGGCCGACTGCTTGAGGTCGTCGACCTTGACCGCGTCCGCAAAGTCGGCGTTCGTGTGGCGTGTGCGAACGTCGTAGTTGCGGAAGTCTTTGATCACGGTAAAGGCAGGAATACCGGCCTCGTCGAACGGCACGTGATCGGTGCTGCCGATATCCTCGATCACGTTGCGCTTCACCCCGAGATCGCGCAACGATTCGAGCCAGGCGTCGAAGATCCGCTTTGCCGCGTCGTTCTTCTGCATGTAGAACCCGTAGGTCGCCCCGGTTCCCGGATCGTCGTTCAGGTAGACGGCAATCGCGGACCGCTCGGCTGCGCTCGCGAGATGCTGCTTGACGTAGGCCCGAGCCCCGAGCAGCCCCTGCTCCTCTCCTCCCCACAGCGCCACACGGATCGTCCGGCGAGGCCGGGCGCCCAGCGCGGTCAGGATGCGCATCGCCTCCATCGCGCTGGCCGCGCCATCGGCGTTGTCGGTGGCGCCTGTGGCCGTGTGCCACGAATCGAGGTGGGCCCCGACCAGCACCACTTCGTTTCGCAACTTCGGATCCGTACCCGGGATCTCCGCCAGCACGTTGTAGGTGTTGACGTCATCGTGAAAACGGGTGCCGACTTGAATACGAAGATCGATCCGTGTGCCGGCTTGCGCCAGGCGAACGAGCATGTTGTATTGCTCCGCCGCAAGGACCACCGTCGGCACGGCGCTGTCAGACGTGTCACGGCTGCCCTGAACGCGCACGGTTCCGTGCTCCGTAGCTGCCGGCTTGAGCACGACCGCCGCGCGGTGCGCCTGAAGGAGCGCGAGCAACTTCGGCGTCGGCGTCGCGTTCGAGGGACCGGGGAAAGGCGGATTACCGGTCTGCACTGGTCCGCTGCCGTCAGATGGTTGCACCCGGTCCGCGCTCAGGAACTCCGCTTGCGGCCGGTGCGCCAGGACGATTGCGCCACGCAGGCGGTCACTCAAACGGTCGATCGCATCCGCGCTACTGTCGCCGACGTAGATCGGCGTGCCGGTGACGATTCCAGCCGTGGCCGGCGACCACGCCTCGGCGTATCCCGTGAGGGGCATGTAGCGTGGCGCGATCATCTCGACGGTGAGCTTTTCGAGCGACCATCCGCGCCCAAATTCGAACGCTTCCTGCCGAGGGTTTGCCAGGCCCCATTCGCGGAAGCGGTCTTGCGCCCAGCGAGCGGCCGCGATGTAGGCAGGCGATCCCGACAGGCGCGGCCCCAGTTCGTCGGCCAGGGTGTGAAAGAGTTTCCCTACGTCCGATCGGTCCATCCCCTCGGCTTTGATCCTGGCGATCATCGCCTGGTCAATCGGCTCCTGCGCGGCCGCTCTCACATGGAATAGTCCCACCAGGATCGCGGCCGCTGCCATCGCAGTGCGCGTGCGTCTCATGATGCGCGCATCATAGAACATCGGTGCTCTCAAAAGATGTGGCCGAGGCTGACGTGGATGCGCCAACGACGATCCGCGCGTTCGCCATCAACACGCAGGCCATCCGACCGCGCGTCCACCGATCGGTTGCCCATTGGTCGACAGCGGACTGACCTCGAATCGCCCCCAGCCTCGGAGGCTGTCGGCTCCGCCCAGGAAGTAGCGTTTCGAGAACGGCAGGTCGATCACGCGCTCCGAGACAATCGATCCAAACTGCAGTCGCCCCGCCAACACGACGGCGCCAACCGGTTGGTAATAACTCCCGGTCGTGAACACGTTGTCGTAGCTGAACGACCCGGGCAGCCATCCGCCTGCGTGTTCCACTCGAATGGCAGCGCGATAGCCGGATCGCGGACTCAACGACTCGACTCGCGCGCCCGGCGCCGGCGTCGTCTCACGGGCTGCACCGATTCTCAACGCGGAGAGCATCCCGTCCTGACTCGCATCGAAACTGTCGCTGCAATTGGCCGCCTACGCTTGGGACTTCGACGAGCCGGTCTATTCGGCGCTGTCGCTCGGGGGCAGTGGCAGTCTCAGTTACCCGTTAGGTCGTCGGAATCGGGTAACTGCAACCTATCTCCAGCAGTTCGAGAGTAACCAGATTCCGGTTGACGCAGTGGCAGCTGACTCGCCAACGCTGCTGACTACGCTCGGTCTGAGTCCCAACGCAACGAAATGAGCCGCACGATCTCCTCGTTGAGACCTCGCGGCACGGCATCCTGCTCGACGTCAGTGACAAAGCCGTACTTGTATTCGCGAGCTGTCAGTTGTTCGATGGTCTGCGTTGACGTGCTCATGAACAGCCCCGGCCGTAATACCGACTATTTCAGTCCTATATTACTGCCGGGCGCCTTGCAACGCGAGCTCAGTGCGTTTCTCGGGACTCGGGGCTCGGGACTCGGGCACCGTCAGCGCCAGCGACTCATATCTATGCGATCGCTAGTGAGCGCCATGCGGCTGAGCCGTGCAGTTAGAGCACAGCGAAAATATCGAACTCGCGGCTTGGGCTGACGTCCACTCTGTCCACCGCTACCCCGAATGGGGTAGTGCCAGCAAGAAGTGCGTGTGGTACGTTCCGCGCATCGCAGCGTAGCACATCACCGTTTGTGGTCCACGTCACGGCACGTGACTCCCAAGGTCCCACAGTAACGCGCTTCCAAAACGGGGAGGCTATCCATGCTGGGTGTTCGAAGGCTGGGGCTCCTGGTTCTTGCTGCACTGGCGCCGCTCACGGCGTACGCGCAGGGCTCCATTACAGGCGTGGTGAAAGATGCATCGGGAGCAGTCTTGCCCGGTGTGACGGTGGAGGTCTCGAGCCCCGCCCTGATCGAGAAAGCCCGTGTCACCGTCTCCGATGACACCGGGCAATACCGCATCGTCGATCTGCGACCAGGTCTCTACAAAGCCACGTTCACGTTGACCGGGTTCAACACGGTCGTGCGAGAGGGAATCGAGCTCGTCGGCTCGTTCACCGCAACGATCAACGCCGAGATGGGTGTGGGCGCGGTGCAGGAAACAATCACCGTCGCGGCCGACTCGCCCGTCGTCGACATCCAGAACACCAGTCGGCAGCACGTGATCAGCAATGAGGTAATCGACGCCATTCCGGCCGGCCGGAGTCACTACGATCTGGCGGCGCTCATTCCTGGTCTCACGGGCATCCAGTTCGGACGGTCGGGCTTCCAGGATGTCGGAGGCACGAACAATCTGCAGATCGCTGCCCTCTCCATTCACGGCGGCACGTTCATGGACACGCGGGTGATGATGAACGGCCTGACCTCGCGCAACCTCCTGTCGTCGGCATGGGCAACCAACTTCATCGCCGACACCGGAACCGCAGCGGAATGGACCATCGACTACGCGGCCCAGGGTGCGGCCGCTGTCGGCAGCGGTGTGAGCTTCAACATGATTCCGAAGGAGGGCGGCAACAAGTTCAGCGCGTCGGTGTTCGCGACCGGTGCAAACAGCGACTTTCAGTCGGACAACTACACCGACGAACTCGCGGCACAGGGACTGAGATCGCCAGCGGGGCTGGCATTGCTGTACGACGTCAACCCTTCCGGAGGCGGCCCGATTCTCAGAGATCGGCTGTGGTTCTATGGTTCCCTGCGCTGGCAGACGAACCAGTTCTACATCCCGGGCTCGGTTGGTAATGCCAACGAAGGTTCGGAAAGCGCGTGGCTGTGGGCACCGAACGACAGCGTGCGCGGCAAGTTCGACACGACGCAAAAGGGTGGCAGCGTCCGATTGACGCTCCAGGCCACGCCGAGGAACAAGTTCTTCTTCTCGCACGAGCCGCAGTCGAGGCACTGGATCGATGCGCGCGCGGAGACCTCGCCGGAGGCGTTCACCGATTACCGGTTTCACTTGAACCGCTTCACGACTGCCGGTTGGACCTCGCCGTTGACGAACAAGCTCCTGCTCGACTTCAAGTGGGCCGATCATGGTGAAGGCTTCGAAGACTATCTGCCGCCCGACGGTCCGTACGCGACACTCATCACCGTTCACGAGCAAGGCGGAGCGTTCGTCCAGCCGCAGCATTATCGCGGCAAGGGGCACGGCGGCAATCAAGCGGTGTCTTTCGGCTGGAACACCGCCCCGCACGTTCAACAGTTCCATGGATCGCTGTCGTACGTCATGGGCGGGCATCAGATGAAGTTCGGTGTCCAGCAGGAATGGGGCACCATCACCAACCAGCAGCGCAACGTGCCGGCCGGCGTTGACTACTACTTCGTCAACGGCATACCGGATCGCGTGCGACAGTGGGCGCTGCCGATCGAAACCGTCAACCGCCTCGACGCCGAGATGGGCATCTACGCTCAGGACACGTGGACGTTGAATCGCCTCACGATCAATGGGGGCCTGCGGTTCGACTACTTCAAGAACAGCTTCCCGGTGCAGCACCTCGGCCCGGGGGCATTTGTGCCAAATCGCGACGTCACTTTTCCCGAGACAGACTTCTACGGTTTGAAGGACCTTACGCCGAGGGTGGGACTCACCTACGATCTGTTCGGCGACGGGAAGACTGCTCTCAAGGTGCACTGGGGCAAGTACGTCGAGGGCCTCGCCGCCAGCACGGGCAACCCGGTGGGCAATCTGTCACTCGAGGCAACCCGCACGTGGACCGATGGCAACCGGAACTTCCAGGTCGACTGCGACCTGACCAACGTTAACGCCCAGGACAACCGGGCGACCGGCGGTGACTTCTGTGGCGCGAATCCCAACCGGAACTTCGGCCTGAGCACGCCGAGCACGGCGCGCGATCCGGATACGTATCTGGGATGGGGCAACCGGCCGTGGAACCAGACCTTCTCGGTTGGTGTCCAGCGCGAAGTGGTTCCGCGTGTTGCCATCGACGTCGGGTACTTCCGCCGTTGGGCGGGCAATTTCGGCGTGACGGACAACCGGGCCGTGACCGCGGCCGACTTCACTGCCTACTGGATCACGGCACCAACGAACTTCCCCGGTGCGACGATTCCGCTGCCTGACGACGCAGCCGGACGGACCACGTCTGGCTTCTACGACGTGAATCCAAACAAGTTTGGCGTCGTTGACAACTACGTCACGCTTGCCAAGAAGTCGGGCGTCGGCGATCAATCTCAGGTCTGGAACGGCGTCGACGTCACGGTCAACGCGCGCCCGGTGAACGGCTTCGTGCTGCAAGGCGGATTCAGCACCGGAAAACAGGTGACCGACAACTGCGCGGTCCGGGACGTCATGCCCGAGATCGCTCCGACGAACCCCTATTGCCACGTCGGGCAGGACATGCAGACTCAGGTCAAGTTCCTCGGAACGTACCTGATCCCGCGCGTCGACGTGCAGTTCGGGGTCACATTCCAGAGCAGCCCGGGACCATCGATCGCGGCGAACTACTTCGTGCCGGCGGCGAACATCTCGGGTCTGGGTCGTCCGCTATCGAGTGGCGCGCCGACGGTGCTCTACAACCTGATCGATCCGAACACGCTCTACGGTGAGCGGGCCAACCAACTGGATCTTCGAATGTCGAAGATCTTCAGAATCGGTCCGAACCGAGTCCAGTTGAACTTCGACCTGGCAAACCTGTTGAATGCGAACGACGTCCTCGGTGTGTCGACCACCTACGGGCCGGCGTGGCAGACGCCGCAGGCAATCATGGACCCGCGGCTCTTCAAGTTCGGAGTGCAATACGACTTCTAAACGTACCTTTGACTTTTGATATTTGACTTTTGCCCTTGAGCGCTCCCGTTGTCACGCTCTCACGTCGAGCGACGCACGAACTGGAGCACGAATGCAAGGACAACGACAACGACAACGGCGATCCACCCGGAGGAGAGCGCCCAGGCGAGCCAGTTTGCCTCGGGACTCGCGCGCGTCCATGTGACGAGTGCGATGACGACCAATCCGAACATCACCAGAAGCGGCAGCGCGAGCAGCACGATTGCGGCCGCGATGAAAGCCACCTGCCGCTCCGATCTCGGCGTGTCCGACATTGTGTTCTCCGGTCAGTCACTTTCCGACAGAAGACCTACAAACCACAGCAGAACCTGGAACCACAACAACACCCGACAGAGAAGGTGACGTGTCCCAAATGTGGCAGCCAGGAGGCAGCCGTCGTGTTTACCCATTTCGCGTACATCGCCTGCTTTTGTCCGGAGTGCCATCACTCATGGAGCTGTTCTCCCGCTACTGACTAACGGGCCTGAGGTGAGAGTCGGGGGGTTCGCGATGCAGCCTTACTGGATGATGCCTCGTCTGCTGGCGTAGCGAACGACTTCCACAGTGTTGTGCAATCTCAACTTCTGCAGCAGGTGGGCGCGATGTGTCTCGACCGTCGCCGGGCTGATCGAGAGCAGCTCGGCAATCTCCTTGCTGCTGCGTCCTTCCGCCACGAGCTGCAGGACCTCGCGCTCCCGCTCCGAGAGTGAATCGTAGGGATCGGTGATGCCCTTTTCACTCAGCGTCTTGACGTAATCGTCGAAGACGACCTGGGCAACCGACTGGCTGAAGTACGACTTCCCCGCCGCCAGTGTGGCAATGGCTTCGAGGAGCTCGGCACCCGCCGATTCTTTCAGCAAGTATCCACGCGCTCCGGCCTGCACGGCCTGGGTGACGTATGCCTGGTCGCTGTGCATGCTGAGGATCAGCACGTGCACGGACGGTGCCCGTCGCACGATCTGTCGCGTCGCTTCGATGCCGTTCAAGAGCGGCATCCCGATATCGAGAATGGCGACATCCGGAGTGAGCGCGAGCGCCTCACGGACGGCATCGCGCCCGTTCCCTGCTTCGGCCACCACACGCCAGTCGCGCCGCTCTTCGAGGATCTTGCGAAGTCCGTGTCGAAGCACCGTGTGATCATCGCCGAGCAGGATTCGCAGTTCACCCATGGCCGACCTCCGGCGAGTGAATCAGCACGCTGGCCTCTCCCGGGTCTTCGCGCATATGCTCGCTGACCGTCGTTGACTCGGCGAGGGGCAAGCAGACCTCGAGACGCGTGCCACCGGCCGCACCGCTCTCGATCGTTACCGTTCCTCGCAACTGTGACACGCGTTCGCGGATGCCCAACAGGCCCAGGCCGCGCCGGCGGCCAGGCCGCTCGGCATCTGCCACATCGAATCCGGTTCCATCGTCTTCAACGACGAGCCGGCAGGTGTTGATTGTCTCGCTCAGACGCACTCGCACGGCGTGGGCATGGGAATGCCGGGCCACGTTGGTGAGCGCTTCTTGAACAATGCGATAAATCGCGCGCTCGGTCTCGTCGCCGCGTCGACTCTGAAATCCTTCGTGGGCGAAGTCGACCACGAGGGCATGGCGCCTGCGAAAGTCGGCGAGATGCGACTCGAGGGCCGCCACGAGACCAAGGTCATCAAGCGCAGAAGGGTGGAGTAAACGTGAGAGATCGCGAACTGTGCGCAATGCGCTGTCGGCGCTGGAGAGGGCATCCGCCAACAGGCCGGTCTCGCTCCCTGTCCGCTCGAGCTTGCGACCGGCGACGGTAAGTTCCATTTTGACCGCGCTCAGCATCTGCCCGACTTCGTCGTGGAGCTCGCGTGCGATCCGCCGCTGTTCGTCTTCCTGGGCGTGCAGGAGCCGGGCGGACAGCCGCTGCAAATCAACGGCGGTCTGTTCCTCGCGCGCACGTTGTTCGGTCAGCCGGCGTTCGAAGCGTGCGCTATGCCGAAACGCGAACCATCCAATGGCCAGGCTGATGGCCAGCGTGAGCCCGAACACGGTCCACACCTGCTGCTGCAGGTTGGACTGCATGCCGTTCACGGCTTGCTGCTGCTCGATGAAGGCGGCGCGATTGAGCGCCTGCACCTCTTCAGAGATGCGAATTGCCGCCTCGCGTCTGGGCATGAACCGTCGCATCAGCACAGCCGCATTGCGAGACCATTCGCTGCTGTCGGTGGCCAGTGCTGCGTCGCTGGCCGCGCGGAATTCGCGTATCTCCTCACGCAGCCGGCCAACACGCTCGCGCTCGGACGGAGACCCAACAAATGGCACGTAGCGGGCGAGCTGGCTATCGATCGCGTCGTAGGCGCGCGTGATGTCCTCGCGATGGGAGCCGGCGGATCGAGCGTCGGGATCGAGCAGCGCTTCACGCACCAGCGCCGACGCGACCAGCGCCTGTGTTCGGACCGATGCGAGCAACTCCTGGGCTTGCAGGTAACGAGTGCTCGCTGCCGCCCCCTCACGCTGCGCCTCCTGCAGGCGCAGCGTCACCTGGTATCCGGCAAAGAGCCACAGCCCGAGCGTGAGCATGAGGCCCGCGAGGAGCGCCGCGCGAATCGTCAGCCCTTCAGCAAACCGATTCCGCATCTCGCTGCATCGTAACGCGGAACCTGCACGGGGAGCACGATGCCGATGCGCCTACAGGCTCGTCGGGCCGTGAAATACCGACTGGTCAGGATACGCGGCGGCCGCACGTGCACGATATGGTGCCCTTAGGGCAGGAGGATCATTGTGACTGCACGGCTCGTACGAGATGTGACCGCCATCCTGTTGTTTGCGGTCCCCATCGCCTTTCCAGCGCGGGTGGCGACTCAGGCCGCTCCGCCTGCGCCAACCGCTCATCAGAAGCTCACGTTCGAGGGCGACACAGCGCTGTGGACTGTCGCCATCAAACCTGACAAGACTGCGGACTTCGAGCAGGTCATGAAACGCGTGCGTGAAGCCTTGATGAAATCGGCCGATCCGCAGCGGCAGAAGCAGGCAGCCGGCTGGAAGGTCATGCGAATTTCCAAGCCGCTCGGCGATGGCAACGTTCCCTACGTACACATCGTTCATCCGGTGGTCACCGGCGCCGACTACACCATCATGCAGATTCTGTACGACGGGTTTCCCGATGAGCGCCAGGCGCTATACGAGCTCTATCGAGGCGCGTTCGCGCAGAACCTGTCGCTCGCGACAGGCACCATCGTCGCCGAGCCTTGATGGCCGAGGACCTTTCCGGGACGCTGCTGGAGTTCATTCACGCCAGCATCCCAACGTTCCAGGCGGCTGAAGCACTCCTGTTCCTCACCGCGAATCGTGACCGCGACTTCAGCCCCGAGGAGATCGTCGTCGGCATGCGGCCGCGGGCGATCACCGCCGCCGCGGTGAGGGAATGTGCCGAATTGTTCGCGGCGCACGGTCTCCTAACGGAAATCGATGGCCGCTTCAGGTATGGTCCTGCGTCAGCGGAACTCGAGCGCCGCGTTGGTGAGCTGTCGCATGCGTACAACGAACGGCCGGTTACGCTGATCACGGCTATCTACCACATCGCGGATCGCTCTTCTTCTTTGAACTGCTCGTCGCTGCGGCCGTCATTTTGACCACTGCCGGACGCACGCGTGCTACACGGAGGTGAGAATCGCTATAGTTAGAATCTGATTGGAGCGCGTGGACTTGCGCGCCTGCCGCCGCCGATCTAGTCGTGACTACCGATCCTCACAGCAACCGGCTGTTCGGTCGCATCCTCTTGGCCATTGGAGCCGGTGTCCTCACCGGCCTCTTTTTCGGCGAAACCATTCGGCCGTTAGGCATCGTTGCGAGCGGATTCATCAGGCTTCTCCAGGTCAACGTGCTTCCCTATCTTCTGGGCTCGCTGATACTGAGCCTCGGAAGCCGCGGCGCCGCGGAGATGAAGGCAATCGCTCGATACGGCGTCGCGCTCCTGATGTTGGTCTGGGGGCTGACGCTGCTGCTGGTGGTCGCCGCCCCACTGGCCCTTCCGGCATTCACCGGCGTACCGGTGTTTGGACTCGAGGAAGCTCCGCCACCGATTGATTGGCTTGAGCTCTACATCCCCGCAAACCTCTTTCACGCGCTCGCGAACAACTTGATTCCGGCAGTCGTGCTGTTCGGGATCCTCGCCGGCATTGCCCTGGGTCAGATGACGGGCGAGAAAAAGGAGGTGCTGCTCCATTCACTCGCGGCCTTCAACGAGGCAATGGCGCGAGTCAGCCGCCTGATTCTTCGCCTGACGCCATATGGTCTATTCGCGATTGCAGCGGTCACCGCCGGCGACATTCGCGTTGAAGACGTACTGCGCCTCCAGATCTGGTTTCACTTCTATGCCGGCGGCGCGCTGCTGCTCACGCTGTGGGTGTTGCCGGCGATGGTCGCACGACTGACGGACGTGTCGTACGGCCGCTTCGTTAGCGCCATGAGGGACAGCATCGTCACAGCCGCTGCCGCGGGCGATGTGCTGGTGGTGCTGCCCCTCATCGCGGAATCTGCCAAGACGCTCCTCGTCGAGCGTGGCATACGAGCCGAGGATGCTGATCGCTCCGTCAGCGTCGCGATTCCGCTGATTTACAACTTCCCACACGTCGGAAAGATCCTGAGCCTCGCCTTCCTACCCTTCGCGGCGTGGTACTCGGGCGGTACGCTCGGACTGCAGCAACTGCTCCTCCTTGTCAGCGCGGGGCCGCTGAGTCTCTTCGGAAGCATCAACGGAGCAATTCCGTTTCTGCTCGACCTGTTGCATCTGCCAGCAGATCTCTTCGACCTCTTCTCCGTATCGAGCGTTCTGAATTCGAGACTGGGATCCATGGCGGCGGCGGCCCATGTGGCGGCTCTCGGCGTCGTGGTTGCCGCCGCGATGCTCGGCGCGGTTCACGTCTCCATTCGACGTGTCGCTCGATTTGTGGTCGTGACGGTCGCGTTCATGGGCATCTTTCTCGTCGGCACACGGGCAGTTTTTTCGTGGGTTCTGCCGCCGACGCCGTCGGGGGTCGCCACTCTGTCGTCATTCGAGCTGAGGCCGCCGTTCGCCGCGGCGCCGGCCGTCTCTGAAGCAACGTCGGCTTCGACTCCTGAACCGGGCAGCCGCCTGCAGCAAATCAAAGCGCGTGGAGTTCTGCGCGTGGGTTACTTCAACGATGCCGTGCCGTGGGCGTTCGTCAATGCGAGCGGCAAGCTCGTCGGACACGACATCGAGGCGGCGCATCGGCTGGCGAGTCAGCTTGGTGTGGGGCTCGAGTTCGTCCTCATCGATCGTGCGACCCCGGAGCCCTCGCGCGCGCTCATCGACGGACGGGCCGACATTCTCATGACCGGCTTCACAGCCACGGTGTCGCGCGCCGAACGAATGGAGCTGTCGCATCCATACAGCAGCGAACATCTGGGATTTCTCGTGCGCGACTTCGACCGGAGCCGGTTTGGAACGCTCGCGGCGCTGAACGAGGGCGACGGACTCGTTGTCGCGGTGCCTCCGGTTGAAGGGGCGATGGAAGGCGTCAAGACCATGTTGCCGCGCGCAAACACGCTCCCTTACAACTCCCTCGACGAAGCGCTCCGCGATCCAACGGTGACCGCGGCATTGACGACGCTCGAGCGTGCGTACTACTGGAGTCGCATCTACCCGGAGTTTGCGGCGATCCGGCCCAAGGAAGTGCAGACGGCCACGATCGTCGTCTATGCGCTCCCCTACGGCGAACTCGACTTCCGGAATCTCGTTGATCTGTGGATTGAAACCAGGCGTGCCAGCGGCGAAGCCGACGAAGCATATGACTACTGGGTTCGGGGCAAGGCGCTCGCATCACGCACTCCACGTTGGAGCGTGCTACGTAATGTGTTTGGGTTCGGTACAGATTAAGGTCAAAAGTCAAAGGTCAAGAGTCAGGCCAAAAGCACCGAGAGCCTTCACTGGGAGACCGCGACTAGTCGACGCGTTCGTACATCGCCGTAAACTTTTCGGCCTCGACAGCGTATCCGTCGTTTCCGTTTTCGTCGTTGAACACCAGGTAGTCGCCGCGCTTGTAGTGCGTGGTGCCTTCCTTGGTCTTCACGCGCCCCTCGTTCACCGCGCGCTCCGCCCACACCGGTGTGACCTTCACGTATCTGCCGTCATCGACCTGGCGATAGGTCCGGGCGAACGTCTCTCGATCGACTGTGTATATGTCTCCGCCGTTATCGACGATCCAGTCTCCGGCCTTGCACATTTGCGGACCGCCCCACTTCTGGTAGGTGAAGCCATCGGTATCGAGTGCGAGTTGAACCGCGACCACGGCCTGATCCGCCCGCTTGACGTACTTCAGCCGCTCACCCACCACTGCACCTCATAGCGCATGGTATGCGATCGAACTAGTCAAGGGCACCGCTCTTGATATCCCGGCGGGGCCCTTGACTAGTTTGAAAGCGTCTTCTGGGCGCGCTCCGCGCGCCTGCCCGTTGTGCGGTCGTGGCCACGAGTACAAGATTCGCGTTTGGGCCGCACAACGGGCTATCGGCAGAGCACGTGATATCGTGTGCTCCGGGCACGTTCCCCAATTGCGCACGTAAGGCTCCACATGGCAGACAGACCGCACCGGGTCGATCATCGTGTCAACGGCGCGCTTGCGGCGATCGTCCTCGTCCACGGCTTCGGCGGCGATGCAGCGGCCACATGGGGGCTGTTTCCCGACCTCCTCAAGAAAGAGCAGCGGCTCCAGAACTGGGATGTCTTCAGCATCGGCTACTCGACGAGCCTGGCATTCGATCTCGCCGGCGTGTGCAGCGCGGATCCCGAGATCATCACGCTCGGCGGCTTGATCCAAACCGTGACCGACGTCACACCCCTCAATCGATACAGATCGATCGCGATCCTGGCGCACAGTATGGGCGGGTTGCTCGTCCAGCGTGCGCTGCTCTCGAGCGCCGCGCTGCGCGCGCGGGTGTCGCATCTGCTGCTGTTCGGTACACCGAGCGCCGGGCTGGAGAAAGCGTCGCCGTTTCGGTTCTGGAAGCGGCAACTGCGCGACATGAGTCGCGACAGCGACTTCATTCGAACGCTGCGCCAGGATTGGACAACGTCGTTTCGCGAAGCGCCTCCGTTCTCGTTTCTTGCCATAGCCGGAGATCGCGACGAGTTCGTGCCGCGTACTTCTTCGCTCGATCCGTTCACGGAAGGAGCGCGCCGGGTCGTCTACGGCAACCATCTCGAGATCGTCAAACCAGAGAACGCGGACCATTTGGGGTTCACCGTCACGGTCAAGGCCCTCGTCGGCGTCGATGACGGCAGCGGATTTCTCGACACCGCGCTGAGGGCGGTCGAGTCGCGCGAGTTTCAACAGGCGATCGATACGCTCGCGCCGCACGCTGATGAACTGGACGACAAGGGACTCGTGACCCTGGCGCTTGCACTCGAATCGGTCGGCCGCGAGAGTGACGCGATCGACATGCTGAAGCGCGCACACCCCAAGGGGACCGATCCGCTGGGCGTCCTGGCCGGTCGCCTGAAGCGGCGATGGCTCGTCGAACGTCGCCGCACTGATGCCGAACAGGCGCTCGCACTTTATCGCGACGGCCTGACGCATGCGGAAGCGAACGCAGATCCCTCACAGGCCCACTATCACGCGATCAATTGCGCGTTCATGGAGCTCGCCCACGCCGAGAGTCGCAAAGCGTGCCGCGACTATGCCGCTCGCGCCTTGACTCATTGCGCGAACGCGAGCGCCAATGTGTGGCGTTTTGCGACAGAGGGCGAAGCGAACATCTATCTCGGTAATCACGCAGCGGCGCGCGAGGCCTACGCGCGGGCTCTCGCCCTCGACCCCTCGCCCCGCCAAATAGGCTCGATGTACCAGCAAGCGTTCCGCGCTGCTGATTTGATGGACGAAGACGCGCTGGGAGCGGAACTGCGCGCGCTCTTCGGTCACTCACCAACGGTGGCCCGGTCCTGATGCGGCGAATCGGCTAGACCCGCCTTTTCCAACCGCCAGGTTGGGAAAGAGCGCGCACAAAGCAAACGTCTGGTTCTTACAGAACTCTTCCTACCGGAACAATAACGACCGATTCGCCGAGACAAAGTCGCGATATGTATGGAAGTTTCATGCGCAAAAGCCGAGCGCGGACTTTGCAGAAACACGAGACGTGGGGCACACGTTCAAGGACAGTTCGTCGTTATCGCTGAAGACGGGGCTTGGGGAGTTTCCGAGCGAATCCGGGACCCGCGTTGGCGGGCCGCGACTGACTGTGCGTGAGCCACGCAATCACAGGGGGGAGCCGTTCTTGGAGAAAGACGAGGTTGATCAGGAACTCATGCACCGGCTGCATGGGGACATGAGAAAGGCTCTGGAAGAAATGCGGCAGACGCAGGCGGCAACCATGGCTGCCCTGTCCAATCTCCAGGCGACTCTGATCCGATGGATCATTCTCACAGGGCTAGTCGTGATCATCGTGTTGAAGCTGTTTTGAGCCTTTTTCGCGATTGAGTCGCTTTCGCGACTGCGATCGCACGCTCGGCCCAGGCCAAGAGCGCCGCGCCATCTTCCAGCGTCTCAGTGGGCACGTTGTAGTACGGCATCTTCATGGCGCGATCGGCGTACGGCTTGAAGGGCTTCGAACCGGCCTGTTCGTATTCGGCCAGATTGGTGTCACCGACTTTGAAGTAAAGGACATCCGCGGCAAGGATGCCGAAGAACACGTCGCCGGAATACAGGCCGACGCCCCCGAACATCGCCTGCGCCCGGAAATCGCGAACGCCTGCCAGTTGATCCAGCACGAACTCGCGGAACCCGTTGCTGACGCGCAACGATGCCAGCTTCGCGCGCGGCGCGGCCGATCTCTTCGGCCGCGTCGTCTTTTTTGCCTTGGCCTTTGCGCCCATCCGCTTCCCCACAACCGGTCTCCGGAATAATATCGGGGTGATTCGTCGCGTTGCAGCAGGCGCTCTGGACCTCCGGGCGGATACATGAGCAAGACGGCGGTGAGTCTCACGATCGCGTGATTCGCGGCGTCACCCCGGCGACGATCATCGGAAAGGCGACGACCTATCAAGGAACGCGAGTCAGGCTGATCTGACGCCAGGCGAGCTGGAGTCAGTTTTCTCGAATCAGGATCTCGCCGCGACCGACGGCCACGTGATCGCCGTGGTAAATGCCGTAGTTCGCGTTGTGACACTCGCTCGGCACGGCAAACCCCAGCGACTCGAGATGCCGCAGAATGAGCCGCAGGAACGTCGGCTGACACACGCAGCTCTTTCGAAACGACACGAGGAGTGAAGGCGGGTTGGCGCCGAACAGACCCACGGTCCCGCGACGCATCGCGGCAGCGGGCCGATTGCCGCAGGGGCCGAAGACGAGCACGGTCCCGGCGATCAAGTTGGCGCCGACGAAATCGCCACACTCTCCGCCGACCGCCAGCAACCCGCGACGCATAGTCAGCCCGACCTCGTTGCCCGCAGAGCCGTCGATCAGAATCACGCCGGCGGTCATACCTTTCGCGCTCCCGCGGTAAGCGCTTCCGACGAGGTGACCGGCGTTGCCGTGCACGTGAATCAGTCCGCCGTGCATCTCGCCACCGACCCAGTCGCTCGCGTTTCCGTGGACGTGAATTACGCCACCCGTCATCTCGCTGCCAACATGCCGTCCCGCGTTGCCGCGAACGTGTATTTCTCCTTCTGACATCTGCGCGCCGATCCAATGGACGCCTGCCAGATCGCCCTCGAACTCCATCCGGGCATCGGCCGGGTCACCGCTGATCTCGAAGAACTCGGCGAGTGGAACCTTGCGGTTTCCATGAAACAGGTCGAATCGCTGAATCTCCGCGATCGACAGGCCGCGGACCGCAGACGGAGTCAGCCCCTCGACTTCAACCGGGACCGTCGTGTCGGCCTTGTAGCGAAGTGTGAGCATGCTGCGGCGTCCTAGAGTCCCGCGCAGGCGACTTCCTCGCGGTCGTGCAGGTAGTCGAGCGGCACCGGGTAATTCCGGAATCTGATCGAGTAGTACTTCTCGAACCACTCGGCGATATCGCTCTCGATGCTGGTGTCGTACTCTGGCGCCACATAGAGCAACTTGCCAGTCAGCGGTTCTCGCACTTCGCCGTGTTCGACGATCACCACACCGCTCTTGATCACGGCTCGCGGAAGCTCGAACATCTTCGTCTTGTCGTCGTTCGGCGTATAGATGGTGATGTCAGCGTCGGCGCCAGGCCCGAGGTGTCCTTTCCGCGTCAGGCCAAGGATCTTTGCGGGACCGCTGCGTGTAATGATGCAGATCTCGTTCAAGCTGTACTCTCGCGTGAGGTCCGCGAGCGTCGAGCGCTCGAGGACCGCCGGGTGCACCTGCTTGAGCATGTCCTGGCGATACGTGCGATCCATCAACAACTGGATGATCTGCGGGTAGGCGAGAAACGATCCGCCATTGGGATGATCCGTACTCATGACGACCCGCCACGGGTCCTTCGCGAGCAGATACCACTCGAGGCCGATTGCCCACTGCAGCGAGTGCACCAGGCTGGTGTTCCTGTACTCGATCGGTGCGATGCCGCACCCTGACTCCATCTCGGTGTCGGACGAGAACCACTTGCTCTTGAAGGCATTGCTCAAGTAGTAGCCGAGCGGCCCGTCCGCCGTCATCGTGGTCGTTTCGCCGAAGAGCACCTGCCCGACGTCCACGGTCAGATTGTGGTGTGCATTCACGTACTCGACGAGCTCCACGACCTTGCTGTTGAAGGTGTTCTCGTCGCCTTCGCCTCCGCCGTAACTGTGAAACTGGATGTGCGCGAGGTGGCCGCGCGAATCGCCGAACGTCTTCATCGTCTCGAGCGTCGTGATCCAGTTCCCTGGCATGCCGAGATTGTTGGCGTGAAGATGAACCGAGTGCGGAAGCTTCAGCGCGTCAACGGCGCGCGCGATCTGCTCGATGATCTGCCGCGGCGTCACATCGAAGTGCGCCACGTTCTCATCCAGCCCGTGCACGTTGCCGCTCGGCAACTGCTTCCAAATCTCGACGCCGCCGGGGTTGACGACCTTCGGCGTGAAGCCTTTGGCCGCGCCGAGCAGCCAGGCGATGAACGAACGCAGCTTCTCCGGCTCCTTCCGATGGATCGACTCCATCACGAAGTGGTTGTTGCCCATGAGGACGAAGAACCCCTTGTCGAGGCACGGCGTGTCTTCGAACTCTTCGTGGACGTGCCGCGCAGCCAGCGGCGGGATGGCGGCGTCGAACGCCGTCGTGTAACCGAGACCGGCGTACTTGTAGCCGGTGGCGAACGTGCTCGGAACACTGCCCATAGTTCCGCTGCGCGTGTTCGATGTGCGAACGACTTTTTCCGCCTTGCGCTTCTGCTCGGGCCGCATCTTGCGTGCGGCATTCACCTTGGGTCCCGCAATGTGGCAGTGCATATCCACGCCGCCTGGCATCACGACGAGTCCTGAGGCGTCGAGCGTCTTGTCCGGCCTGATGTCGAAATCCGATGGTGTTTCTACGATCTGTCCGTCCCGGATCCAGATGTCGCGAACGTCGCCGTCGACTCCGTGGATGGGGTCGTAGACAGTGCCCCCTGCAATCTTGAAATACCCGCTGCTCATGACGCGCTGAAATGGGTTCCTATTTCTTCAGCTCGGTCACTCGCCGATGGATCGCGGAAAGAACCTCGAGGTCGGTCGGATGCGTGGATGACAGCGCCGGACGAAGGTAAATCGGAACATCGTCCATGCGGTACACGGTGCCGGGAGTGTTGATTCCGTATGTCGCCGTCGTGAACGCAACCGCCGCCGATCGAGTAGTCGGCGTCTCCTTCGGATCGAGCGCGATGTACGGAATGGACTGCAAGCGCTCACGTGCCGGCTGACTGAAATTGGCCATCGGGTCGCAGGCGACGAGCAGCGCAGCATCCGCTTCGCCCCGCGCGAGGGTATCTGACGTGGTGTATTCGCCCGGGTTGAATCGTGGATACCCGCGCGACATGTTGACTCCGAAGGGATAGCCTGTTTGCCAGGTGACCACGTTGTCGGCGCCTGTGACATTCCCGTGTCCGCGCATCGGCTTGACGACAAAGCGCGTGAATGCGTTCATGTCACGAGCCAGTGACAGCAGCGCCTCGCTATTGAGATGCTTGCCGCGCGTCATCGTGAGACCCATGCCGAACAGGATGACGCCGAACTTCGCGGCCTTCATCCGATCCATCAGATCCTGCCAGCGCGACAGCTCGATGCCGGTGTCGCGCTTCACCTGCTCGGGATCGACCTCGACGCTCTTGGCGAGCGCCCTCAGCGTCCACAGCGCTTCGAAATCGCTGCGTGGCTTGATCTGGAAGAACAGATCCATCGCCTTGGCGGTTTTGGTCTTGCGAACGTCGACCCCAACTGCTGTTCGGTCCTTGCGCCCATTGGGGACGAACATCCCCTTCGGCATCAGGCTGTACTTCGAGAAGTGTCGAGGATGACTCTCAGCCGGATTGCCACCCCAGAAGATGATCAAGTCGCCACGATTGGCGACCTCGCCCAGCGTGCACGTGACCTCGCCCACGCCCTGGAATGCCATGCCCGACGGTCCGTGACACACGCTCGTCGTGGTGTCGACCGTTCCTGCGATGGCATCACCAATGGCAACCGCCACGCGCTGTGCTTCCGATGTCGTGTCGCTCAGACCGTAGACAATCGGATACCTGGCTTCGGTCAGAATGCGAGCCGCGCGCTCGACACCTTCGGCAACCGATGCCGGTTGCCCTTCGATGAGGCAGTCGGGTCGATCGTCGGCGGCGTGACCGTAGAACCACGACTTGCCAAGCACGCATGCGCGTTTGGCGTCGGTGATGTGGTTGTCCTTGACCGTAATGTCAATGTCGTCGCACACACATCCGCAGAAGGTGCACGTGGCGTCAGTGATCACAGTGGCGGGCGACTCGATTGGTTTGGTAATGGGAGGGGTGGCCATGTCGCTAACTCAGCTTCTCCATCGTGACGTCGAGTCCTTTGCTCGTCGGCATCCCTGACCCGTGCGTCTCACCGTCCATCAGTCGGCTCGACAGATCGCCGTAGGCGATGAATAAAAGCCCAGGAGGCAACTCGTCGCCGGTGGCCGCTGTCACGGCGACATCGATCTGCCTGCCGCTTTCGGTCGTCACGCGCACACGATCGCCGTTGGCGAGGCCCATTCGCTTCATGTCAGCGGGTGCGACCTGCAGAGTCGTGATCTCCTGCTGATACACTCGATCGAACTTTCCTTCGCTGACGCCGCACCCCTGCTTGCTGGTCCGGCCGGGTATAAGGATAAATCTCTCAGTCATTTGGACTTTGCGCTGAGTTCGATGGTACTTGAAATCGGCGAGGCAGACCAGATGCGAGCGGCTGCCGAACGCGGTAATGAGGCAGCTGATTGATCCTCTCCTCCGTCTGCCCGCCTCTCCAGGGTAATCGGCGGAGGGTGAGAGTGCGGATGTAACGGCGCGGTCGCACGATCAACGTCGAGCTGCGTGCGCGGCTGTGCTCGCGATCGAGCGATACACCAGAGTAGAGTGGCAAGATGGTTTGCGAGATGACCGATCACACGGGAAAGTGAAGGTGAACCATGTCGTTGAAGGGTATGTATGCGTGGGCCGAACAGGTCGCGCAGGGCAAGTTCCACGGAACGATTGAGGAGCAGGGCGGAAAGCTGGTGTTCAAGGGAACCGTCGCCACCGAAGCTGAGAAGAACGAGATCTGGAATGCCATCAAGACCATTCCTACCTGGCAGCAGGACATCAACGCCGACATCCGAGTGACTGGCGGACCGAGCGCGGCGTCCAGTGCGCCGCCCCCCGCTCCGGCGCCCGCGGCGAGTGCGCCAGCAGCCACGGCAGCCGCAAAGACCTACACGGTCAAATCGGGCGATACGCTCAGCAAGATTGCGAAGGAGCACCTCGGCAGCGCCGGCGCTTACATGAAGATCTTCGAACTGAACAAAGACCAATTGAACGATCCCGACAAGATCAAGCCCGGGCAGGTACTCCGGCTGCCTTAACTTGGTCCTTGGGTCTTGGTACTCAGTCCTTGGTCCTCGGTCTTCGGTGATCCTCGAGCCGACTCGTGGCACTGAAGACCGAGAACCGGAGACCGGTAGCATTCGTGCATAGAGCTTAGCGGTCGCAAAGGAGGAGGCGCCGATGAAAGGACTGGTCGCTCGCCTGCAAGATCACGCGGTTCGACACAGTCACGAGCTGCTCAAACATGTCCCAGGTGTGCGTGAGGGTGATCCTGACGCGATCCACGACGCCCGAGTGGCGACCCGTCGCATTCGTGCAGTGCTCGAAGTCATGGGTGATGGCCACGACGACCGCCACGCCGCAGCCGCGGAGGAAATGCGCGGTCTCGGTCGCGCGCTCGGCGCTGCGCGGGATCTGGATATCGTGGTCGAATTACTCGAAGAAAAAATCTGGCAGGTGCCTGATGCCGCGCGCGCGGTGGTTGGCCTGAGCCGTGGCGCGCTTCACGAGCGCGCGCTTGCGCGCCGTGAGCTGATCAAGACGATCGAACGAAGCCCGCTCGATGATTTTGCGGCGTCCGCATTCCGGCCGTCGCGTGTGTGGCGCTCTGGTGCCTCCAGGTCCATCGAGACGAGCCTGCGGCAGCGCCTGCACAAGCAAAGCACTAAGCTTACCGACGCCGTCGACCACGCATCCGGGGTGTATTTTCCGAACCGCGCACACCAGGTGCGCATTCACACCAAGCGACTGCGCTACCTGGTTGAACTGGCGTCGACGACGACTCGGCCACGAGATGACCGTGAGCTGACAGCGCTCAAACGCGTGCAATCAGTGCTCGGGGATCTGCACGACCGTGAACTGCTGTTGAAGCGCCTCGACGAGGGAGGTGCACAGGGCACGGAAATCGACACGCTTCGTCAGCGAGTGATCGCCGAACGGGACGATCTCTTCAAGGATTATCTTTCACGGCGCGATGATCTGCGAGAAGTTTCGGACTCGATTCGCCGGCGCACCGTAGCGACAACCAGGAACTGGATGCCGATGGCGGTGTTGCTCGCCGTCCCATCGGCGCTCGTCATCGGCCTCGCCAGCCGGAGTAAAGTGAGAGCGTTCGTTCAGCGCGCGCCCATGGGTCGTCCATCGGAGAGTGGTCGACGCGATCCTGCTCGTGGTCCGTGGTCTCGCGGTGACCTTCACCCTCGTCCGGCACCGTGATCGGAGGTGGCATGTCCGAACAGAACAAGCTCATCGCTCGCCGATTCCTTGCCGCATTTGCCGCAGGTGATACGGCGACGTTGACGCAAGTCGTCTCCGAAAATATCGTGGACCACAGCGCGCCGCCGGGCGCGAAGCTCGGGCGGGCGGGGCTGTTTGACGCAGTCGCCATGTTCCGGGCGGGGTTCCCCGACATACAGATCTCGGCCGATCGCATAGTCGCGGAGGGCGAATCGGTCGCCGTGCACGGGCGAATGAAAGGGACGAACACCGGGCCAATGATGGGGCGTCCAGCAACCGGCAAGCCCGCCGACGTCGGTTACATGGACATGTACCGGATCGCGAACGGCCAGATCGTGGAGGTCTGGCACGTCGAAGACATCGCGGGCATGCTGACTCAATTGGGACTGACCTCCGGTTAAGCGCCAGCGGCAGCCCAGAATCCTGTCACCGCTGCTATTCGTCCGTCCACATCGAGCACGAACAGGTTCGTTCCGCCGCCGCGCTGCTGACCGTCGCTGCCCACGGCCACCCAATCGGCAAGCACGTGCCACTGACAGTGCCGGATCGCGCCGCGACGCTCGAGGCGCATGCCCGGCATGAAGCGCTGCGCCGCGCTCAGATGCGCGTTGATCTCGCTCATCCCCTCGAGACAACTGAATCGGTCTTCGAAACGAGTGTCCGGAGTGGTGATGGCCGAGAGCGAGCGTTCGCGCACGCCGGCATCCGGCTCGCCCCACGCGGCAAACCACTGATCGACGACCGCCGTTGCGCCGTCGCTGGCCCGATCGGCAATGAGGTTGGCGAAGAGCGACAACTGAAAACGCCAGCCCTGGATGTGCTCCTCGCGCGCATCCCCGTCGGCGAACTCGTGCGTCAGTTGGAGGAGCGTACCCTGCGGGTGGCTATCAAGCCGGATGGTGACGCGTGAGCTTCCCGGCGGATTTGGTTTCTGTTTTTCGTACCCATACGTGAACACGATGCGTTCGGGGGCACGAACTTCCAGCACCTCACCGGACGCCTCGACGCCGTTGGGGTGCCGGATCACCATGCGACCTCCGGGGCGCGGATCGATCGAGGACCCGGGGCCCCACCACGCCGCCCACTGCGGCGTGTCGCTGAAGAATTGAAATACCGTGTCGCGGCGCGCGCGAATGACCAGCGTGCGATCCAGACGATGTTCGAGAGCTGCGGCGATCATCGGTCCTCCGTTTTCGATAGAGAGCGGCGGCGCGCGAGCGCGGGACGAGAACGCCGCCGTGGCTTGGGTCCGCGACGCGTCTCTGCCAGTTCCGCCTTGAGCTTGAGACGCCAGAGCGCGTCGGTCCACATCTGCTCCAGCATCGGCGCAACCGGCGAGAGGGCCTCCCGGCGAACGCGATACACACGAAACTGCCGGTCGGCCTGACACTCGACCAAGCCGGCGTCGAGTAGAACCTTGAGCTGTAACGACACCGCGCCGAAGGTCACATCGGGCATCGCTTCATGAATCGCCCCTGCCGTCAGGTCACCGTCCCACAGCAACCGCAGGATCTCGCGGCGTCGAGGAGAAGCGACAGCGGTGAGAAGTGCCAAATCCATGGCGTCGGACTCTTAATTTAGATCAAACTAAAATAAGAGTCAAGCGCCTCGGCGGGTCCGCCGAAGTCAAGCGTCTCCCGCGGGTGTCCGCAGCGCAGGACCCGCCCTACTGCGGTCTTCCCAGTCCACCCACTCGACGTCGTGGTCGGCCAGATACGCGTTCACCGCTTCTCCAATCGTGGCAAAAAACGAGTTCTCACCGAGACGCGTGTAGACGCCGAATCGCTTCAACTTGTCTTTGACCGGATCCTTTAGCTCGGCAAAGTACAGATCGATGCCGTCGCCGCGCAGCGCGTCATCGAGCTCACAGATGACATCGGCGGCGGTCACGTCGATGCTGGTGACTGGTTCGGCCGCCACCACCAGCCAGCGAGCGCGCGTCGGTGAGCGGGCGATCGCGTCAAGCGCTCGTTGATGAAACCACTCGGCATTAGCGAAGAAGAGCGGCGCATCCCAGCGAAACAGCACCAGACCGGGAATGAGGCGAGCCTGTGGATACCGGGTGATATCGTGATAACCCTTGAGACCGTCAACGCGGCCGAGCACGGCCGAATGGGGTCGCCACCCGTCCCACAGGAATTCGATCACGGCAATTACGATCGCGATCGCGATGCCCGGAATGGCCCCGAAGGCGGCGACGCCGGCAAAGCACGTCATCGACAGCCAGAACTCCCACCGCTGAATGCGATAGATGCGGCGGAGATCGGCCACCTCGAACAACCCGATCGCTGACGCGATGACGACGGCCGCCAGCGCCGTCTGCGGAAGATGTTGGAGCAGGTCAGGCGCGAGCGTGAGCAGCAACGCGATGGCCAGCGCGCCGACCACCCCGGTCAGTTGTGTCCTCGCGCCAGCGGCCTCGGCCACTGGCGTTCGCGAGGAGCTGCTGCTGATCGGCATACCTTGAAAGAACCCCGTCGCGAGGTTGGCGATGCCAAGAGCCGTCATTTCCTGATTCGGATTGACCGGTGTCCGCAGTCGTGCTGCATACGCTCGCGAAAGCACGCTCGTGTCGGCGAATGACACGAGCGCAACCGCCGCGCCGCCCATGACGATCGCCGACCAGCTGTCGGCAGACACCAGCGGAAGACGTGGTCCCGGCAAACCCTGGGGCAACGGCCCGAGTACGGCCAGGCCGGCTCGCGTTGCCAGATCGAACGCCGCCGTGATCACCGTGGCGAGCACGACCCCAATCAGCAGGCCGGGGACGCGCGGCAAGCGCTTCAATACCAGGATCAACGCGAGCGTCCCTGCGCCGACGGCAAACGCGACGAGGTTGGTGTTCCCTGCCGACACGTTCTCGACAATCCCACGTACCTGACGCAGCGGCCCCGCGGCACTCACCGAGAAGCCGAGCAGCTTGGGGATCTGACTCAGCACCACCGTGAGCGCGATGCCATTCATGTAGCCGTAGCGGATCGGTTTCGAGAGCAACTCGGTGATGAAGCCGAGACGACCAAGGCCCGCAGCGACGCATACCACGCCGGAGACGATGGCCATCGTTCCGGCGAGAGCAACCGCGCGCTCTGGATCGCCTCCCGAGAGCGGCAGCACAACTGCGAGGATCACCGGGGCAAGCGCCGAATCGGGGCCGAGGATGAGGATGCGGCTGGGGCCGAACACGGCGTACGCGAGCAGCGGCACAATCGTCGCGTAGAGACCATTGATACCGGGTACGCCGGACGCCTCTGCGTACGCGATTCCCACCGGCACGAGCATCGTCGTCATGACGAGGCCGGCGACAATGTCGCGCCGCAGCCAGGAGGGTTCGTACTGACAGAGCGTCTGGAGGCCGGTAAGCCAGCAGATCCGGGTTTGACTCGTGTGCACGGGTGAACTGGACGCTCGGTTCGCTCCTCGAAATCAGTTCTACCGTCGGCGGCTGTCCAGGCGACGTCAGGATACCCGTTTCCATTGACTGACGTTGGCATCCTTGCCATCTTCGTATTTCGTGCTCAGGGTCAGTGTGCCGTCATTTCCAAACATGTAGTAGCGAATGCGCTCCAGCGCGAAGGGGTTCGCGCGGGCCGCCGCCAGCTTTGGATCGAATCCCAACGCCTTCTCCTCGAAGTCGTCTGCAAGATAGGTGATCCGATGCTGCTGGGTATCGATGACCACTCGCCCCGTGGTGGAGATCACCGGATTGGGCGATTTCACTCCGATGCTGGCGAGTGCCTTCAAGCCAGCGTCGGTCATCTTGTACTGGATCTGGAGCACGCCGAATCCATCAAACGACAGATCGCCAGCGGCATCGACGTTCGTCTGACGCCCGTCAGGACCGCTGACCTTGAACGAAATAAGGGACCATTGCCCCTCGAACTGCTTCCTTACCGCCGTCGTCGAGTTCGGGCCCTCTTCAACCCGCTCGGTTGGTAGCGGTCGGCCGCGAGGAGCCGAGGCGCACCCGGCCAATGCAAAGACGGTAACGAGCGACAGAGCAAGTTCAAATCGATGATGCTGCATCCGGACCCCCTCCAGTGGGGCGCCGCTGTGTTGGCCTCATGGTCGAGATTGAGAAACCCTTGCCATCGGGAGTAGCCACCCGACAGATCGGATTTTCCTCGAAAGAATGGCGAGTTGCTATCGGAGAAGGGCCCTTCGAGCCGATAAGAATCTCAGCCCCGTGGAGGGGTCCTCACCAAATACCGTGAGTGATTCGCATGACCCGGGCATGCATCGTGCGTGCAACCAGCACAGGAGAGTGACGATGAAACGAACGTCACACGAGCGGGACGCGAGCACGTCAGGTCGGTACGAATCTCAGGCATCGGGCGTCGCCCGGATCGATCGGGAAAGCCTCGAAGGGGTCATGAGAGAAGACGTATTTCTGACGGCGGACGGCAAGGCACTCGCCCTCGATCGCATCGAAATCTGGACGCAGTCGCCGCGCCTCCGCGGACGTCGAGCCTAGGACCGAGGCCTTCGCTCAACCCCCACAAGGGGCTGACGGCCGTGTAGCGGGCCGGCGTCACCCCTGTCGTCTCCCCGACACTATCTCGGCGGCGTCGGTTGCAGAAATGCCGGGTAAATTGGTAGATCAACCACGACGACAGCGCGACAGTCGCGGCCTCTCGCTTGCACATTTCGGAAAGGGGATGGGCACGCACGCGAGGCGAGCGATTGGCGTTGGAACAATCTATTTTCTCGCGTGTTACATCGCGTTACTCATCGACACTACTGACGGGACCGCCTCGGTTTGGCCGGCGAGTGGGCTGCTGCTCGGGGTCCTGCTGCTCACCCCGCGCCGCTACATCCTCTCAACCTTGACAGGTGCCTTGATCGGCGGGGTCATCGCCAATCTCGGCGTCGGTTTTCCAGTTGCGACAAGCATCGGCTACACGTGCATCAACCTCGGCGAGGCACTCGCGGGGCGCTGGCTCGTGCAGCGCTACTTCCCCGATGCGCCGCGTCTCAGCCAGCCGCTGAACGGCTTCGCGCTGATTGCATGCGGGGCGGCCGCCGCGGTTGCGGGGGCATGCATCGCCGCAACGCTCGCCTACTTTACGGCCGATGCGAATTGGTGGAGGGTCCTTGGGACGTGGGCAGGATCGGATGCCGCCGGAGTCGTCATTGTTGCACCCGTTATCCTCGCTACGGCGGGCGCAATGGAGGAGATTCCGCGGCCTTTTCCCCGCTGGCGGGTCGCGGAAGCGGCCGTTCTGCTCGCCGTCCTCGTCGGTACTTCGTACTGGCTTTATCTCTGGAAGCATCCTTCACACTACCTCGATCAGTTCGCGAACCCGTTGTTGATCCTGCCTCTCGTCGCGTGGGCATCGATCAGATTCGAGGCGACCGGCGCCGCATGGGCCATCTTCATCGTCAACGCGTTTTGCATTTTGGGTACGGCGCTCGGCATGGGTCCGCTCTTCGAGCTCACGCCATCATCGCTCGTCAATCTGATCATCCAGGCGCGGGTTGGCGTGACTGGCATGGTTGCTCTCTCTCTTGGCGCCGCGGTCGGTGCGGCGCGGCGATCGGCGGCCGTCCATAAACGGCTCGCGGAGGAACTGCAGGCCGCCGCGGATTCAGAGCGTACTCGTCTCTCGCACGAGCTGCACGACGAGGTGGCACAAAAGCTGGCCGCTCTCAAAATGCAGATCCAGCTCGCGGATATCGCTCCCCACAGCAGCCGCGTGGCGACGTCGTCAGTTGCGATCGTGGACGACCTGCTCGCAAATGTGCGAGCCATCTCGCACTCACTGCGGCCAGCGCCCTTCGATCGCGGTCAACTGGTGCCCGCGCTGACCGCGATGGCAAGAGCGGAAGGAAGCCGGGGCGGATTGCGCGTGCTGATCGAGTCACCGGTCGCGGATCTGTTGCTGCCGCATGAGATCGAATTGGTGTGTTACCGAGTCGTTCGCGAGGCAGTTGCGAACGCTGTCAAGCACGCGCGCGCTCAAAATGTCGGTGTCTCCCTGAACCATCAGTCCGATTGGCTCACGCTCTGCATCGTCGACGATGGACGTGGGTTCGATGTCTCGCCGACCACCCGTCAGGCCGTGCGGGACGGACATCTCGGTCTCGTGGGTATGCGTGAGCGTCTCGACCGGGTCGGCGGCACGTTGAACATCAGTTCGACGGTCGGTCGCGGTACGACCATCAAATGTCTCGTTCCGATTGGAGTGGCGGCATGATCCTTCGCGTCCTGATCGTCGACGATCACCCGCTGATGAGGGCGGGTATTCGTACGCTTCTCGAGAAAACCGTTCGGAACGTCGACATCCTTGAAGCGGTCGATGGCCTCGATGCGTTGGAGCTTGCTACTCAAACCCATCCTGACATCGTGTTGATGGATATCAGCATGCCCGGCTTGAACGGAATCGACGCCGCCCGCCGCATGGCCGCCGCCGTGCCGGGCTGCAAGGTCATCATGCTCTCCATGCACCAGGACGAGCAGCGCGTGGTCGAGTCGATCCGCGCGGGTGCAGCTGGATACCTGATGAAAGACGTTGCGGTCGCCGAAGTGGCGACAGCAATCGAGCGTGTACTGCAAGGAGAACTCTTCATCAGCCCCAGTGCACCGAAGACGGTTACCAGAATTCTCGCTAGCAACACGATCGAGACAAGCCCGCTGTCGCTGTTGACGACACGTCAGCGCGAAGTCCTGCAGCTCATCGCCGAAGGACAATCGACCAAGGACATCAGCTACCGGCTATCGCTCAGCGCGAAGACGGTTGAGACGCATCGGCGCCTGCTGATGGAGCGCCTTGCTATCCATGATGTCGCCGGGCTTGCCCGATTTGCCGTCCGGGCGGGTCTTGTGTCTGCCGAACTCTAGCGCGCGTCTCGTCTGCCACTCGTGCGTGAGTCAGCGGTGATCGAGGACGTAGCGCAGTTTCGCCGCAGGGGCGGTCGCCTGATTCATCACCCGGCGGAGCACAGCGTCCGACGTGCAACCGCTCATGAACACCACAGCGACGGCGGGATAGTCGAGACGCACCCGTTTCAGCTAGCTGCGGCCCCCTCGGGCCTGCCATCACCACGTCGGTCAACCGCGATTGATGAGACATCGTCTTGCCGTGATCATTCGCAGCTCGATGCGGCAACGCTTGTGAATCGTCGCGGATAATCGCAGGGCGGGTCTTGTTCGTCAGACCGCGCCTACGAAACTCTCATCGTCGCAAGACATAAACGACGGCGGCGATCGCCATCACTCCACCCACGGAAGCCATTTCAATCCAACTCACAGTAGCGACGATCACGGCAACGATGATGGCGCACGTTAACGCGGGAACGATTGCCCCACCGGGAGCGACGAAGGGCTCTCCGTGGGCACGCACGTCTCGTCGTCGCAGCTCCCATGCTGCGACGGCCACGCCGACGTACACGAGCAACCCGCTGATATTCGCCAGTACCAACAGACTTTCGAACGATCCGGTCAGTGCCAGCCCGAGGGCAATCGCTACGTAAACGATGATGGCGACATGAGGCGTGCGCCGCGAGGGATGGACCACCGCCAGGGCACGAGGGGCGAGACGACGCTGGGCAAATGCGAACAACGATCGAGGACCCGTGAGCACAGTGCCGCACAGAAAGCCAAACATCGAGACCGTCGCCCCAATCAGCATGAAGGTGCGCCCAGCGGGTCCAACAACCGTCGCAGCCGCTTCCGCCAATGGGGCAACGCGGTCGCCGGGCAAGGCGTCACCCAGAAGTCCCTGCGCCACAACCTGGATCGAAATGTAGAGCACTACCACAGCCGCGATCGCCAGGGACAAGGCCCTTGGTACCGTTCGCGATGGGTCGTGCACCTCGCCGCTTGGTTGAAGCGCGCCTTCGATACCAAGAAACGCGAATACCAGAACGCCGGCCGTGCTCATGACCGACAGCAGCGGCGGCGGCGATGGCCACGACAGGTACTCGACTCGCACGAACGCCGCGCCCACGACCACGAAGAGGATCAGCGGCACGGTCTTGGCCACAACGGCGGCTTCAACCAGCCGTGCTCCCCCACTCACGCTTCGGATGTTGATCGCCGCTGCCGCCGACAACACGAGCGCCATGAGTGCGCCCTGTACGAGGACGGAGGATGTGCCGATCAAGGCCGCCGCCGAAGCCGCAAACGCTGACGCCACGAACCCGGCGGCCGCCAGAGCACTCAGCAGGTTGAGCACTCCTATCAGAAAACCGGGCAGCGGTCCCAATGCAGCCTCGACGTAGGCGTAAGGGCCTCCGCTGGTCGACACGCGACTACCCGCCTCGGCGAAGCACGTCACACTCAACGCCATGATGAATGCGCAGATCAGGTACGCAAGAATCGCGGACGAACCCAGTTGCGCAGCCACTACGGCAGGAAGCACGAAGATGCCGCTGCCAACGGTGTAATTGAAAATAACGGCGGCAAGCTGGCGGACACCCAGCTCACGTGACAGTAATTCGTCAGGGGCTTTCACATCCTGGCTCGGAGCTCTCGTCTCGAAGGTCATGGGCCGAAGACTGTACACTGGACAAAGGCAGTCCGCCGCCTGAAAGGTGCGCGGATGCGGCGTAAGGGACGGAAGACGGAGACAGGAATCGGGAGACACTGAAGCAGCCATGATCGTCCGCGACTGGCGTGATGCCGACCCTTCAGACACACAAGTGCTCTACGCACGCGAACAGGAATATTGGGTTCGCGAGCTGGCGTGGGATGCGTCGACCGCGTGGCGGGAGATCGAGCAGGCGCGAGTCACGTGGGGTCTACCCGGGTTTCTCGCTATCGATACCGACCGGACATTGCGAGGCTGGGCTTACTTTCTTCCCGAGGGAGAAACGGTACATCTCGGTGGTGTCGTCGCAGACACGCCGGAGGCCACGAAAGTGCTGCTCGATGCCTGCCTGGAGTCCGCGCTACGGCCGCCGCGACCCGCCCGCGTTTCGTGTTTTCTGCCGATTCGCGCCGAAGGGTTCGAGGAAGTGCTCCGCGAGCGCGGCTTCGTCTGCGAGCACTATCGCTACCTGAGCAGGGCGATCGCCAAGGGTGAGGACACTGCCGAGGCCGAGGCATGGACGGCCGGCGATCTTCTGCCTGCGGCAGCGCTCCTGCGCGATGCGTATGGCGTCGAAGGCAAACACTTTGCCCCGCGAGGCACGCCGGAGGAGTGGGAACAGTACGTGCGAAGCCTGGTGGAGCGTCCCGGTTGCGGTGTGATCGAACCGACGATCACGCGCGTCGTCCGCAATGGCACCACTCTACAGGCGCTCGTGCTCGCAACCAGGATCGCGCCCGGCACGCTGCATCTGCCGCAAGTTGCCGTCCATCCGGCCCGGCGTCGCGAAGGGCTCGCGCGTCGCCTTGTCGAGGAAGCCTGCCGGTCAGCCGCGGCACGCGGGGTGAAACAGGCAACGCTGCTCGTGGCGGAAAGCAACGCCAACGCGCGGGCGCTCTACGAGAAGATGGGATTTACCGATACGTCCGCGTTCCTGGCGGGGACGCTGGTGCTTTAGAGTCAGGTGTCAGGCAGTGAAACGTGAATAGACGGCTGTCCGTCCCCGTCCGGCAGTGAATCGAAGCGAAGCTTTCACGATTCACTGCCTGACACCGGGCGAACGATCTCCACCGAACCAGGTCCTGTAATGCGCGCCTTGAGGCCGCGGCGGCTCGATGGGACAAGCACGCGGATCAAATCTCCCACCTGACCGCTGCCTGACGCGCGACCAACGCCGCTGACCTGGATCGCCCCGGTCGACAGACTGACTTTGACTTGATCCCCTGACTTGACGACAGGAGGAACGACCACGGCGGCGGTGGTCAGGATCTCTCCCGCCCCGAGGTCGCGACGCGCCTGCGCTCCGACGATTTCGGCCATCGTCGGCAGGCGGTCCAACAACATGCCCTCGAGCTCGGCCTCAACCAATTCGATCGCATCCGCGTCGATGTTTTCGCCGCGGGCGACGGCTTGACTCGAACGAACCGCGGCTCCGGTTACAGTGAGCCTGGCGACGACCGATCCCACACGCGTATCACCCACGGCGAGAATGAAGCGCATCGGTCGCCCGAGCCGGGAGCCGGGTTCAGGAAAAGCAACCAGCGGTTCGCATTCGGCGACGGTGATGCTGCCGCATCGCTCGCCTGTACGAGTCAGCTCGATCACGACGACGCGCACGTTGCCCATGCGCTCCTGAACGGCGCGCTCAATGGCAACCGGCACTCGGCCGGTCAGCGCGAGACTGAGAGCAATGACATGCCACATCACGGATTACCGGGCCAGGTTGTTGATTTGCTGCAGCCTCTCGTCGGCGGTGCGAACCATCGTTATCGCGCGCCCGTCATCGCTCACGCCTCAAGAAATCGCCAAGGTGTCGCCAGGTGATCGAGCAAGGGAGGTACCCGAGTACAACTTCGCGCGATTGCACGGAAAGCACCGTCACGAAGCAAGTCATGAGATCGGATAGCCGACAGCGCCTGACGGACAGGCAGACGCGGCGAGACTTCAAAGTTCGAGTTTGCGACTTCCGGCTGGTCGAGCACGAACGGCTTGGCGACGTAGTCGTCGGCCCTCCCAGACGGCACGAACGGCGACATCGATGCTCGCGTAGCCGGTGATCATGACGACATAGATCGAAGGATTTGCGTCTCGCGCCGCCTTGAGCATCTCAAAACCATCGGCGCAGGCAGGTGCAGATCCAGATGATCACGGCAAATTGCCTCGGATCTCGCGCAGTATCTGCGATCGCAGCCCGCCCCTCGTGCGCCGTGGAGACTCGAAGCCCTGGTCGCGACAGAACTCCGAAAGAGGTTCCCTCGCGCGGACGTCGTCGTCTACAATGAGCGCTTCCTTTTGGGCAGCTGCACTGATGCCATCTGAGTTGCTTTCCTACCTCGGCAACAACACTGTCGCCATGTCGATCAATCGACGAACCGGCTGGATGCTTCAAAAAACGTTAACCAACTCCGGGATCTTCCCGCTCGGAGAATCGGTCGGTATGTCGGACTGCCGACGATCCGACGATAACTGACGTAGACGAACCTATGAGCCAGCGCGCACTGCCGTCCATTCTCGTCGTCGAAGATGACCTCGATCTTCGTCAGACCATCGTCGCCAGCCTTGAATCCAATGGCTTTGCGGCCGCGCAGGCCGCCGACGCCGCCGACGCCATCGAGCGGCTGCGTTCCTTTGCGTACGATGGGCTCGTCGTCGACCTCCGGTTGCCGGACGCCGACGGAATGACGGTACTTGACGAAGCCCTTGACCGCTATCCGGAAATCCGGGCGATCGTGATGACAGGCTTCGGCGGCGTGGCAGAAGCGGTGGCCGCGATCAAGCGTGGCGCGGTCGACTTCCTCATCAAGCCCTTCCAGCTTTCGCAACTCTCTCGCGTGCTGCATGCCGGGCTCGAGCAGCAGCGACTTCGTGAAGAGAACGCGGAGCTCAAGGCGCAGCTGAAAGGCAAGTTCAGATTCGAGAACATCATCGGCCGGCACAGCACGATGCAGGCGCTCTTCACGACGCTCGAACTGGTGTCGCCGATGAACAGTACGGTACTGATTCATGGCGAGACGGGCACCGGCAAGGAATTGATCGCGCGCACGATCCATCACAACAGCCCGCGTGCCAACGAGCGCTTCGTGGCCTTCAACGCCGCCGCGATTCCCGAGACGCTCGCCGAGGCGGAACTCTTTGGACACGTCAAGGGCGCCTTCACTGGCGCCGTGAACTCGCGCGCCGGTCGTTTCGAACTGGCACATCGCGGTACGTTGTTCATCGACGAAGTGGCATCGATGTCGCTGCCGCTTCAGGCAAAGCTGCTGCGAGCGCTGCAAGAACGTGAAATCGAGCGCGTGGGTGAGTCGAGGCCGCTGCGTCTCGATATTCGCGTGATCGCGGCGACCAACACCGACCTGCGCAAGCTCGTCAAGGACGGGACCTTCCGCGACGATCTCTTCTACCGTCTCAATGTGATTCCGGTGACGATGCCCGCATTGCGGCAGCGTCGCGAGGATATCCCGCTACTCGCACAGCACTTCGTGCGAAAGTCGTGCACCGAGAACAACATTGCCATCAAAACCATGACGCAGGACGCTTTGCGTGCGCTGATGGCGTACGACTGGCCGGGGAACATCCGTCAGTTCGAGAACGCCGTGGAGCACGCCGTGGCGATGGCTGCGGCGAAATCGGAGATCGGCCCCGAAGCGTTTCCCGATGACGTACGCGAGCGCGCGGGATCAATGCTGGTTCCGACGGTTGCGATTCCCGATGAAGGATTGAACTTCACCTCGCTGGTGTCGCAACTCGAGCGCGAGTTGATCCTACGCTGCCTCGAGAAGACCGGCGGCAACAAGCGCCAGGCGGCGCGTCTGCTGAATCTGAGCCGGACGACGTTCATCGACAAGTTGCATCGCCTGAACCTCGAACGCGGCGCCGCGTAACCCTTCCCTCTGATTGTAGAGGCGGGATCTTAGACCCGCATTCAACCCGCGGCAGGCAAGCGGATTTCGAAACACGCGCCGATGTCCCGAGTCAGCAGCGTCAGCGTGCCCCCGCATTGTTCGACGGCCGAACGCGCCACCGACAATCCCAATCCGCTCGCCTCTTCGCGCGGCCGCGTCGTGAAGAACGATTCGAACAGGCTCTCGGCCGCGGCGGCCTCGATGCCAGGACCGTTGTCCGAGATCCGTAGTGACACGGAGCCTTGCGATTCCTCGAGTTCCAGCCGGATCGCACCGTCCATCTGCCCCGCAAGCGCTTGTTCGGCGTTGACGATCAAGTTGAGCACGGCGAGTTGCAGGAGGGCGTCATTGCCGGTGACGAGAAACTGGCCGGTCGAAGGCGAGTCGAGCCTGACGGAGAGGCGGGCGCGCCCTATTGCAAACGCACGCAGCGCCACAGATCGCCGGGCAACCTCGCGCAGATTCGTATGGCCCATGGCATCGACCTTCTGTCGCGCGAAGAGCATGACCTCCTGGATGGCGGTGGCTGCGCGGGCGTTTTGCACGGCGATGCGCTGCAGGCCGTCGGCAACCGAGGCCGGTAATCCCGGGGTGACTTGCAGGAGCTCGGTCGTCCCCCCGATGACCTGAAGGGCGTTGTTCACCTCGTGGGCGACGCCGGCCAGCAGGCGCGCAACGGTGGTTGCGCGATTCAGCGTCAGCAGGTCGATCGGAGTGGGCGTCCTCGCAAATTCGTTCGACATTCGCCTAAACCTTCTCTTTGCCCCGCCGATTACACAGCTGACTAGCCGATCGGCCTTGGGCATGTTCGCGGGCTCGCGGCTGGGTAGCACAGTGTCTCTTAGGCGCGCGCGCAACAGCCTGCTCAGGATATCAACATGCGCTTTCTGATCATCGACGACTCCAGCACGATGCGCCGCATCATCATCAACACGTTGAACAAGCTCGGACACCAGGACGTGGCCGAGGCCGGCAACGGCCGGGAGGGCTCGATCGCCTCCGTGCAGGCGGCCCGGTGGATGTGATCAACACCGACCGGAACATGCCGGAGATGAGCGGCTTCGACTTCATGCGCTCGATGCCGGACATCAAAGATACGCCGGTGCTTGTGGTCACGACCAACACGGCCAAGGACGACATCGTCGAGGATATCCGGACGCGTCCCTCGTTATCGCCCGTAGGGCAGGTCTTCTTTGTAGACCCGCCGCACCTATACACTAAATCCATGCAATTGCGGTCCGCCCGCCTCTGCCTGGATTGCGACGAAGTTCATGATGCGCAGCGATGCCCGCACTGCGCGTCAGAGACGTTTGCGTTCATCACCCGCTGGGTGCCGGTTCCCGATCGACCCGATCGACCCCAACCGGATCGACCCGATCGAAAGGATCGACCCGATCGAGCAGAGACCCGTGACCGGTCGCCCGAGCCATCGAGTCCGGAGACTCTCGGCGCCTATCGTGAGATGCTACGTCCCGACCAACAAGGGGGCGGCGGAAAGTGGAAGACCATCCGGCGCGGCGCCGTAGGTCTGGCACTGTTCGGAATCGCCGGATGGCTCTGGCGGCACAACAACCGGCCAACCGACGAAGCCGATCAGACTTCCGGCAACGACGCATCCAAGCAGCAACCGACATGAACGCGATGGTGCCCGCAGCGTGAGTTCGCATGTCAGCGTCACGGAGGCGCACCGATTCGCGCAGGCCCGAGCGTCGATCACGTGGCGCGTCAACGCGGAGCGGGTCGTGCTGCTCGGCTGGGCGCGGGCGATCCTGCTCCAGCTTGCACATCCGCTCGTTGCCGCCGGTGTCTTCGATCACAGCGGCTTTCGCGGCACGCCTTACGCTGCTGCGTCGCGGCTGTATCACACCGTTCACGCCATGCTCTCGCTGACCTTCGGTGACGAAGTCGCTCGCCAGCGGACGCTCGACGCCATCCGCGCGATTCACAGGCGTGTGAATGGCGTGCTGGCTGAAACGACTGGACGCTACCCGTCGGGAACGCGATACTCAGCCGAAGATCCCGACCTCGTCTTGTGGGTACATGCGACACTCATCGAGTCGGTCCTGCTCGTCTACGAGCGGCTGGTGGCGCCGCTCACTCCAGCCGAACGGGATGAATACTGCGCGGAAGCGTTTCCCATTGCGGTCGCGCTCGCGGCGCGCGAAGACGAGGTACCCAGGACATGGGCCGATCTGATCGCGTATCTTGAACGCACGTACACGTCGAATGCCATCGCCGTGGGAGCACAAGGACGAGAGTTGGCCCAGGCGGTCCTGTCGCCATCAGGTGGCTGGATGGTAGCGCCGGCCACCTGGATCAATCGCATGATGACGATTGGGCTACTTCCTTCCCAGGTGCGCGAACAGTACGCCATGATGTGGACCGCCCGACAGGAGCGCACGCTGGCGCGACTGATCTCTGCTCTGCGCCTGACGCGGCGCGTGCTGCCAGAGGCTGTCGCGCTCTGGCCTGACGCCCGGAGGTAAACAGGATGCCGCTACACATTGGGATCGTGGCCTGCTCCGCCGAAGGCGCAGCCCTGTGTTACCGCACGATCTGTATGGAGGGCGCGCAGGTTCTCGGCCAACACGATCATCCCGAGACCTCGATGCACACGCACTCGCTCGCCGAGTACATGAAACGCATCGACCGCGGTGACTGGATGGGGGTGGCGGAACTGATGCTCGGGTCGGCGCGGAAGCTCGCCGGCATCGGGGCCGATTTCCTCATCTGCCCGGACAACACGATCCACCAGGCGCTCGCATATGTCGAGCCAAAATCGCCGCTCCCCTGGCTGAACATCGCTGACGTTGTCGCCGACCATGCCGTCGAGCGCGGGTTCCGGCGCCTCGGCCTGACCGGTACTCGGTCGCTCGTCGAAAGCGAGATCTATCCCGAACGCCTCGAAGCGCGCGGCCTGGAGTGCGTGCGCGCGAACACCGTCGAACGCAACGCCATCAATCGCATTATCTTCGAGGAGTTGGTGAACGGCATCTTCACCCTCGAAGCGGTGACATATTTTCACCGCGTGTTCGAGCGGATGAGACGAGATGGCTGTGATGCCGTGATTCTCGGCTGCACTGAGATCCCGCTCATCATGAATGATGCGAACGCACCGCTGCCGACGCTGGACTCGACGCGCCTGCTTGCGCGCGCCGCTCTCCGTCGGGCTGTGACAGGCGCGAGTCTCGGCTCTCGGCGCTAAGGCCTTCGAGGAATTGAATTCTCTTTTGGCGGGAACTCCCCTTCCCATCGCGCAATCACGACGGTCGCCAGGCAATTTCCGAGCACGTTGAGCGACGTGCGAAGCATGTCGAGGACCGCGTCGATTCCGAGAATGACGAACACCGGTTCGGCGGGCAGCCCGAAGGACGACACCGTGCCCAGCAGGATGACGAGCGCGCCGCGCGGAACACCGGCCACACCCTTGCTCGACAGCATCAGCGTGAGCAGCAGCACGAATTGCTGGCCCACTGGCAGCTCGATTCCCGCCGCCTGCGCTACGAAGATTGCAGCCAGTGAGAGATACAACGTGCTGCCATCAAGGTTGAAGCTATAACCCGTCGGCATTACGAACGCCACGATCTGCCGCGGCACGCCGAGACGCTCCATGGCTTCCATCGCGCGCGGCAGCGCCGCCTCGGAACTGGTCGTGGCAAACGCAATTGAGATCGGCTCGGCCACGGCCTGTATGAATTGCCGAATCGGTACCCTCGCCATGTACGCCACCGGCAGCAACACGACGAGCACAAAGATCGCAACGGCGATGTAGAACGTGGCGAGCAACTGAAAGAGATTGACCAGGATGCCCAGCCCCAACTGGCCGACCGTGTAGGCGATCGCCGCGCCCACGCCGACTGGCGCCATCAGCATCACAATCCGCGTGAAGCGGAACATCGTCTCGGCGAGGCTCTCGGCAAATGCGAGCATTGGACGCCGTTTGTCGTCAGGGATCAACGCGAGCGCCACGCCAAAGATCACGCTGAAGACGACGACCTGGAGCATCTCGGCCTCGGCGACCGCCCTGGCGATATTTTCGGGAAACACATCGAGGACGATGTCCTGCCAGGTGCGTGGTCCGGCCTGCTGAATCTGCGTCGTCTCGACGGTCGCGGGCAAGGTGATGCCCACGCCGGCGCGACTCACGGTGATCGCGCCCCACCCGATCAGGAGCGCGAGCGTGGTGACGACCTCGAAGTAAATGAGCGCCTTCACGCCCATCCGGCCAACCTGCCGAAGATTCGAATGCCCGGCGATTCCGACGACGAGCGTGGCAAAGAGGAGCGGCGCGACGATGGTCCGGATGAGGCGCAGAAAGATTTGCGCGAGCACGCGGAGGTTCGTCGCGATCGCGGGATAGTCGTGACCGAGCTCTGCGCCGGCGGCCATGCCGACGAGGATCCACAGCGTGAGGGACCGACGGCGCCACGCCCAGACGGCGAGGAGGACGATCGCGGCCACGCGCAGGAGCATCAACATGCGCATGTTATACTTCGATGTTCCTGCCTTTTTACTCTCGTAGTGTGTCTGGCTTCAGCCGGACTTCACGATTGCAGCTGCGGAAGTGGCGGAATTGGCAGACGCGCTAGCCTCAGGAGCTAGTGGCCGCAAGGCCATCGGGGTTCGAGTCCCCGCTTCCGCACCACTCGATGCGGCCGCTCACGCGGCCGCCCTCGTGGCAGGCCGCGACCAGAGGCTGCATCGCTGCGGTTACCACTCGATCTCGTCTACAAGGAACGATACTCCTCAAAGGAGTCGGCCCTCGAGAGAGAAAGACAGCTCAAGCCATGGAGTGCGCAAAAGAAGGCGGCACTTGTCCGAGGCGATTTGGACAAACTTAGGCGCTTGAGTCGTCGGCGCGCGCCAAAATCAACACCTACGAACGAGAGCCGAAGCGCGAGCTTCGGTTGGCAAGCCACGCGAAGGTTGTCCTCCGTAGCGCGTAGCGCGAAGGAGGACCTCGCCTGCGAACCTTCGCTGGCTACGGGACGAGTTTCAACCGGCTCAACTCCGCCGCAATCGTCCGCGCAATGATGGCGTAGCCCTCCGGCGTGCAGTGACCGTCCTTCACGTAGTAGACGGGCACACCAGCGAGCGATGCCGCGCGGAGCGGCGGCAGGGTATCGATGAACGACACGCCGTTCCGCGCCGACCAGGTCGCGACCCGTTCGCTCGGGTAGGCGTGCTGCGGCGCCCACGCTTCCAACATCGGAATGTAAATAATCGCCAGCTTCGCGCCCGACCGGTTCGCGACGTCCCTTATCCGGCCAAACTCGTCTTCGACGCGCCGCCAGTCCTTCTCGTGGAAGCCGTCCGCTCGATAGATGTCCTCGGGACGACTCGGCGTGCGGCGCTGCAGGCGTGACGCGACGTACCGCGAGAGCACGATACGAAAGACGTGCGAGTACTCGACCAGGAACATACCAACCGACCCGAGTTCCTTCGATTCAATCGTGCGTAGTTTGCCTGCAGCATCGGTCTGAATCGCATCGATCCCCAGCGCTGTGTCGATGATGTCGTTCGGCACGAAGCCGACGAGGATCAGATCGGGCGAGTACTGGAGGCCGTAATGTTCCAGCACCAGCCGCTCCGGCTCGGGAAAGTAGCGCACGATGCCGAGCTTGACGATCTCCACCGATGGATGCAACGCACCGCGGTCATTGAGCATCGTCTCGAGCTGCGCGAGGTAGGTTTGCGCAAACGGCACGGCCGCGCCATACGTGAAGCTGTCGCCCAATGCGACGATTCGGAACGATCCCGCCGGCTTGGCGAGCGCGTGTTCGGTGTCGCGAAAACCAAGGCTGTTGTGGGCGTAGTCGAAATCGAATTCGTCCGTCGGTGATCGGCCAGTCAGGTGGCTCCCCGGCGCGGGCTTGAACGGTAGGTACGGATCGGCGACGAACGCTTGCGCGGCGGTGTTCAGCGGCGCGAGGCCGGCGACACGCACGCCGGCTTCCAAAACCAGGAAGCAGACAACGGCGACCACGCCTGTTGCGGCGAACGGGGTCCAGCGCGACCGCGTCGTGTGCGGGGACGGCATCAGGGACGCCGATGATAATGTACCTCGCCAATAGCATTGCGCAGGCAAGGCCTATGGTTGCGAGTCTGCTGATCAACGACTGGTGACGGCAGCACCAAAGGAACGTCCCAACCAGGTAGAACGGCACGCGTTGCAGACACGCGCGAGTGCTACGCTAAGAATGCATGACCGAAGGCTTGGCCTATAGCATTTTCACGGCGGCCTTCATCGGCGGACTTGCGGCGTTCGCACTCGGGATGGTCGTCGTGGCTGCGCTCCTGATCCGCAGGAACCGAAGTGCGCGGTAGATAGGCGGCTAGACACGGGAGACCCGGTGGCCTACCAACTCATCGCCGTGATCGGTCTCGTGGTCGCCGTCCTGGTGGTGTCGACGAGGCTGCATAGCCGGTCGTGGCCGGGGCGTCCTGGTTGGGAATACCAGCGCGTCTTCTCAGTTGGATTCGGCGGACTGCTCTTCTTCGTCGCCGGGCTCATCGGCTGGGACCTGAAATACAGCCACGGCTGGTTCCAGGGTACGAAGTGGGTTGACGGCCCGATCTGGTGGGAGATTTTCCTCGGTACCGGACTCTTGCTGCTTGCGGCCTTCTGGGCGCGTCGAGTGCCGTCACATTCTGCGTCACGGTGACGCGCGCGTTCGACCGGGCGCGGCGCGCTAGCGCGCGGAGTGGCGAGCTCGATTCTTCTGCAGCTGGCGAGAAGCTCAACGCGTGGTCTTGCGCCGCAGCGAATGACGAAACGGCCGCGCCATTCTGGTAGTGAATGCCGCAAACGGAAGTAACGCGGCCGAAATCCCCAATGCCAGCGCGAGGAGCGTGACGACCAGCAGAAACTCCATGGCGTCCCTCCGAGGCGAGTCGATGGTGGCAGGTGGCCGCTCTACATCCACCATCGATCAAGCGATGTCAGATCAGGTGCGTGATGTTTGGCTCAACGCCAAGCAGTGCCTTGCCGTAGACCTCCAGGTTCACCTGCCACTCGGTTATCGCGTGATGACTGGCGGTATGCACATCACGCCAGAGCCGCTGCATGCGATTCGAGTCGGCCAGGCTCGACGTGCCATGCGCGGCGACCAGCACTTCGACCGCCTCGCGACAGTACTTTGCGACCAGGGCGGTATCGATGCGAACCCTGGCGCGCTCGGTCAAATCCATGTGACGTCCCTGCTCGGCGGCGCGATCGAGATCATCAGCCGCTCGCTGCGCATGCAGAGTGGCAGTATCGATCTTCATCGCGGCCTCCGCCACTTGCATCTGGAAACCGGCGGACTCAGCCTGCAGCGGGAAGTTGGTGTGGGTGATGCCTCGCGACCACGCCTTGGCAATCGCATGCTCGAGCGCCGCACGCGCGACGCCAATCTGCGAGCCCGCGAGGATCAACACCGTCACGGGAACGAGGTCCACGCGGTAGACGACTTCATCCTTGAACTCGGTGCGATAGGTGCCGGCAAAGGCTTGCGGATACGGCAGGAACCGGTGCTCCGGCACGAAGACATCCTGGGCCACGATCGTGTTGCTGCCGGTGCCCTTCATGCCGACCATGAACCACGTGTCCTCGATGATCAGCTGATCCATGGGCATGAGTGACAGACCGAAGTTGGCCATCTCGCCGCGTTCGTTCTTCATGTGGATGCCGCACGCACCCCACTGCGCGTGCAGCGATCCCGATGCCCACGGCCAACGCCCGTTGACCCGCCATCCGCCGTCGACCGGAACGGCCTCGCCATTCGGCGCGAGCGATCCAGCGGCCCACGCGTCGGGATTCGACTCCCAGACATCGCTTTGCGCGCGCTCGGGAAAGAGCGACGCCAGCCACGCGCACACGTTGACGAGGCTCGCGACCCATGCCGTCGAGCCGCAGCCGCGACCGAGCTCGCTCATCACATCGATGTAGGCCCGGATAGAGGTCTGATATCCACCGAAACGCTTGGGCACCATCAGCGCGCACAGGCCCGTCTCCTTCAGGGCCTGGACGACCTCATCCGGGAGTCGCCTCTGCGCATCGGTTTTTTCGGCGTTCCGCTCGAGGAGAGGTCGGAGAGACGCCGCGCGGGCAATCAACGTCGCGGCATCTGGCACATCGGACATCGTGGTCACGCGACCTCCTTGCGCTCGGGATTGTAGCCGCGTACGCAAGGCGCGCGTCGGTCGGATCGCAGAGGTGGCTGAGGGCGCGGAGAAATACCAAACGCAGGAAAGCCTGCGAGCCCGCCTCCCAGCCGGATCGAAAGACCCGCTTCTACGTCATTTTCGCACGCGTCGATCTACGGAACGATGCGGGAGCCGGTCACGAATCGGCGGTAATTACCGAAGCTCTGCGAGATCCGCGTTCTCGGGCTTCCTGAATTCCTGACGATGGTGGTCGTGTCGATCGTGGCAGGAAGCAGCAACGTCTCGTCCGGATCGGAAAAAGGCACACGACGGTATCTAATCGAGCTGTCCGCGCGCTCGATCGTCATGTAAGGCGATCCCCCCGCACGTTGTTGCTTCACGGGGACCGCGATGTCAACGAGGCCGATGATCCCTTCATCGAGCCGCAGGATTTCAGCAGTTTCGGGATCGGCCCAGATGCGGCCACGCGCGCGGCCTGGGAGGTCGATGGTGACGCATTCGTCCCTCCATTCGACCTTCGGCGTTTCGGGCTTCACCGACCGATAGTCGATCATCATCGCCGCCCGCCCATCGACACGTCCTAGCCCCGCCGCTTTGAAGATGAACTTCTCCCGCCGGTCTGGAAGCAGGAACGCAAGCGGCTCGGGAGACGTGCTTCGTGGATCCAGGCACTCTGGTTCCTGTCCTGGCTTGGGAGGACGGCCGTTGATTGACATCAACTGCCTCGAAACCTTCGCCGGCACATCGTCGTCGTCGGCATCAGGGTTCCACTCCACCCTGAGTTCGTAGATCAGTCTGCGCGGGAATCCTTCGCTTCTCAGGTCCAAACCGAGAGGTTGGATGGTCACGCTCTCGTCGACGACGATGCTCTGCGCGCGGGTGTAGTAACGCTCGACGTAATCACCCACGCGAGCGACAGACGTATCTGGAGACACCGACTGTCCGAGGGCGCCGACGCCGGACACGCTGAGGACGGCGGCCCAAACCGCGTAACGCAGATACCACCTCGAGGGTCGAGACAACGTGAACACGGCGGAATGTGCTACTTTACCCGCCTTCCCAGCGAAGCAGAACTAGAACGAATACCTGAACAAGAACGAGAACCAAGACCGGAGACCGAAGGCGGGCGCCCGAAGACGGGAGTCCGGAAAACAGGAGGAAATCCAGATGCGAAGGATGCGACATGTTCTTGCGGCGACAGCATTTGCCGCACTGGGAACGCTGGTGGCGTTTGCCCAGGCGCCTCAGCAGCCCGCCGGCGGCGCGCCGGGTCAGGGTCGCGCTGGCGGTGGCGGACGCGGTGGCCCTGCGGGTCCAGCCTCGTTCTTCATCACCAGTGTCGGTAAAGGTGACGGCGCCAACTATGGCGGCATCGCCGGAGCCGATGCTTACTGTGCGCAGATGGCCAAGGGTGGCGGACTGGAAACGCCGGCCGGACGCACGTGGCGCGCCTACCTCAGTCAGCCAGCGGCTGGCGGTCAGCCGGCCGTGAACGCGCGGGATCGCATAGGCGCGGGTCCGTGGTTCAACGCGCGCGGTCAGCTCATTGCCAATAACGTTGCCGATCTCCATGGAGACGTGCAGCGGGATCGCAACAGCATCAACAAGACGTTCGCGCTCAACGAAAAGGGCGGGGTCGTAAATGGCGTCGGCGACATGCCGAACCAGCATGACATCCTGACCGGTTCGGATTCGACCGGACGCGCCGTTGCCGGCGACATGGACACCACGTGCACCAACTACACGAGCAACGGCGACGGCAAAGGCAGCGTGATGCTGGGACACCATGACCGAACCGGCGGCGGCAATTCGTCATGGAACGCCGCGCATGGATCGCGTGGCTGCAGTCAGCCCAATCTCGTGGCCACGGGCGGCGCGGGCTTGTTGTACTGCTTCGCGGCGAATTAAATGGTGAGCTGACCTAATCCCCAACTTCCAACGCCCAACTCCCAAGCAGTTTTCGTTTGGGAGTTGGTGCATTGCCCTTCGACTATCGCTCAGGGCACTCCGGGCGAAGTCGAGGGGTGGCAGTCCGGAGTTGGCTAGCTATCGTCGGTCTGCCAGTCTGCGGGCGGCTGTGGCCCCAGCTTGATGTGGGCAATATCCGGATCGCCGTCTGCCCTGTCCGAACCAGTCGTCGCCTTCCGGTCCTTCGCATCCTGACGACGCGCGGCCTTCTGCTGGCGCCGCTCGATGAGGGCTTTCTCTCGTTCGCGTTTTGCAGCGGTCGGTCGGGCGTTTCTGGCCATGCGGCGTCTTCAGCATACACCATCGGACCACACGTCGCGACAGTGTTAGCATGCAAGTTCCGCGTGCCAGACAACCAGCAGAAAGAGCCTTCCATTTGCACCTGGCCGAGACCGGAGCGCGCCAGACCGTCCACGGAGAACGGAGACCTGCGACCTTGACCGTATTTCCTAACCGCATCAACCGCATCGAGGCGCTCGCCCGCGATCTGTGGTGGAGCTGGACCCCTCCCGCACGGCAGGTCTTCCGACAGCTCGACTATGCCCTGTGGCGGATGACGGCGCATAACCCGGTTCGGATGCTTCAACTGCTCACGCCGGAAGCGCTCGAACGCGCGTTGTCCAATCCGGAGTGGCTTGCGAACTACGATGCCGCCGTCGCGCGGCTCGATGCGTTGCACACATCACGCGCCACGTGGTGCCATCGCGAGCACCCGGAGCTGGCGGGCAAACAGATTGCCTACTTCTCCGCCGAGTTCGCGCTGCATCAATCACTGCCGATTTACGCCGGCGGCCTGGGCGCGCTGGCAGGCGATCACTGCAAGGAAGCCAGCGACCTCGGGATACCGCTCATCGGCGTCGGCTTCATGTATCCGCAGGGCTATTTTCATCAGAGCCTGACCGCTGACGGATGGCAGCAGGAGGTCTACGAGAAGCTGAATTGGACGAGCGCTCCGGTCGAACCTGCTATTACACCCGATGGCAAGCCGTGCATCACCGCAGTCCCGCTCGGCAACCGGACGGTCCTCGTCGCGGTTTGGCGAGTGCGCGTCGGGCGCGTTGTCCTCTATCTGCTCGATACCGACCTCGAAGAGAACGCGCCATGGGACCGCGACCTCTCGGCGCGCTTGTACGGTGGCGATCGCGAGACACGCGTGCAGCAGGAGATCATTCTTGGCGTTGGCGGCGTGAGGGTGCTGAAGGCCATGGGCTACAAGCCCGCTGTCTATCACCTGAACGAAGGGCACGCGGCCTTCGTCGTGCTGCAGCGCATCCGCGATCTGTGCGAAGCGGGCGCGAATTTCGAGAGTGCCCTGGACGAAGTTCGTCGCACCACCGTCTTCACCACGCACACGCCTGTGGCCGCGGGACACGACGCGTTTCCGTTTCACCTCGTCGAAACCCATCTGGCAGGCGCCTGGGGTGACCTCGGTGGATACCGTGAGCAGTTTCTCGCGCTTGGCCACCATGACAGCGGCGGTGGCCCGATGTTCAACATGACCGCCCTCGCGATGCGCGCCAGCGGCGCCATCAACGGCGTCAGCCGTCTGCACGGCGAGGTGACCAAGCGGATGTGGCAGTCGATCTGGCCCAGTGTACCGGTGGAAAAGCTGCCGATTCTATCGATCACCAACGGCGTGCACGTCTCGACGTGGGCGTCAGCGGAGATCGCCTCACTGCTCGAACGGCATCTCGGCCAGAACTGGCTCGACTCGCACGACGACCCCGCCTTGATCGATCGCGTGATGGACATCCCGGACGAAGAGCTGTGGGCGGCACGCCAGGCGCTCCGGTCGTTTCTGTCGAATTTCATTCGCGAGCGCGCGCGCACGCGATGGACGCACGAACATGTGAGCGCGGCGCGGATCGTCGCTGCCGCCACGCTTTTCGACCAGAACACGCTCACGATTGGCTTCGCCAGACGGTTCACCAGTTACAAGCGTTCCGAGCTGGTCTTCTCGGATCCCGATCGCCTGGCAAGAATCCTGACCGCCCCGGGGCGCGCCGTCCAGATCGTGTTCGCGGGGAAGGCGCATCCCGCAGACGAAGTCGGCAAGCATCAGCTCCAACAGATCTTCCGTCGTGCGCTCGACCCCAAGTACGGCGGTCGCATCGGATTCGTGGACGACTACGACCTCCACGTCGCGCATTTCCTCGTCCAGGGGTGCGACGTGTGGTTGAACAACCCGCGCCGGCCGATGGAGGCCAGCGGCACCAGCGGCATGAAGGCGGCCATCAACGGAACTCCGCATCTATCGATCGGCGACGGCTGGTGGGCAGAAGGATTCACCGGCGAGAACGGTTGGCTCATCGAAGGGCGTGCGGATTCCAATGACCAGGGCGCGCAGGATTGGGCCGATTCGGAGGCGCTTTACACCCTGATCGAGGAGCAACTCGTTCCCACGTTCTACGAGCGCGACTCGCGCGGTATCCCGCGGAGGTGGCTCCAGATTGTCAAGCAGTCGATTCGCACGGTGTTGCCGGGATTCAGCGCGCGCCGGATGCTGAAGGATTACGTGCGGGAGATGTATCTGCCAGCCGTCCGCCGCGAAACGCTCACCATCTAGCAAGCGCATGGTCGTCACGTCGGCGCGCGGCCTTGCCAGATATAATTGAGCGATGGCGCCTCGAAAATCGAATCTCGCCAAGACGAAGTGCGCCCTCTGTGAAGCCAAAGAAGTTTCAGAGCCGCGCGGTGAGGAGCGCTACTGCCGAGACTGCTGGGAAAAGAAGATCGCCGTCGAGGAGATCGTCGCCCGGGAGTTCGCGCTCAAGCGGTACATCCGCGCTCACAGCGCCGAGAAGTACCTGATCTATCACTCGACAATCAAGCGGCCGTGCGGCCAGATTCTCGTCGTCGACGACGGTTACGATCTGTTTCTCTCTGTGATCCTGTATCCGAACTTCGGGTGGGATGAGCCCGCCTACCATCTCGATGGCGATCCGGAGGGGCGAACCTTCGCCGAGATCCTCGTCGATGTCGTGGCAACCGAGGTGATCGAGCCCTGGGGCGGGGGGAAATGGCACCTGGAGATTTTCCGATCCGTTAACCCCGAGCCGGAAGACTGGAACGGGGAGATGTAGCTATAATGCCCGCGTTTGGTGGAGGTCAGCCATGAACCGTCCTGGAAGTCTTCTTGTCATACTCGCCGGCGTTACGCTTGTTGCGGCGGTTGCATCGGCTGAGCAAGCTAAGCCAGCGGTCGCGCCTCCGGCCTCGACGACGCAAAAGCCGAACGACGAAAGCGCGCCGAAAAAGCTCGTGCCTCCCGTCCGCGGTGAAGCGACGATCGGCTACTTGAAGCCGGTGACGAAACAAGAAAAGAACATGATCATCACGACGATCAAGATCAAGAACCTGTCAAACGGTGCAATCGCCGGCTTGAAGGTGGATGAGTTCTGGTATGACAAGGACGGGAATCCTGTCACCGGCTCCCAGCCATTCCGGTGGCGCAAGCCGCTGCAGCCGGGTGAAGTGATCGACGTCGTCCTGCAGGTTCCGAGAAATCCAGCAATGAATCGGAATCAGTACAAGTTCGAACACGCCAACGGCACAATCAAGGCGACGCTGCTGCCGAAGCTGTAAGGTTCGGGCCGAAGCTGTAGGCTTCGGCCGCAGCTTTAAGCGATCAGGCGGGTCTGAAGACCCGCCTCCCCTCGTCTACCAAGAGCACATTCGATCGGCGATCTGCGCGGCAACTGGAATTCGCCACAGCCGTCCAGTTGCGGCGTGCCAGATCGCGGCCAGCCACAAGATCAATCCCGCACACCAGATCAACCCCGCCGTCCAGACCCAGAACCGGAATGCATTCGGCATGAAGAGGAGCGACGTGGCGGCGAGGCCTGCGAGAATCGTCACGAGGAGCGCAATCGCGCCGAAGACCACGCACGACTGCGCCGCGTGAAAACGGACGTACAGATCGCGACGTTCCAGGAACCAGAACAGCACACCAGTGACCCACCAGCCGGAATACGCGAGCGGCGCGGCCACGCGCCCTGGCAGGTTGAGAGAAATGGGGTCGGGAGTCATCTACCGCCAGAAGTTAATCGTCGCGGTGATGAGGAGACCGTTCACGAAGTCGATGCCAAACGCGCCGACGAGCGGGACGACGAGATATGCTTTCGGCGCAGGTCCATAGCGTTCGACAAGCGCTCCCATGTTGGCCATCGCGTTTGCCGTAGTCCCCAGCATGAATCCGCAGAAGCCGCCGGCCATGACGACGGCATCGTAATCGGAACCCATGAGACGCGGGATCGCCCACACGCAAAGCGCGGCGACGAGTGCAACCTGGATGGCAAGAATGACAAAGAGCGGTACAACGACACCGGCGAGCTCCCACAGCCTGAGGGTCATCAGCGCCATCACGAGAAACAACGTCAGCGCCACCTCTCCCAAATCGTCCATTGTCTTCTGCGAGATACCAATCACACTCGTCCAGTCGTCGAGGTTCCGAATGATCGCCGCGACGATCATCGCGCCGATGTACGCGGGAAGCCGGAGTCCCATTCCCTCGATACCGGCGCTGACCCACGCACCCGCTCCCACCGACAGGGTCAGCAACACAAGATGCTTGACCAGCGCGTAGGCCTCCACGTCCTCACCGACCGGCGCCGACTCGGACGGCTCGGGCGTTCTGTCCTCGACCAGATGCGTGATCGGCATCGTCGCAGCCTCGGCTGGGATCCACCGCGGCCGCGTTCGCAACAGGTACGTGGCGACAGGACCACCAAGCAGACCGCCAGCGATGATGCCGGCCATCGCCGCTGACACCGCGAGCGTCGCCGCACCCTCAACGCCCGCCTGCTCGAAGAGCGGTGCAAACGCCAGGCCGGTCGCTGGCCCCCCAGTTAGCGTTGTCGACCCGGCGAGCACGCCCATCAGCGGATGCTCACCAAGCAGAATCGCGGTCGTGCCACCGACGACGTTTTGCAGGAATGCCGCGACCGACGCGACGACCATCATGATCGCCACGAGCGGACCGCCGCGCTTCAGCACGAGCAGGCTGGCGCCGAATCCAATCGATGCGAAGAAGCTGTTTTGCAGCGGCGTCTGCAGGGTGGTGTCGAAGGTCGGGGCCGGAAGATCCAGCGCGTGGAAGAGCGCAAACAACGCGGCGACGGGCAGGCCGCCAACGACGGGTGCTGGAATGTTGTAGCGAGCGAGCAGCGGCACCTGCCGCTTGAGCCCGTACCCGACGAACAACATCAAACCGGCAAAGGCGACGGTCTGGATCAGATCGAGACGCATCGCCCTCGTTCACCGTGCCGCGTCAGTTCAGCGCACCCTGATCTGGATGTCCTTGCTCGCGACAGTGTCCTGATTTGCGCGCGAGCGGCCTTCCACGTGAATGACGTACAAACCTGGCTCCACGGAATCCAGAGGCAGCCGTGCCTGGAAACCATAGCCGCCGCTGCTTCCTTGCAGCTCGGTGGATGAACGCTCGTCGGTCACCTGCTGGACCACGCGCCCACCCTCGGCGCGCAATTCGGCTTTGAAGTCGAGCATGTGCGCCGCCGCACCGCGCGCGTTCTCATAGAACTCCGCAAAGAGCACGACCAGGTCGCCCTTCTCGAACTCCCGAGCCGCCGTCGGCGGGCCAGGCAGGAAATCGCCCAGCGGATCCTTTGGCTTGATCGTGGGCGCCTGCCCCGCTGAAGCGGCGGTCAGCGAAACGCCACTCATCGTGAAGGACTCCTTGCTGAAGTCAGGCACTTCGAGGTCGTAGACGACGCTGCCCGCTTTGCCGGACCGATTTCCTGCCGCGACGCGCATCTGATAGCGCCCGGGCGGCAAGTTGGTCTGCGACAGCACGCGAAGGCCGCGCGTTTTAGCGCGTTCGTAGGTGTCTGGCTTCAGTGTGAGCGTGGCGGTCTGGCGCTCGCCCGGAAACACCTTGCCCTGTACACTCACGGACGTGAATGCCACCTCGACCTGCTCGTTGAACGTTCCACCGTTTTGGACGAAGTCAAAGTTCCGAATGTCGATCTCGAAGACCAATGCGACGGCCGCATTGGGCGCCTGCCCCTTGTACGCCGCCGCGAATACCTTCATCGGCACACCGGCCATCGCCAGCGGACTGCCCAGCGCTTCGGAAACAGCAGGAGCAAGCGCGGTTGGTGAAGCCGACGCAGCTGGTTGCGACGGCGCGCGGCCGCGCGCTTCGTAGTAGCCACTGCGGTTGCGGACGCGCAGACCGGGGCGCTTCGTGCGCACTTCGAGCTTGCGATACCGTCCGTTGCGGCGATCGTTCGTCGAATAGAACCCGAGCATGTAATAGCTGCTGTTCTCGGTCACGATGCGATCGAAGGCGCCGTTGAGATCGTTGCGATTCACGGCGGCGAACCCACCGGTGCTGTCCGCCAGCACACGGAGGCTGTCCTGCGACAGTCGCATCTCGTTCGCGATCGATCGCGAGCCGGCATCACCGACGGTTCCAGCAACTTCGATCAGGTCGCTTTCGGCGTTCATCAATCCCCTTGGATCGAGGGCGTAGATGGTCACGTTGCCGCGCGTCGCCGCCGCAATCGCGTCGTGGGTATCGAGCAACACCGAAGACGCCGTCGACCCGAGTTGCCCCACGGCTTCGTAGATGTCGTAGTCGACGCCCTCACCAATCAGCAACATCGACTTGCGGCGTCCGCGCACGCCGGCCATGAACTCCGCGAGCTTGCGGACGTTGTTCGCCATCTGGCGAGCACGAAACGCGCGATCCATCTGGTCGATGTCATCGCCCGGTTCGAGCTGCTCGGTCGCCGGGTTGACTCGAGCGCCCTCGATCCGCGTGAGCGTGGCCGACCGCAGCTTGCGTCCGTTGAACTTGTTGATCGCATTGACCAGTAAGCGCGGGTTGTTCGTGAAGTCCTGGCCGTCACCCGAGCGGCCGGTGAAGACGACGGCAGCCAGGTCATTCGTTCCAAAATTGTTCTCGATGAACCTCGTGGCGGCCGCCTTCACCCGCGGCGATCGGGTTACATCGGTGTGCAGGTCGTCGAGCACGAGCAGATAGATGCGACCTTCGCTATGGTCGTTGCTCTGCACGTCGGCTTCGACGGGGGCATTGGCAAACAGCGGCCGTTCCGCACGCTCGATAGGAATATTGACCAGGGCGAACGTCGCGACGTCCTGACGCTTGCCGTCCTCGAACAGCTCGAAATCGTCCTTCGTCAGGTTCGTGATCGGCCTTCCCTCGGCGTCGGTGACGAGGGCGTCGACTTCAACGTAGTTGACCTCGACACGGAACGTCAGAGGAGGCTGCTCAATCGGCGTTTGCGGCGCCGGCTGCTGCAGTTGTTGCGGCTGCGCCGGTGGCTGCTGCGCAGGTTGCTGTTGTGCAGCGAGCAGCCCGCCGCTGAGGGCCGCGAGAGTCAAGGCGAACGCAAGTCGCTGTTTCATAATATTAGAAGCGGGCTGGCACCTCAGATTATAGGACCGGGACTCGGGATCCGGGATCGGGATTCCGGTGGACCGCTTCGACTCAAGCGTTGCGACGCCACCCGGCCTTCGCGGCAGGACCAACGTCTAAGGAAGACGCAATCCCGGCTTAAAATCACCCTCATGGCGCTGGATGTGACCGCAGTTCAAGAGAGTCTACGCAAGGCAGAACTGGATGGATGGCTGCTGTACGACTTTCACGGATCCAACCCGATTGCGGCCCGTCTGGCGGGACTGACGACCGGGACTCACATGACCACCCGGCGGTGGTACTACCTCATTCCATCGAATGGCCGGCCACGCGGCCTGGTCCATGCGATCGAACGGCACAATCTCGACGCGCTTCCCGGCGACCGGGCAATCTATGCGGGCCGTGAGCAGTTGGAAGCCGGGCTGACCTCACTGCTTTCGGGCGTGAAGACGGTGGCGATGGAATACTCGCCGATGTGCGCGATACCTTACTTGTCGCGCGTCGATGCCGGGACCGTGGAGATGATCCGGGCTCGAGGTATTGAAATCGTTTCGTCCGGAGATCTCGTCCAACAGTTCGAGGCCGCATGGACGGACGAGCAATTGGCTACGCATCGCGCGGCGTCGGAGTCGTTGTATCGCATCAAGGATCGGGCGTTCACCACGGCATTCGACGCCATCACCCGTGCACGGACGCTCACCGAATACGGTCTGCAACAACAGATGGTGCAATGGTTCGAGGAAGAAGGACTCGTGACGGATTCCCCGCCAGTGGTGGCCGTGGGACGAAATGCTGGCGACCCCCACTACCTGCCGTCGGCTGAACAGTCTCTGGCCGTGGTAGCCGACGAAGTGCTCCTGCTTGACCTTTGGGGAAAGAAACACGATGCAGGCGCAGTGTTTGCAGACATCACGTGGGTCGCGGTGACATCAAAGCGTGCGCCCGCCGAGGTGTCGCGCGCTTTTCGAGCGGTTGCCGATGCACGCGATGCAGCAGTTCGGCTCGTCGCTGAAGCAGCCCGGGAAGGGCGCGATATTCGGGGGTGGCAGGTAGATGAGGCGGCTCGCGCTGTGCTCCAGGATCAGGGGTACGGCGACCGCATCGTTCATCGCACCGGGCACAGCCTCGGGGAGTCGGTTCACGGAAATGGCGTCCACATGGACGACTACGAGACCCACGACGATCGCCGGCTGCTGCCCGGGACGGGGTTTACGGTTGAACCGGGCCTTTATTTCGAATCCTTCGGCGTCCGCACCGAGATCAACATGTATCGTGGCGAACGCGAGGCAATTGTGACAGGACCGCGGCAAACCGACGTGGTGACATTAGGTTGAATTTGGGCCTATGGACTTTAACTTTCACCAGATGAGCCCGATAACCTATATGAAGTTGGCACCTTAAGGTCGACAATATCGAGGAGAACCGCTGTGCAGCGCCTGACGAGGATTTGTTCCCGTCGTCCCCGTCGCATAGCGGTCCAGGCGCGCGAAGCGCGCCAGGGAGACGCTGGTAACCGGTCGGGGGCCTTTGCGGGAATATCATAGGGCGAGTCCCTTGACTGGTTTGGAGGCTCTGATGTCCAACCGAAGAAACACCTGGTTTTACGCACTGCTCATCGCGATGACTTCTGCCACGGCGGCATTGGTCATAGCTTCGCGGCTTGGGCTGGCGCCGGAATCGTCTGCACAAACCGCGGTGGCGCCGCCGATGAACAGCGCGCCTCTCACCGGTCCGCTGACAGCCAACACGTTTCGCGACGTGGCGAAGACCGTGATGCCGGCTGTGGTAAACATTCGGACCGAGTCAAGGCAGCGCGCACAGGACCTCAGCGAGTTCTTCGGCGGAAGCGACCTGTTCGATCGCTTCTTCGGCCAGCAGGAGCCGCGTGGCGGAGGAGGAGGGGCACGGCCGCGTGAACAAGTCGTTCAGGCCGCCGGGACCGGCTTCATCATCGACAAAGCGGGATTCATCCTCACGAACAATCACGTCGTCGAAGGGGCCAACAAGATCAAGGTGTCGCTCTACGGCGAAGATGACGACCAGGAGTACGACGCGAAGGTCATCGGCCGCGATCCGCTGACCGATAGCGCCCTGATTGAACTGACGCAGAAGCCGGACCACACATTGCCGGAGGTCAAATTCGGAGACTCTGCGCAGATGCAGCCGGGCGACTGGGTCATGGCGATTGGCAACCCGTTCGGTCTGGCGCACACGGTGAGCGTCGGCGTCATCAGCGCGCTCGAGCGTCCGTTCGCCGTTGCCGAGGGGCGATCGGCTCAAGTGCTGCAGACCGACGCAGCGATCAATCCTGGGAACTCCGGCGGACCGCTGCTCAACCTCCGCGGCGAAGTGATAGGCATCAACACCGCCATCTACACCGACGCCAGACAACAGGGCAACATCGGGATCGGCTTCGCGATTCCCAGCAACACCGTCCGGGAACTTCTGCCGCAACTGCGCACGGGCAAGATCGTCCGCGGCCGCATCGGCGTGTCGGTCGGCGCCATCGCACGTGAAGCTGTTGATGAATTCGGGCTGAAGGATCGCAAAGGTGCCGTCGTCCAGAGCGTGACACCCGATAGCGCTGCCAGCAAGGCGGGGCTCGAACCTGGCGACGTGATCATTGGCTTCAATGGAAAGCCTGTGACGTCTCGCGACGAGCTGGTGAGGATGGTCGTCAACACCAGACCCGGAACCACGGTTCCACTCCGTATCGTCCGTGACCGACAGGAACGTACGGTGAATATCACGGTCGATGAGTTGGATCTCGAATCAGAAACCACAGCGCGCAACAGCGGTCGCGACACTGACGATCCCGCGCAGGAAACGAGCAGCGGTTTCGGCATCACCCTGCAGAACGTGACGCCGGAGCTTGCACGCCGTTTGCGCCTCGAGAATCGCCGTGGCGCGGTCGTCACCGAGGTCGAGCAAGGCAGCCCGGCGGCACGCGCGTCGCTGCAGCCAGGTGATGTCATCGTTCGAGTGGGTCGTCAGCCGGTCGAATCAGCTGCCGAGGCTCAGCGGGAACTGGCGCGGATTCCTTCAGGTGGCACAGCCTTCCTGCGCGTGATCCGCGGCGGTCAGGAGACGTTCGTAACGGTGACGAAGGAATAGCGCGGCTCTCTGGGCTCTACCCTTCGGTCAATGTTCGGCCCCGGGTTGCCAATCGGCACCCGGGGCCTTTTCTTTTGCTCGAACGTGCTTATAATCGGGAACCCTTGTTCGATACGAACCCCGGAACCTGGAACCTGGAAAGCCCGGAACGCAAGCCGCAAGCCGAAAGTCCAGACCCGAGAGCCCACGATGATCGAACGAGAAATCAAGCTGCAGTTTGCAAACGCCGGCGAAGCCCGCACCGCCATTTTGGCTGCCGGCGCTGCTCCACTCAAATGTCGCCGGCTCCAGGAAGACGCGCTCTTCGATACCAGTGACGAATCTCTTCGGCGAACCGGGTGCGCACTGCGAGTGCGCAGCGAATCAGGCCGAAGCCTCCTGACATTCAAAGGCCCCGTGCAGGCCAGCCGCATGAAGACGCGCGAGGAGCATGAGACAGTCGTCAGCGATGGTGATGTGCTGACGCGAGTGCTCGAGTCGCTCGGGCTGCACGTGTGGTTCAGGTGTCAGAAGTTTCGCGAGGAGTTCGCCGCCGAAGACGCAACGATTGCGCTCGATGAAACGCCGATCGGGACCTTCGTTGAAATCGAAGGCGGTGAGCGTGCGATCCAGTTTCTGGCACGGGCGCTCGGGCGTAGCGAGTCGGATTACGTACTCGACTCTTACCGCGGGCTGTTCCTGCAGCGGCGTGAGCGGCTTGGACTGACGGGCGCCGATATGATGTTCGCCGACGAATGGTCCCCGCTCTCGTCCTGACAGCAGGGCTCGCAACCCGACTTCGACCTCTATCGTTTGTTCGCGCGAAAGCCGCGCTCCCCGTCGCGGGGACACCTCTGATCGGTCGGATCCTGCGTTCGTTGTCGGCGGCGGGTGTCCGCGATGTCGTGCTCAACCTGCATCATCTCCCGCACACGCTCACACGACTCCTCGGCGACGGCGCCGAACTGGGAATGCGCCTCCGCTACTCGTGGGAGGTACCGGTTCTTGGATCCGCCGGCGGACCAAAGCGAGCGCTTCCGCTCTTGACGCACCTCGAACCCCGGACCCCGAGTCCCGAGTCCCGAGTCCCGGACTCCGGCACGTTTCTCATCGTCAACGGCGACACGCTCACCGACGTCAACCTCGCTGATGTCGTCGATGATCATCGCCGCTCGGGAGCGCTCGTCACGATGGCGGTTGTGCCGAACTCTGAGCCAGAGAAATACAGCGGGGTTCGCGTCACGCCCGACGGCGAATTCGCTGGCTGGGTGCCGCGCGCGTCCCAAGAGCCGTCGTATCACTTCATCGGTGTACAGGTTGCCGAAGCAGCGGCGTTTGCAGCCGTTCCCGCAGATGTCCCCTCCGAAGTTCGTGCGCTCTATCAGGCGCTGGTCGCCGAACGCCCGGGCGCCGTTCGCGCCTTTCGCACGCAGGCCGAGTTCTTCGACATCGGCACGCCGTCCGATTATCTCGACACCTCGCTCAGACTGGGGACACGCGAAGGGACCGACACGGCGGCACACGCGGAGATTAGCCCGACAGCGCGTGTCGAGCGCAGTGTTCTATGGGACGATGTGACTATCGGGGATGGGGCGATGCTGCGGGAGTGCGTGGTGACTGACGGCGTGCGCGTTCCGGCCGATACATCCTGGCATGGCGTCACGATCCGGATCGCGTCAGGTGAGCTTGCGTCGAGTGAACGCAAGGTCGACGGATTGGCGATCGCCTCGCTCGAACCATGACGGATAACGTACGCCCTCGAATCGATCGATACCTGTCGGAAACCGGCCTCGCCGACCGGGCCGCGAAGGTGGTCCCGCTCACGGGCGATGCGTCCGATCGCAGATACGTTCGAATCCTGTTGCGTGACGCGCCGTCGCAGGTGCTGTCTGTCTATCCCCAGGCCTTCGACGTCGAGCAATTGCCGTTTGCCAATGTGGCGCGCCTGATGGCGGCCATGCCGGTACCGGTACCTGCGATCCTCGGACACTCGAACGAGCTCGGCATACTGGCGCTGGAAGACCTCGGAGATGTCACGCTGCAAGCGCACCTGGGGGCGGCAACTCGTGCCGAGCATGCGGCGCTCTACCGCCAGGCCGTCACACTCATCGCCAGGATGCAACAGCGAGGACGAGACCTCACGTCGGACCGCTACTTGCCGTATGGCATCGCGTTCGACGTCGAGAAGCTGTCATGGGAGCTGCAGTTCTTCGCCAAGCATTTCCTGGAAGCGTATCGAGGCGCAGTTCTCACTCCCGCCGGACGTGAAGCCCTGGGCGTCGAGCTCCTGCGCATCGCGGAAGAACTGGCCGCCGAGCCGCGCGTGTTCTGCCATCGCGACTATCACAGCCGTAATTTGATGCTGCATGCCGGCCAGCTGTACATCATCGATTTCCAGGACGCCCGCATGGGGCCCGACACCTACGACCTGGTGTCGCTGCTGCGCGATTCGTACATGGATTTCAGCGAACGGGAGGTCGACGAGTTGATCGCGTTCTTCCTCGCGCTTCGCGGCGTGGGCGCCGATCGCGGCGGTGCCGGCATGGAAGCGGGCCTGTTCAGACGACGGTTCGATCTGATGGCGCTGCAACGCAACCTCAAGGCACTCGGTACGTTTGGTTTCCAGACGACGACCCGCGGCAATCCCGTCTACATCCAGTACATTCCTCGCACCATCGCCTACGTTCGCAACAACGTGGAACGCGATGCCCGGTTCTGGCGCCTGCGAGAGATCCTCTCGGCCCATCTTGACGAACTTAAATAGCTTCCGGTGTGTCGTGGGGAGCCTGAGGGCGGGCGACCGTCGCTGACCCTAACGGATACGTTGGGGAGTTGATCTGCGGCGGACTAGAATGAATGGTTGGTCCCCTCGAAGAACGAGCGGACCGTCACGCCATGTATCAGTTCGGCATCTCCACGCACCTCTTCCACGACCACCGGCTCAGCCGCGATCACCTCGTGCACGTCGCCGCTCATGGCTTCGAGAAGGTGGAGCTATTCGCGACTCGCTCCCATTTTGACTACCGCAGCGAGCAGGCAATCGGTGAACTTGCGGAGTGGCTTGCTGATACGCGATTAAGCCTGCATTCGGTCCATGCTCCGATCGTCGAGCGCATGCAGGGCGGACGCTGGATTGGCGCATTCTCGAACGCCTCTTCCGACGAGGGGCGCCGCCAAGCGGCGGTCGCAGAAACCGAAGCGGCGATCGCGCTCGCCAGTCGGCTCCCGTTCCAGTATCTCGTGCTGCACATCGGCGTTCCTTCAAGCGAGCAAACGAATGCCGGCGACAACAACGCCAACGCAGCTCGCCGGAGCGTTGAGGAGATCGCCGACGTCGCAGCCCGGGCAAATGTACGCGTGGCCGTC